>JAEEGL012491806.1_pt1 | contig 15926 bp, 11 predicted proteins | sample 9134231 | NCBI WGS metagenome assembly JAEEGL01 (sample SAMN16246548, study PRJNA631951) | gut metagenome | biome: gut microbiome; feature: rumen; material: fiber-attached | host: Bos | place: Iran: Karaj | collected 2018-10 | reverse complement strand
GTATATATGTACGAAGTCCTTCCGATGAGGAAAGAAAGGAGGAGCAGTTTGGAAAAGAGACTCAAAGTACTTTTCGATTATCAGGATTTCGAAAAGAGCGAAAAGCTGCAGGCGGTCATAGACAAAGTTCACGCGCGTTACGCCACCCGGCAGCTCAGCGATGATGAAGTTGAGTTCGTAGCGGCGGCGGGGCGGCCCGAAGCGAACATCAAGATAAAAAATCCCGAGCAAAAAGATGACTTCACTTGATGTTGGCAAGCTCTATGCCGATTATCACGGCAAGGTGATGCGATACATCATGACCCGTGTGCAGCGACGGGCTGAAGCTGAGGACCTTTGCGAGGATGTATTTGAAAAAGTCCTAAAGAAAATCGACGATTTTGATGAAACTAAAGCATCTGTAAGCACATGGATCTTCACGATAACCAGAAACACGCTAATAGACCATTTCCGCAAGTTCAGGCCTTCCGATGAGATTGACGAGGAAATGCCTTCGGATATGTCGGTGGAAGCGCCGATGCTGGAAAAGGAGACACTGGATGAACTGGCAGACGCGCTCAACAAGCTGGATCAGGAAATGAGGGACATCATCGTATTGCTGTATTACGATAAGAAACCCATGACCGAGATAGCGCAGCTGATGGGCTTGAGCTACGGAGTGGTAAAGCTAAGGCACCAGAAAGCGCTATTGATGTTGAGACAGTATATGGGATAAATGGCATATTGTTTAATGTGAAACGGCACTTTGGTGCCGTTTTGTATTTTCAATAGTGTATCATCTGTTATATAAATGTTAGCCGTGAAAAAACCGTTTGACTTATACATGATTTGTAATTATAATATAATATGAGTTGGTATTTATATTATGAATATCATTTCCTGTGTGTTTGTATTCAGTATGAAAGTAGATGACTTTTTTAGATTGACTAGGAAACACAGTGTCGGCATTATAATTGGTTTAAAATAACGTGAAAGGTAAGGAGATTTGAACGCCGGTATGCCTGATATGAACAATCAAGAAACCAGTATAGACTTGATCAAACTGCTTAAGCATATGCTTAAGTATTTCTGGCTTATACTACTGTGTGCAGCAATTGGTTTCGGCTTTATGTACTGGCAAGCTGGCAGAAATAGAGTAGAAACATATACGGCTTCAGGTACGATGTATGTTTATAACGGTAACCCCAATCTTGTGAATTATGGTTACACGAGTACTTCAGACCTGAACAGTGCGGTAAAGTTACTTGATACATATATTGTAGTAGTCAAAAGTAATAAGGTATTGGATGTTGTTGCAGAGAGACTGTCGGTACAGTATCCAGGTATTACTCCATCATATATTAGCGCAACTTTGTCGATGGGTTCCGTATCTGATACAGGAGTGGTGCGAGTAAGTTGCCGGACAAATCAACCACAGAAATCTGCGGATATTTGTAATGCTGTATTAGATGTGGCACCTGCTGAAATCATCCGTGTTGTTAGCGCTGGCAACATCGAGATTATCGATTATGCAACTGCTCCGATAAGGCCAGACGGTTATTCGCCTAGAAAAAAACACTTAATTGGGACGTTGGCAGGTGCAGCTTTTGCGGTTGGAGTACTGTTTTTGCTGTTCATTTTAAACCACAAAGTTAATGATACGAAAGAATTGAAAGAAAGATATACACTTCCAGTTCTGTCATCACTTAGGCGTATTACTGGCGATGATAAGGATGATAGAAGTGTTTTCCGCCTAAATGAAAGTGCTCCAATGGATCAAATCGAGGAATATGCTAAGCTTCGGATGAATTTGCTCTACGTATTGGCAGGCAAAGACAAACATTCAATTGTTGTAACTAGTGCTGTATCAGGCGAAGGAAAATCGACTATAGCAGCAAATCTAGCTATATCTATCGCTTTGAGTGGTAAACGGGTTTTACTGGTTGATGCAGACATGCGACGTGCTTGTCAGAATAAAGTATTTAAATACAGCAGTAAAGTTAATGGCCTTTCTGATATTTTAGCAGGTCTATGTAAATGGAAAAACATCATAATTGCTACTGATTATAAATCGTTAGATGTACTTCCTGCTGGTAAGACGCCGCCTAATCCGACTGAATTACTTGGCTCATATACGATGCGTGAGTTGATTGCCCAGTTCGAGGGATCTTATGATATGGTTATCATGGATGTACCACCAATAAACATTGTAGCGGATGCACTAGCCTTGTCAGCCCAGGTTGCAGGTGGCCTTTTTGTTGTTAGGCAAGAGTTTTCAGATCATCGTGAGATTCAGAAAGCGCTAAATCAAGCAGAGATGGCAGGCCTTAACCTGCTCGGCTTTGTTTTCTATGGTGAAAAGCTGGAGCATGCTGGTCATTATGGTTATTATAAGTACTATAATAAGTATTATCACAAATATGATACAAGAGACAAAGACATTAATCAAAAGAAAGGCAAGAAAAAGAAGTAAGGGGGAGCACTCTGTGAAAGGAATGAAGAAACTATTTTTAGTGCTGTTTGTCGTTGCTATGGCAGTGGCGTTCACCACTGTACAGGCTGAGAACAGTCAGAGCCTGTCCATTCCGGGATTCACTCGGACTGAGTGCGTCTGGGACGAGAATGGGAACCTTTTAAGCGAGATGGCGTACGACTTAAGTGGGGCGCCCGCCCTTAACAGCAGAGGCTTTGCCAAGGCGGAGTATACGTGGGATGAGAACGGCAACCTCCTGACCGAAGCATTCTTTGGTCTGAACGGTGAGCCGGTCGCTGCGGACGGCGGTTATGCCATCGCAGAATATACGTACGGGCAGCAGTCCAATGGCAGAAGCTATGTGCTGACTGAGGACCGCTACGCTGTCGACGGCAGCCGTGCTCAAATCCCCGGAAGCTACAGCTACAGGAGAGATGCCTGGGATGGCGACCAGATCCTGTCCAGCGAATACTTCGACGTTGACGGAAGTCTTATACGGCCCACCGGCGGATACGCCCAGATTCTGTATGACGTAGCGGTCGATGGTGATACTAAAACCGTTACCATAAGCTATCTGGATGCTGAAGGAAACGCGCTGCTCGGTCCGGAGGGCGGCGCCAAAGTGGTGTCTGTATACACTGCCAACACCGCAAAGCCTCTTGCCGAAGAAATAGAAAAGAGCGAGTTGGGCCTGAAAGCGGATCCAGGCACGCGCGATGACAATTCTTTCAACGTGTGGAAACTCCAGTCTACCGAGATCTATTCTCTGGATGGCAGTAAGTCTCTGGGCGTAGGGCATTGGCACCTCATGGTCAATACCTATGATGAGAGAGATAACCTTGTCCGTGTGGACTATTTCGGCAATGATGGAGAACCCATCATGGCAGACAAGGGTTATGCTTCCATCGTTCATGTGTATGATGAGCTTGACCGGGTAGTCGAGACGGATTATCTGGGCAAGGAAGGCCAGCTGATAAAGATGCTTAATGGTTACGCAAAGCTGACCTACGAGTATTACGGTGATTCCGATCTGGTGCACTATCTGCGCTACTTCGGCGCAGACGGCAATCGTACCATGACCACGAATCATGTTTCCATGGAAGAAAGGGAATATGACGGAGAGGACTTCGATTATCGTGAAACATATTACGACATTGTGGACGAGTTCACTATGTCCAAAGACGGATTTGCTCGCATCGAATACAAGTACCATCGCGACAGGGTTATCGATGAAGATGACAATGAACTGTGGTTAATCAATCCTGACTCTGTAGAACGGGAACGCTATTTCGGCGTTGACATGGAACTCATCCAGCGCAAAGCCGGATACGCGGGCATAGTCAACGAGTATAACGAATATAATCAAGTTTCACGCACCGTTTACATGAGCGACAAGTGGCAGCCTGTGCGCAACGACGAGCGCCAACTTGCGAGCATTGAATATAAATATGAAGGCACAAGCCCCGAGGAGCCGGCCGTATACGAGGCTTACTTCGATGAGAAAGGCAACCCCGTTGAAGCTCTGACCGGGGCTTATGCCAGGAGTATGGTATACGGCGGCCCCAAGCAGAACCTGCTGCTTGAGGAAGCGTTCTTTACTGCTGAGGGCGAAAAAGATACAAACATCTCGAACGGCGCGCATAAAGTGGTGTATACATTCGACGGCAACATGATGGAGACGTCGGTTAATTACTATGATGTAGACGGAAACCTGTGCGAGAACAGGAGCGGCGTTGCTTCGATGCTCAGAGAATACAACAGCAATGGGAAGCTGCTGTGGCAGGCTACGTTTAACGCTGAAGGTGAACTGGTTTCCAATGGCGGCCAGGGTGCGGTCCAGGTGCATAGCTATGATTTCGCCGACCATCATACCGGCGAAAAGTTCTACGCTGCCGACGGCACCGCGCTGACGCAGAGCAGCGGATACGCTTCTGCCACATACGAATATGACGCTGACGGTAATGTCACCGGCATCAACTACTTTAACGCTGAGGACGAGCCGGCGCTTGTAGCCGGGAAAGCCAGGATCGAGCGTGAGTACAACGCGCAGCATCAGTTAGTATACGAGGCCAACTTTGGCGCGGATCTGCAGCCCACGCTGATGAGCGAAGGTTATTCGGCTCGCAGGATGGAGTACGATCCCATCACCGGCTTCAGCACCAGGATCGAGTATTTGGACACTGAAGGTAAGGACGTGCTGCTGCCGGCCGGTTATGCTGCTTACGAATCTGAGTATGATGTCTCCGGCAACCTGCTCAAGCGTGCATATTTCGATGAGGAAGGCAACCCTGTAGCGCCGGCCTCCGCAGGGTACGCGTGGTTCGAGCGCAAGCTTGACGAGCACGGCCGTGTGACCGAAGAAGCTTACTATAACGCTGACGGCACGCTCAAGGTTAACCGTGACAAGTATGCCGCGAAGAGCATTGAATACGACGACGAAAACAACAAAGAGACTCTGACATATCTGGGCGCTGACCGTAAGCCTGTGGACACATCTCTTGGTTACGCGATAAGCGAGACTGTGAAAGACCATTCCGATAACATACTGAGTGAGAGTTATTTCGGCGCGGACGGACAGCCCGTAGAGATCCCTGCCGGATACCACAGCGTCGCGTACACCTGGGATACGGAAGGTCACATCAAGTCTGAATCCTACCTGGATGCTGAAGGACAGCCTACCATATGCCCGGACGGGTACGCTTCCTTCGAGTGCGAGTATGACCTGCGCGGCAACCTGATCCGCGAGGTGTACTACGGCACGGACAGAAAGGTCACTTCAGTGATCGCTGGCGCTCCAGACGTCAGGCGCGAGTTTGACGTAGAGGACAGACTGCTGAGCGAAGCTTATTACGACGAGAACGGCGCTCCATACATGCTGCGCGGCGACTACGCGGCGGTGAAATACAGCTATAATCAGCACGGGGATATTCTGACTGAGACTTATTACGGCGTGGACGGCGAACTCGTCCTGTCCTCCAAGGGCTTTGCTCAGAAGATACGCGTGTATGACGATGTGAACCACCTACTCAGCGAGGAATACCTCGACGGCGATGGCAAGCTGATCGTACAGAATACCGGCTATGCTCGCAAGGTTCAGACTTGGAATTCCCAGGGTTTCCTGACCGGCGAGATATATTATGGCGAAGATGGGGAGTATATCAAGCAGGACGGCGGTTACAGCTATAAGACGTATCTGCGCGACGCCAACGGCCAGTGCACGGAAGAAGCCTGGTACGAGTCTGATGGTGTAGCGGCTGTGCTGCCTGACGGCTACGACAAGGTCACACACGAGTATGATGAAGCTGGCAACCTGATTTCTTCAGTCTGGTATGTGAACGGTGATATCACCAAGAACGAAGGCGGATACGCTGCGGCGGAATATGAGTATGATGCGCGGAAACGCCTGACCAAGGAAAGCTATTTTGACGAGGCTATAAACCGTGTCACGGTCAGACTCGGTTACTCTGCCATAGCATATACTTACGACAACGCGGGCAATACCATGCAGGTCCGGTATCTGGACGAGCAAGACAATTTAGTGCGCCTGCCCGAGGGTTTCAGCGTATGGAACAGGGAATATGACGAGTACGGCCACGTGATCGTTGAGCAGTACCTGGACGAGAACGAGCGTATTGCTTCACTGACTGCGAGAGCGCCTTCGACTCGCCAACTCTACGATGCGCGCGGCAACCTGCTCCGAGTCGAGTACCTGAATGCGGGCATGCAGGCAGTAGAGACCCAGTTTGGTTACGCTGCTATAGTTTATACCTATGATGCGCAGGATCGCAGAGTAACAGAGGATTACCTGAATAACAGCGGGCTCAATACCATGATCTCTGCCGGCTACTCAGGCAAGCGCATCGAATACAGCGACCAGGGCAAGGTATGGCGAATCACTTATGTGGACACTTTCAACCAGCCTACCGTATTCAAAGACGGTTACGCCGCTGTGGATTATCAGTATGACGAGAACCTGTATGTGAAGAACATCGAATACTTGGATGACAAGTATGAGCGCACATTTATCAGCGCTGGATATACTGCCATCGCGCGTACTGTGGACAAAAACGGCTATATACTGACCGAGACGTACTTGGACGGAGACGATAATCCCATACTGTGCTCAGGGGGTTACGCTGCCATTAAGAACACTTGGGATGCTCGCCAGCGCCTTGTCAAGTGCGAGTACCTCAACATGGAAGGGCAGCCCGCGAGCCTTAGTAGCGGCTACAGCGCCATCGGGTACGAATACGACAACAGCAATAACGTCGTAAAGCAGTCATACTACAATTCGAAGGGCGTGCTGACCTGGTGCCAGAACGGCTACAGCGAGATCGAGTTCAGATATGACGGACACAATCACTGCGTCGAGGAGAGGCTGCTCAACACCAAGGGCCAGCCGGCCATCCACAGCTCCGGGATGTATTCTTCCCTGACCCGCAAGGTCGACGCGGACGGGCGGATCCTTTCCGTCAAGTACTTCGATATTGCTGGCAATCTCACGGCTTACGCCAACGACTACTCCGAGCTCAGGTATACCTACGACCTGGCCGGACGTGAGACCTCCATAAGCTTCTTCGACAAGGCGGGCAAGCCGAAGGCGAACCTCCAGGGTTATGCCAGTAAGACGACTGCATATAACACTCTCGGTAATGTGACTGAGGAAGCCTATCTTGATACTGAAGGCGACCTAGCAGATACCGTGATGGGCTACGCCAAGGCGGAGTACACTTACGACGATCTAGGCAATCAGACTTCCGAGAAGTATATGGATACCGAGTCTCTGGGCGTGACGCCGCAGAGCCTGCCTTACGCCTTTGCCGATAAGCAGTATGACGATGAAGGCCGTCTTATCAGCGAGGAGTATTTCGATCAGGTCGGCAAGTACGCTCCTGGCAAGGGTGGATACGCCGCCCACTACATCTCCTACACGGACAGCGGCAGAATCGCCGAAGAATACTACAAGGACACCGATTCCAAGCCCATGGTGGTCGACGGCTTCAGCAGGCGCGTGATGATCTCCGAAAATGACGAGGATCACACCTATGTGATGCGGGTCATGGACGAGACCATGGACGAGGATGCGTACATCGGATCCGTACAGACATATGACCGCTACGGCAACGCTGTGAAGGTCAGCTACGTGGATGCTCAGGACAACGCGGCGATAGGCTCTGAAGGCTGCAACACGGTTGTCAGGGAATACACCAGCCGCGGGCAGGTGGCCAAAGAACTGTACTACGATGAGAATGGCGCTCCGTTTGCAGTGGAGGGCGTGTACGGTGTCAAGAAGGAATACTCCGCGTTTGCCAAACTGATCAAGGAGACCTGGCTTGACGCTGAAGGAAATCCAGCCGAAACTACGGATGGCTACGCGAGCGTCGTATACGAGTATGACCTCAGCAATTCCAGTGCTGTAGAAAAGTACTTCTGCTACTACCTGGATGAAGCTGGTGAGAAGTGCGCTGCCAACAACAGTGCCTGGGGCATCAGCCAGGTCTATTATCCTGTGACTCGTGTGCACGAAGTGACCTTCTTGGATGAGGCGGGCAAGCCTGTGACCACGACTGACGGTTACGCCATCTTCGAATACGAACTAGACGAGAACGGGAATGTGGTCTGGGAAGGCTACTACGACCACATCAAGGCCCAAATCAACTGCGTCGAAGGTTATTCCAGCGTGGAGCGTGGATATGACAGCGAAGGCAGGCTGATTTCCGAGCGCTACCTCGACAGATACAACAAGCTGACCAACAACGCCGAAGGCGTAGCGGGCTGGAACGGCTACTACACGGTAGACGGAGAGCTGGTCATCACCAACCGGTACGACAAGGATCGCAATCCCGTGCCGGCGGACAAGAAGTAAAGGAGGGCCGCCAAAATGAATAAGACGAGCATCCACACTCCGCGTTTTATGCGGGTACTGGTCAAACTGACAGCTCTTATGCTGACGCTTTGCCTCTTGATGTCGTTCGCGGTGGCGGAAGGAAGCCCGGAAGAAAACGGCTGGGTCGATTTCCTGCTGATATGCAATGAGGGCATGAACAACGACAAGGGCAACGCGGGCAATACCCTGATGGTCGTATCCATGAATCCCGAAAGCGGCAAGATCCGGCTGCTAATGTTCACCTGGGACACGTTCATCGACTATGAAAGCTATGATGTTCCCCAGAAGCTGGATATGCCGTACCGCAACAACGGTCCGGAAGAGGCCATGAAGGTGTTCAATGCCAACTTTGGCACGAACATCAAGTACTATCTGTCACTGAACTACCTGAACCTCGCCAGTATGATCGACGATTACGGCGGGATCGAAGTTGATGTTTCCCGTGCAGAGCGCAACGCACTGAATGGCATGGTGGCTTCCAAAAAGAACCAGCTGATCGCCAGCGTGGGCACCGGACTGTTGACCCAGGCAGTGATCGATATGTTGACGGAAGAGTATTACCTGAACGAGTATGGTCCCAGCACCCATCTTAACGGCCTGCAGGCGGTCGGTTTCGGATGGCTCCAGTACGATTCGGTGTACAATTGCTGCGAGCGTGAGGTAGAGGTCATTGCCGGACTGTTCAAGAGTTGCGGCGCAACGATCTCCCAGAAGATAGCGTTCTATACTGATGGCATGGAAGCTCCGGATGGAGAAGCAGACGGCAAACGCTTGATCAACCTGGATGCCATCACGGAAGAAGACTATGCGTTTATCCGTGAGCAGATTGATCCTATCTTTACGAAATCTGCCAACAACCTGCCTGAGGACGATATTCGCTCCATCTCCATTGCCTTAGCGCGCGTGGCTTACGAGGCTTCCAAACAGGGCGTTAATATCTTCGATACCGAGTCTCTGGAGTACATGGTCCTTCCGCTTGAAGCTCAGGACGAATACGATATCATCGCTGGTGCTAAAGGTCATATCGTAGACAAAGAAGCCAATTCCGCGGCAATTGCTGATTTCCTGTTTGGGGACAACTGACAAGGCGAAGGTTGAGCGGCACTGACTGGTTTGGCAGGCAGAAATAATAGCCGAATTTTTGTAGACACATGCCCGGAACTTTGGTTGTCATTGCCAAGTCCGGGCATAGTGGTATTTGTAAGGTGTATTTACAATAGAACCAGATTAATTCTTTTGTGAGTGCGCTCATAAATCTAACAAATGTTGTAGGCCAAACTGTTTGATGTATGGGTTTAACTCCATACGCGAGTTATAATTAGGAAAAATGACAAAAGAGGAAGCCTTATTTATTCGAATTCTTGCGGATCATTTAAACAACCGTAGAACAGATATCTGTGATTCTCAGATTGACTGGGATACGATTATTTGGTACGCCAGAAAACATCAAGTCAGCACGATTATTTATACACAGTTAAAGGATTATTTACCTCAAGAAAAACTTGTTGATTTGCGGCAAGAGATGAGATGTATTCTTTATCTTCAGACAAATAGGGAGAATGATTTGGGAGTCATTAGAAATGCATTTAATGAGACCCATATACCGTTTTTCATTATTAAAGGACCATCTATAGCACCATTATATCCTGTTCCAATGCTACGCACTATGGGGGATACGGATATTGTTGTTCATACAGAGAATCGAGAAAGATGCCATGGGTTGTTAAAAAGTCTTGGTTTTGAATGTATTACGAAACAACAAGATAGAGAATGGCAGTATAATAAGAGAAATATGGAATATGAACTTCATGATCATCTTGTTTATAGCGAAACTATAAATAAAGAAGGCCAGGCGAAATTCTTTAACAATTGTTGGGCATATGTAAATAGTAATGAACTAGACTGGAGTTTTCATTTATTGTTTATACTTTTTCATTTAGGTAAGCATTTGATGAATGCAGGGGTTGGTTTTCGCCAGTTTATGGATTTGGTAGTTGTAGTACAGAAAAAACAACTGGATTGGAAATGGATAGAAGAGAAACTGATTGAGTTAAAAATGCAAGCTTTTGCTCAAAAGTGCTTCGGTTTGATTGAGCGTTGGTTTGAGATAAGAACGCCAATTACAGCAGAAATTGATGATGCCTTTTTTGAAACAGCTACAGAGCAGATTGTTGGTCATGGCATATTTGGCAGTAATGACAAAGATAAAACTATAACAAATGCAGTGCGTCATAATGCTGTTCCACATTTGAAAATGGTCTTTTTGCTGATAAAGAAAACTTTTCCGCCAATCAGCGAATTAAGGGCAGCAAAGCATTATGGATATCTGAGAAAGACAAGTCTATTGCTACCATGTGCTTGGATACATAGATGGTTAAGAGGCCTAAAATATTACAGGTTTTCATCATTAATTCGCCTGATATCAGATTCATTTATATCGAATGATGCTATTAAGAAACGAAACAATACAATGGAACAATGGGGTCTCTAAATTATTCAATTTGTTCTAGGATCATGTCCGTATGCCCAATGCACTTCATTTTTTGCATTTACTTTTGCAAATAAAAAATGCAAATAAAAAAATAAAAAAAGGTAACTTGCCAGAGTAAATGCGACTTTGCCAAAGATAGTGCAACGGGACGGAAGAGCTGAGAAAAATGAAGAAGAGACAAATAATCTCCCACTTCTTTCACAGCGAAGCAATAATGACGACAAAGTTGGGACTTTAACGAGCGGATCGAAGCGGTAGAAAAACGAAGCAAGATATGGTATAATCGAGTTACGGCAGGGAAAGGAAGGCAAAGCAAACAGGGCAGCAGGAGGACTTGTTCAAGTTTGACAAAGAAAATGCTACTGCCCTACATATGCTGTTACGGCTGCGTCTTGGGGAGAGAATTAACGGTTCAGCGTTTCTTAAAGTGGAAAGCAGAGAAACCGGGATTACCAGAGATTATGCATTCCGCAAATTCCCAGGAATCCCAAGGGCCATGAGAACAGCCTTGCTTGACTCTGAGAGCTTTCAGGAAGTTCATTGGAGACCCGTCGAGTTCGAAGATCCTCCAAGGATTGGTATCAATGTCATTGCCAAACACGACCCAATAATGGAGGAGCTTTCGTTCAGGACGAGTCATGGGGACATGATCCTCCAGCTCATGCATTGCGTCAATGTTGTACTCAAACTCCGGAGAGCCTTTCTCGAACCTCATTGCGGCACTTCCCTTCTGAAAACGGCCTTATTGAGCGTTATCTGATGCGGTGGGATGGTGGTGCATCCCAGCAGGATCAGAAGTTTATCTCCGTAGAAGAAGCGAAATGCGTCGTAAGGGCATTTGTTGCCAAGACTTTCCCTGCTGTACGAGTTAATGTGGTTCATCATGAGAGTGATGTCATCCTGAGTATACTGACCAATGTCAACGCCTTTGGGGATGAAGCGACGGATGAACTCATGATTTCTTTCTGCTGATCCCTTCTGGTAAGGAGCGTTTGGATCACAGTAGAAGACCCTGGTTCTTCTGAGGCTGTCAACGGGATCAAATTCAATTGCCGAGGGATTTGAGAACTCGCTGCCGTTGTCGGCAAGGCATACTCTGAAGATGCTTCTGAATTCATCAGCGCCCAATTCTCTGTAGAGCATATCAAAGATATCCGAGACAGACTTGGCGGTATTGGCATCCCTCAGGAAGGCCAGCATCATCTCACACATGACGAAATGGACCGTAAGAAGGGCTTTCCCGCCCTTCTTACCTTCGACAGTATCCAACTGAATGACCGGCAAGCTCGGGTTTTCATCCATGAATTTCTGGAAGCAGGAGAAGTCGCGGCCGATCCTGCAAGCCTTATCCACCTTGTATTCTTTCTTTTTCCTGCGGGCTTTGAACTTCACTTTACGGGGAAGATCAAGGTTTCTGGCAGAGATCGTACTGGAATCGATCAGGCGGTATATGGTCCGCTCGCTGACCATGATCGAGTCATTGTTCGTGGCATAAACATGGTGCGGGGACTGCCCCCTTTGGATCAGGGGTGAGATAAGCCGGTCAAGGCGAAGGATCTCTTCCTCATCGTAAGAGCATCCGGTACGGGAACTGCTCAGAAGGTCACGGTACTCTTCATGAGCCTTGCTGCTTGCATAGATCCTTTTCTCCAAGGTGCAGAATGTGCGTTTCCCGCATCCGTTGCAGACATATGGCGGCTTAGAGTGGCGAGGGCAGATCTCCTTTTCAAAATCCGGACAGCGCTGATTGCACAGACTGCAACGTCGGCAATGCTTGAACTTTCTGGGAGATTCGCATCTAAAACAGATACGAGCTTTCTGGCACTCATACCTGTTTTTACAGGCATTGTAGCCGACACCGATCGCTCCGACACGGATGTACTCAGCATGAGTCCGAACCTCTCTGGAAATAGTACCTTTGTATTTGCCAATAGCCCGGGCTATTTCGGTGAAATCCTTCTTGGCATTAAGCATCAGCTCAATGGTCTGCCGGTCTTGAAGGGTCAAATGTTTTCTTTGATTCATCTCGGAACCTCCTTAACCCGAGACGCAGCAACCTTACGATACCACATTTGCCATAGTTATGGCTACTTCTAAATTTGCCAGAGTTATTGCAACCCTTAGGTTGCATTTACTATGGCAAAATAATAAAATAAAAAATAAAAAAAGAATTACTGCCAGCAAGAAAAATATGACGTATATATAAGTGAAAGCATCCTGATAAGAACAAGGATGAACATGAAGAGGATGATTTCAAACAACCACCTCATATTACGACCAAATAGGAAGGAGGCAGAGCATGTAATACAAAAATGAAAGCATTCTCCTTATCAGTAAGCCGTTCCTATTGCCGAATTAGTTTCGGCGAATTTGCCAAGGGAAAGAGTTTTAGGAATGTTAAAATTCCTCGTAACGTATTGACTTGAAAAGTATATTTTGATAGAATATCAACGTATTACTTTAGGAGTATGTTTTCACTTGGCAAAGCAGTGTTAAGACAATAGTAGACCTGAGTAATTACGAATAGGAGGAAATGATAATGGCACGCGAATTAATCGATGAGGTAAGACTTGATGAAGTGGTAGGCGGTGCATTCAATTATTACACCAACTCTAAAGGCCAGAGAAAGGTCTATATAGATGATTTGGGTGTCGCGTACTACGCCAGCGCTGATGCATTTGGAGCCGTTGCTGCTTATTCTTCTGATGTGAACAAGACTGTTCAGGAAGTTACCAACTGGGCTCTCTCGAACGGCTATTTTTCTACAAAGCCTATTTAACTAACTACTTTGTAGGATACCGAATGTCACTGAGAATAACGGATTGTTCAGAAGAGGCTTTCTTTTCTGCCAATGCATTATTGACATACTGATAAGGAGAAATGTGATATGAAAAAGCAATACACGGCGATGAAGGCGGAGAAGATCGACTTTGGTGCGTATGATATGGTAACAGTTGGTTCTTTGCCAGGCGATTGTATACAAATCGTGGCGAATGTTGTTGAACCAGGCGGGAGCAAATGCGGGAACCCTACCAGTACTACATCTTATATGTATATCGGAGACAATCCTGGTTATCCGGACGACTAATTGATTAGTTTATGAAGGGAACGGAGAAGTAGTGCATGCTTCTCTGTTCTTTATTTAGGAGGAAAAATGATTAGAAATAAAGATTTTGAAATTGTCACGATAGCCGATGAGAATATGGCTGTTCCAGTGGGAGAGGAAGCGACAGTTTTTCACGGTGTGGTTGCGTTAAGTGCATCTGCTGCTTTCTTATTGAATTCGTTAAACGAAGCCCATACTGCGAACGAACTTATCGATATCCTTCTTCAAGAATATGATATCGACAGAGAGACAGCGGAAAAAGAAATCAAAAAGATGATTCCGAAACTGATGGATCTCAGACTGATTAAAGAGTAAATAATGCAGGAGCACAGACAAGCATATGGAATCAATGCATCTGGTGGATCTTATAGAAAAACGAAAAAGTGAAAATGCTTCCGATCAAAGAATCAAGAAGGACTATGATCAGTATATCGAGATTATTGCCCGAGAAAAAAAGATCCCGCAGCATGGCACACTCGAGCTTACCCCGTACTGCAATCTGGATTGCAAGATGTGCTATGTGCATTTGAACTGTGATCAATTCAGTAAAGACAGGTTAATCCCAGTGGAAACATGGAAAAAGCTGATCGATGATGCACACGATGCAGGGATGCTGTATGCATCACTTACAGGCGGCGAATGCCTGACATATCCCGAATTTGACGAGCTATATCACTATCTATATTCAAAAGGAATAGTTCCGTGTATTCTCAGCAATGGATTACTGATAGATGAAAAAAGGCTGGATTTCTTTAAAAGGTATCCGCCCAGCCATATTCAGGTTACACTGTACGGCAGTTCAGATGACGCATATGAAGCAGTCACAGGGCACAGAGCATTCCATACCATCTATCGCAATTTGGAGATGCTTCGGGATTCGCACTTGAGAGTTTCATTGACACTGACTCCCAGTTCTTTTATGTGGAATGATATCCGGCCTTTGCAGCAAACTGCGGAATCCCTGAGACTTCCATACGGGATCAATGTGAAACTTGTGACACCTCGTGATGAAACCGGAAGAGTTCTGAAAGACCTGGAACCGGAGCAGTATATAGAAATCTATAAAATCAATAAAGAAATAAAACAGGAATCATTGATCCCTATCGATCCGATTGAATTGCCTATGCCGAACACAAAAGGAAACAGCGTGTACGGATTGCAATGCGGGGGCGGCAGTAGCTCTTTTACAATAAAATACAATGGCAAGATGTCCCCATGCCCATCTCTGTCTGACATAACTACTGATCCGCTACAAGATGGCTTTCTGAATGCATGGCATCAGTTAAATGAATTAGTCAGTCATTATCCCATGCCTATGGAATGCCCGGGATGTATCTACCGCGATTATTGCCTGATGTGTCCAGCTATTCATAACAACGCACGCAATCCAGGACATTGTGATCCGAATTTATGTAAAAGGACAAAGATGATGATACAGGAAGGCTTCTTCCAGCTTTCGGACAGAATGAAAGAGAGACTTAATGACGCATGAGCATTAACCAGAACAATGTTGCACATGAAATAAAGTGCGACAAAAGTGAAAAAAAGATAAAGATTTGCGTCGCATCTCTCAACATAGAAATTATCTGCCCTTTCGGTACGCATTTTTATGACTTCAAGAAATATTTGCGGCAGTTTGATGAACCTGATATTTCTATTCATATTTCCCAGAATGATTTGGATCAGGAGAAATTATTGCATCCGGAAATACTGGATCTGGATGTATCAGTCAATCATGATAAAGTCATGGTGACATATGATTATGGATGCCTGGAACCATTTGTTGCCTTAAAGAAAATAGCGGATGCTGTTCTTCCCTTTGATACCTTCCTATTTCATGGGGCTGCTGTTGAAAAAGACGGAGTTGCTTATATGTTTACTGCGCCGAGCGGAACAGGGAAATCAACGCGCATTCAGCTATGGCTTGAGCAGTATCCGGATTCGACGGTTGTAAATGGCGACAAACCATTTATAAAGATAACAGACAACG
>JAEEGL011116952.1_pt1 | contig 15927 bp, 15 predicted proteins | sample 9134231 | NCBI WGS metagenome assembly JAEEGL01 (sample SAMN16246548, study PRJNA631951) | gut metagenome | biome: gut microbiome; feature: rumen; material: fiber-attached | host: Bos | place: Iran: Karaj | collected 2018-10 | reverse complement strand
TTTCCGGAGCTGTGCTTCTCAAAAACGATGACGGTATTTTGCCTTTAAAGAAGCGCGGGAAGATAAATGTTATCGGAGAGCTGGCCCGCACCGTGCGATTCCAGGGCGGAGGCAGCAGCCATATCAACACAAGGCCTCAGCCAAATATCATAGATGAACTGAAAGCGGCGGGATTTGAAGTGAATTTTGCCCCGGGCTACAGAGTGGATACGCAGGCTGTGGATGAAGCTCTTATAGCCGAGGCAGTTACGCTTATCGGAAACGGCCGTCCCACGATTTTCTGTGGTGGGCTCACCGACCTTGCGGAAGGAGAAGGATACGACAGAAAGAGTCTTGACCTTCCGGAGAATCAGCTTAAACTGATCGAGCGGATGGGTGGTAAGGATGTCATTTTCCTCTCTTTCGGGGGCTCGCCTTTTGCTGTGCCTTTCCTTAACAAAATGAAGGCGATGCTTCATATGTATCTCGGCGGAGAAGCTGTGGCGAAGGCAGCAGTCATGCTCCTTACCGGAGAGGCAAATCCTTCGGGCAAGCTTGCGGAAACATGGCCCGAAAGATTATCCGACACTCCCGCTTATAACAGCAATGACGAGGATTCAAACGAGATATATTACAAAGAAGGCCTGCTTGTGGGATACAGGCATTATGACACTCGTGACATAAAACCTCTTTTTCCCTTTGGATATGGGCTTTCATATACAACATTCGAATACTCCGAGCTACTGCTCACCGCGGGAAACGGCAACAACAGAAAAGTCAGCTTTAAGGTACGAAACGCGGGTAAGATCCCGGGTGCTGAGATCGCTCAGGTGTATGTGGAAAATCCCGATGACGGGTTTATACGTGCAAAGCGGGAGCTTCGCGGATTTGAAAAAGTATTCTTAAATCCCGGTGAGGAAAAGACCATAGAGATCATGCTGGATGACAGGGCTTTTTCCGTATTTGATACCGGCCTCGGAAGGTTTAATGTCGCATCGGGACATTACAGGATCTGTGTCGGACCGAGCAGCAGGGAACTTCCTCTTCGCGGAATGATCCCGGCCGAGGGAAAGAACTACAAGACGGATCCCTCGGGAACGGACCTTAATGTGTTCATCGGAAAAGAAGACAGTGATCTTGATCATGTTAAGCCCGGAGAGTATTCTGTTTATAACAGCCTTGGAGAATTATCAAAGAAATCTCTTCTCGGAAAGATAATGATGAAGCTTGCAATAAGGATCGTTTACATGGTGCTCAAAAAGCCTCATGACGATCCGGAGGTCATGATGGCGGTGGAGACCATAAAGGATGGACCTCTTGACTGTATCATCCTACAGAGTGGCGGAATCCCCTACGGAATAGCTACAGCAATAGTAAGACAGGCTAACAGAAAGAAGTAATGGCACAGGATCAGGCTTTAAGGAAGCGGACGTAAAGAAACGCCGGGATAAAGGCAATAAAGAAAGATCAGGGTGAATTATATGGGCGAACACAGCGGCAACAGGGTACTTGCTATATGTTATGATTTTGATAAAACCCTTTCCCCCACCGATATGCAGGCTCAGGGGTATATACAGTCCGTCGGATATGATGTAAACGAATTCTGGGAAAAAACAGATGCCCTCGCAATGGCAAACGATATGGACTCCAATCTGGCATATATGTACGTCATGATGGAGGAAGCCAGAGGAAGACTTATATTTAACAGAGAAAAGCTGGAAGAGTACGGCAGCAGAGTGCAGCTTTTCCCCGGGGTTGAAGACTGGTTTGAAAGAGTGAACGGCTACGGAAAGGAAAAGGGGATATCGGTGGAGCATTATATCATCTCGTCGGGGCTGAAAGAGATGATAGACGGAACCGCCATAGCAAAAAAAGGCGTGTTCAAAAAGGTGTATGCCAGCAGCTTTTTCTACGACGAGAGAGGAGTTGCGATCTGGCCCGCACAGGTGGTCAATTACACCAACAAAACCCAGTATCTTTTCAGGATAAGTAAAGGGGTGCTGGATGTAAATGATAATAAAGTAAATGACTTTTTCCTCCCGGAAGATATGCATGTGCCTTTCAGGAATATGGTATACATAGGCGACAGCGATACGGATATTCCGTGCATGAAGCTTGTGAATTCATACGGGGGTCATTCGATAGGAGTGTATCATCCCGAAACGAAGAATAAAGAAAGAGTGCTTAAGATGCTCAGAGATAACCGCGTGCGTTACATCGCACCTGCGGATTACACGGATGGCTCACAGCTTGATGGGCTGCTTAAGGCGATAATAGATAAGACAGCCTCTTACGAAGTGCTTGAAACAAAGCATGTAAACGATATGTATGAGGCAAAGGCTTAACCTGATCCGAGAGCGGAAAGAATCCGTTCCATCCGATCATCCCTGACATGCCATACTGTAGTAAGAGGCCAGGGAAGCCCGAGAATATAATCACGATCCCTTGAAGGTAATCCTTCGAGGGATTTTTTGAATGCATCCGCATCTTTGTAGAGGAGCTTTCCAAACTCGCAGGGGACATATTCTCCGGGTTCGTTTTCCTCGGTGACGGACACTCTTTTGAAGCTGGTCTTTCCGTATGCGCCCTGCACTTTTTCGTATTTTACATGCTCGGTAACGGAGCCTTCGGATGGTGCTTCAAGCAGCACGGTTCCTGTTTCAAGCAGTCTTTTCCATACGAGGGATCTGACCGTTTCTTCGGGCAGGGGAAAGTCGAGACGGTCTTTTATTTCTTTCACGGATAATCCTTTATCCGTCAGAGCTTTTATCTGACCGCCCGCCGCAAAATCCATTGTGAAATTGGACAGAGCTTTTTTAAAGTATTCGCCTTCCATGCTTTCATCATAACAGAAACCTGTTAAAAGATATATTAAAAAATGTGATGATGGTGTAAAATACTATAGGAGGTGGGATTCATGGAAGGAAGCAAAACAGACAATAAAAAGCCGGATATGAATGATCCTGAAAAGGTATACTCAGGTACTAAAAATCATGATAAAAACAGGAATCTGAAGATGGTTCTCCGTATAGCGATCCTTGCGGCAGCCGCAGCACTTATTGTTGCAGGCATCTTCACCCACGGATTTGCCGACGTGAGAGGAAAGGCCATTATGATCTGCCTCGAATGTATTGGGATAGGATAAACAAAAAACATGAGCAGTATAAAACTTTTAAATCTTGAAACTCTGGCGGAGTATCACAAGAATCTCTGCAAGCATCCCGAGCTCAGAGAAATGTTTTTTGAGCTTACTTTGAAATGCAACGAGAACTGTTTCCACTGCGGCAGCAGCTGCGGCGCGGACAGGCCCGGCGGGCTTCCCGTGGAGGAATATAAAAGAGTGCTTGATGAGATAAAGGCAAAGTACGGTACAAGGCCTTATATCGCCATCACCGGCGGGGAGCCTCTCATGTATCCGGACTTTTTTGAGTTTACGGAATATGTGAGAGATTCCGGCTTCAACTGGGGAATGACCAGCAACGGTACACTCATCACAAAAGAGGTGGCCCACAGGCTGGCAGAAGCCGGAATGAAGACTATATCCGTCAGCATCGACGGCATCCCCGAGACTCACGACAGATACAGAGGCTTCCCGGGGGGATACAAAAAAGCCATGGAAGGCATTCAGAATCTGATCGATGAAGATGCCTTCGGTTCAATTATGATCACCACCGTGGTAAACCACGAAAACATAAACGAGCTCGACGCACTTTTTGAGATGGTGGACAACACCGATATCAACGAGTGGAGGCTCACGGGAATCGAGCCCATAGGAAGGGCGCTGGACCATGAAAATCTGCTCCTTACGCCGGAAGATAATATAAGGCTGATGGAGTTCATAAAGGAAAAGAGAGCGCTTAAGCTTCCCGTTACTTATTCCTGCTGTCATTACCTGGGAGAGAAATACGAAGCGGAAGTGAGGGACTGGTATTTCCTCTGTAATGCGGGTGTGTATGTGGCCGGAGTCACTTCAAACGGAGACATCAGCGCCTGCCTTGACATACCCAGATCCGAAAGGACCATTCAGGGAAATATATTAAAGGACAGCTTTACAGATGTGTGGGAGAACAGATTCGAGCTTTTCAGGACCCCTTTATCGGAGCTGAACGAAAAATGCAAAGAATGTGCTCAGGCAAAGTTTTGCAGGGGCGGGTCGTATCACAGCTGGGACTTTGAAAACGACAAGCCTCTCGTATGCATGAAGGAAGTGTTATTCTGAGATGAAAAAAATAAATGATCCCCTGCCGGATAAAGAAGAAAAACAGGCAACCGCACGACTGGCGGTGGTAGGGGTTTCGGGAAATGTGTTCCTGGCGGTCTTTAAGCTGGCAGCAGGCCTTCTGGGCCATTCGGCTGCTATGATCTCGGACAGTGTGCACACGCTTTCGGATGTGTTTGCAACGGTCATCGCTTTTATCGGGGTATCGATCTCGAGAAAACAGGCTGACGAAAAACATCCCTACGGACACGAAAGAATGGAATGTGTGGCTTCGTGGGTGCTTGCGACCATTCTGATCATAACAGGTGCGGGGATAGGATACAGATGCATCAGAGCCATCGCAGACGGAAGCTATAAGCAGATGCAGACGCCGGGTCTTTTACCTGTTATCGCCGCTGCGGTTTCGATACTGGTGAAAGAAGCTATGTTCTGGTACACCATGTACTACGCAAGAAAGCTCAGATCGAGTGCGTTTAAAGCGGATGCCTGGCATCACCGTTCCGATGCCCTGTCTTCTGTGGGAGCGCTGGTGGGTATTATCGGTGCAAGGCACGGATTTCCGGTTCTCGATCAGATCGCCGGCATCATCATCTGTGTAATGATCCTGGGAGTTGCCGTCGGAATATTCAGGGATGCTGTGGAAAAGATGCTGGATACCGCCTGCGACCCCAAATTTGAGGAAGAGCTTAAGGATTTTGTCAGAGATTTTTCAGAGTCGGAGAACTGCAAGATCGGGTTGGATCTGCTCCGCACGCGCAAATTCGGTGAAAAGATATACGTTGAGATGGAGATAAATGCAGACGGCAACATGCCTCTTATCCAGGCCCACGAGATCGCGGAAAAGCTGCATGAAGGAATAGAAAAGAAATTCGAAGATGTAAAGCATATCATGATACATGTCAACCCTGCGGGATATCATTATGATGTTCCGGATAAACTCTGATGTTTAAGAAAGGAATCTGATCGTGAAAAAGTCGAATCTGCAAAGAATGATCGCACTGGGAATGGCAGCTGTTTTAAGTTTCTCTCTGAGCGCATGTACATTTGGGAGGCAGCAGGGCCCCATTAACCAGTCATCCCACAGCGATAATGACAACAACGATACTCCCAAAGAGCCGGCCGATACAGGGGAGCTTCCCGAAGTTGATATCAATGAGCTACCCCCATTAGGCGATGGCGTAGGCTCACCCGATGCCGGAGAGGGTGATGAAAACGGCGGCGTAGAATACGCAAACGATTGGACATATTCATGGATCGTCAGGGAAGATGTGGATCATCACAAGTATGAGGATGACTGGTCACAGCTTCTTGTGAGCGTGGAATATCAAAAGCTGCATCTTTCGGAGGAAGCAAAGGAGAAGTACCCGGATCTGGCTGTTTCCGTTGAGATCGCAGACGATATCATAGCAACGGAAAATGAGAATCTGTATATTGCAAACTGCAATGGGTTAAGCAATATTACCGAGGAAGATAAGAAGTCAAGGATCATGGATTTCGGATGCGTGAGGGGAGATGATTCCGATATCTATGTAAGAAGATCGAGCGGAGGCGTTCTGAGCTTTGTCAATTTAAGAAATAATCTTATTGCATATGAGTTTGCCGATTATTCCTTTATGGGATTTAACTATGATATCGAGACGGGAAAATCCATTGAACTTACGGATTTTGTGTCGGATACCGATGCGCTTTACGAGCTTGTAGCCCAAAAGGCATGCGATCAGAAGATGGAATGGGAGAAGGGCTTTTGGGGAGAAGCATCCGACGTTGATATGGATGCACTCATTGACAGTGTTAAAAATGCGGTATCATACGGCGGAGGTGCGTGGACGCTCGACAATCAGGGCGTGACATTCTACTTCAGGACCGGATATATCGGATACACATATATGCAGGTGCAGGTCCTTTTTGCGGAGGATAAGGAAGGCCGGATATTCAACGGAAAATACGGCGAACCCGATACATGGACAGTATATGTGATAGATAATGTCCATTATCAGTTTACCAATGATGATAGCGGAAAGATCAATTCCTTCCTGTCATACGGTTATGAAGAAACCGATTATTACGGGTACAGTGAATATCTGGTATATAACGGAAAGAACTATACGGAAGAGTATGAAGCGGATAATGTAAAACATGTCCTTGCGCACAAGGACGGGGACACATGGCTGTATATGTTCTACTCTGAGTATTGGACAAGCATGCTGGATATATTTGAGCTGACAGATGACGGAGTGTTTAAGTCTCAGACGAACGAAAATTTAGCCATGGCAGCGTATCCTGATGGGATAAACCATGCCTTTGACCGGCTGGGATATTACGCGGTACCTGTCTTTACAGACATGGATAATATAATTTTTGAAAGACGAACGGATATCCTTTCCACATGTTTATCAAATGTCCATTATAGTACAGAACGTGACGGATCGCTCTACATGCTTGATGAATATTATAATTTCACGGAAGAGACTCAGCACGAGCTTACAACCGTGATCGATCTTCCGGATATTCCGATAGTTGATAAAGCAGGAAATGAAACAGGAGAATATGTCGATATTCCAACCGGAAGCATTCTTAAGATGATCAGAACGGACGGAGATAAAAATGTGGATTTTGAGACGCAAAACGGCGAGCTGATAAGACTCGAGATCGTCTCCGGAAAAGACTACGGATCCGCATACGGAAGAGGCATTATAGTATCAGGAGAATATGTGGAACAGTATAATGTTTTTGAAGTGCTGATGTTTGCGCAGTAATACTGTTTAAAGTAATACTATCTAAACACGATTAAGATATACTAAAGCGATAATGCGCTTATGATGGCGGTGTCAGTTTTTGGGCCGTTCTCATAGGCGCATTTTGTTCCCGCATTTCCGGCCGACTCCGGAAAAAGACCGCAGATGTCCGCACCGAGAATGGTTCTGTTTTTACGGATGTTTTCAAGGATCGTGATCAGCACGTCCAAGCTCATATTTCCCTGATCCCAGTTTGTCTTTACTTCCGATTCATCGAGAATGTCCTTGTCCACCGAGATATAGACCGGAAGCGAGGAAGGTGAAGGGTCATATAAATTACTCATTTTGGGATTGTTAAGAGCAGTAATTTTATCTGTCAGTTCATCCTGCGATACCGTCACAAGTTTGTCCGAAAAGTCCTCTCCTAAAGAAGCGTCACTCAATGTGATGTCACCCTGTTCTATGCGTGGGCCGATCATGTACATCTTCCTGAGGTTCTTATCCTTTTCAAGCACTTCTTTTGCCCATGAACCGCAGCTTAACATATCAAACATCGCAGGCTTCATATCGGTATGGTTGTCGAAAAATATAAGTTCGTACGGAGTGTCGATCTCTTCGGTAAAGAGCCTTGTCATGTAGTGGTAATTACCGGAGTCGATGAGGTGGATGCCTGCGTACATAGCATCTTTTTTGGGGGAGGATCCGTCACCTTTACTTTCTTTTAAGGCGGAGAGGATCCGTCTTTTTATCCCGGCTTTTGCATCTTCATCGCAGTACATATCACACCCGGAAATATCGCTGCAGTCGATAAAATGAAACCCCGGATAATCATTCGGATCATATGTGTTTGTAAAGTTAACTGTGATCATACAGTCATGCCTTTCTGTGGTTGGTTGCCGGATCAATCGTGAATTTATTCATAGCCAAACGGGGTAAAGTATTATAGAATTATAATACAATTCAAGGCAGAGTATTAGTTGAGCATTATCAATAGTCTATATGATCAATGGAGATTATGATATGAAAAAAGAAAAACTCGATCCGAGAAATAATCTTATAGTCAGGATCCTTGCGGTGTCACTTGCTTCGCTTATAATGGCGCTTAATATCAACACCTTTGTGCACACCGGAGGGCTCTTACCCGGCGGTGCCAGCGGACTTACCCTTCTTTTGCAGGAGGTGTTTCAGAAGTTTCTGGGCATCACTATCCCTTACACACCCATCAATATTCTGATAAACGCATTCCCTGTGTATATCGGGTTCAGATTTATCGGGAAAAAGTTTACGTTTCTTTCCTGCTGGATGATAGTTCTTACGGGTATTCTTACCGACGTATTGCCATCCTATGTGATCACGCAGGATACGCTGCTTATAAGCATCTTCGGAGGCATCATAAACGGATTTGCCATCTGCCTCTGCCTGTTTGTGGATGCAACAAGCGGAGGTACCGATTTTATAGCGATGTATCTGTCTGAGAAAAACGGCATCGATTCATTTCATGTTCCGCTTATCATAAATGCGGTCATCCTTACGGCAGCAGGTTTTCTGTTCGGATGGGACAAGGCACTTTACTCCATTATCTTCCAGTACGCCACTACGGCGGTCATCCGCGTTCTGTACCGAAAGTATCAGAGGGCGACACTTTTTGTCGTGACGGATAAGCCTTCCGAAGTGGCGGATCTGATCTATAAGAATTTTAATCACGGAGCTACCGTTCTTGAAGGTGAAGGATCATACGAACACACGGAGAAAAAGGTCATCTACTCCGTGGTGTCGAGCGCGGAATCGGGGAAAGTAACACAGATGGTAAAAGAAGTGGATCCTCACGCTTTTGTGAACGTGATCAAAACGGAAAGGCTGCTTGGGAATTTCTACAAGAGACCTACCGACTGAGGATTATTTGGTGTATGCGTCATCGGGATTGGGCCAGAGCCTGAAACAGGGGTATCCTCCGTATTTGTTGTGATCGGCGGTCCACACCTCGAGCTGTCCGTTATCCACCCGCTTACATATCCTCCAGGTGTCGACATTGCTGAAGTTTTTGTCTCTTCCGGGTATTTTTCCTTCCCTTTTAACTTTGTAGCTGGGGACAAGAGCCGGGTTGTTGGATGTGGTACTGGCACCCATGGATTCGTTAAGGGCACCGTAGAATCCTGTGCTCCCGTCTTTTTTACCGAAGTATGAGACGGTTCCGTGGAAGCAGTTATACGGATTGCTCTCGTTTGAAACCACCAGGTATACGGAATAAGTTTCCGTCACGCCATCAACCGTTGCGCTGACCTTTTCTTTTGAGCCTGTCCAGTTTTCCCACTGATAAAAGGCATCGGTGTTCAATCCAAATGCCACGTAGGTGGCAGTTGCGATCCTTTCCGCAGTAACCAGATCCTTAGCCTTTCTGGACTTATTAACTTGTTTTACCATTATGGGGGTGATCACTCCGATGAGCACGGCCATGATCGCTATAGCGATTATGAGTTCAAGAAGAGAGATACCCTTGTTGCTTTTCATATCTATCATCTCCACTCTGAGCCTTGATTATACGGCTCATCTTTACAGTATCACAGCACTGACGCCGAGTCAAATTACAATCCGATGAAATTTTGATCATAAATTCGTAACATTTGCGCATATGGATGTATCGATCCGGCAATGTACAAAAGGGACTCCGAATGATATATTAAGAATACAGTTTTGAAATACAAAGGACTATAATATGGATTTTAAATTACACTCCGATTATCAACCGACCGGCGATCAGCCGCAGGCTATAAAGGATCTTGTCGAGGGTTTTAAAGCAGGCAACCAGTTTGAGACTCTGCTCGGCGTTACAGGCTCCGGTAAGACCTTTACCATGGCCAATGTCATTGCGGCTTTAAACAAGCCAACGCTTATCATTTCTCATAATAAAACCCTGGCAGGTCAGCTCTATGGCGAGATGAAGGAATTCTTTCCGGAGAACGCGGTTGAGTATTTTGTATCCTACTACGATTACTATCAGCCGGAGGCTTACGTACCTCAGTCGGATACTTACATCGCCAAGGACTCTTCGATAAATGACGAGATAGACAAGCTCCGACTCTCCGCCACAGCCTCTCTTTCAGAGAGAAATGACGTTGTTGTCGTTGCTTCGGTTTCGTGCATATACGGATTGGGCAGCCCGGATGAATACAAGGGAATGATCCTTTCACTCCGCCCCGGGCAGCAGATTGAGAGGGATGCTGTAATAAGAGCTCTTGTCGATATGCAGTATGAGAGAAACGATCTGGACAAAAAACCCGGAGCATTTACCGTCCACGGTGACACTTTGGAGTTCTATCCCGCTCAGGGCGGAGAATATCTCATCCGCGTTGAATGGTTCGGAGACGAGATCGACCGCATTGTGGAAGTAGAACCCATGAACGGACGCATGAAGGCCACCCTGGAGCACATCGCGGTGTTCCCTGCGTCGCACTATGTTGTTTCTCCGGACAGGATAAAGATCGCCTGCTCGGAGATAGAAAAGGAGCTGGAAGAGAGGGTTAAGTATTTTAAATCCGAGGACAGACTGATTGAAGCACAGCGCATATCGGAGAGAACAAATTTTGACGTTGAGATGCTGAGGGAAACAGGGTTTTGCTCCGGAATAGAAAACTATTCGAGGCATCTTTCGGGAATGCTTCCGGGGCAGCCCCCCATGACACTTATGGATTTCTTCCCGGAAGACTTTCTCATCATCATCGACGAGTCACATATGACCATACCGCAGATAAGAGCCATGTATGCAGGTGACAGGTCCAGAAAGACCACCCTTGTGGATTACGGATTCAGACTTCCTTCCGCGCTGGACAACAGACCGCTGAATTTTGGCGAATTTGAGGACCATATAAACCAGATGCTCTTTGTCTCCGCCACACCTTCCACCTACGAGGAGGAGCACGAGCTCTTGCGCACCGAACAGGTGATAAGACCTACCGGGCTTCTTGATCCCGAGGTGTCGGTCCGCCCCGTGGAAGGCCAGATAGATGACCTCCTTGGTGAGATCAGAAAAGAGACGGGTAATAAGCATAAGGTGCTTATAACAACTCTTACCAAGCGTATGGCGGAGGATCTTACGGAATATCTTCGGGAAGCCGGTGTGCGCGTAAAATACATGCATTCGGATGTGGAGGCTCTCGAGAGGGCCAGGATCATCCGCGACCTGAGGCTTGATGTGTTTGACGTTCTGGTGGGGATCAATCTGCTCAGAGAGGGGCTTGATATTCCCGAGATCACGCTGGTGGCCATACTTGATGCGGACAAGGAGGGATTCCTTAGAAGCGAGACGGCACTGATCCAGACCATCGGACGTGCGGCCAGAAACTCCGAGGGACATGTTATCATGTATGCGGATGTTATGACGGATTCCATGAAAAACGCCATCGACGAGACGAACCGCCGCCGCAAGCTTCAGCAGGAGTACAACGAGAAGCACGGGATAACGCCGAAGACTATCGAAAAATCGGTGCGTGATCTTATCAGTATTTCCAAGGAGATCGCAGCGGAGGAAGTAAGATTCGAGAAAGATCCGGAGTCGATGAATCCCGCCGAGATCAAAAAACTTGCGGAAAAACTTGAAAAGCAGATGCGAAAGGCCGCTGCGGAACTTGATTTCGAGAGCGCTGCCGAGCTGCGCGATAAGATCATAGACCTCAAAAAGATGCTTCACGAAGGGTGACGGATATGCGTCCCCTTCATTTGCTTTTAGGGAGGTTTTGTTTTATACTAATGGATATGCTAAATCCGGCGGGTATAAACCTGCAAAATACACTCAAAAAAGGAAAGAATTAATGAAAAAGGCGCTAATTACGGGAATCACCGGACAGGACGGATCGTATCTGGCGGAGTTTCTGCTCGAAAAGGGATATGATGTACACGGGGTGATCAGAAGGTCATCCGTGGATTACAGGGAGAGGATCGCTCATCTTGAGGGAAGGGATCATTTTCACCTTCATTACGGGGATCTGACGGATTCAATGAGCATCATGGGGATAATCGGGAAAGTCAGGCCCGATGAAATATACAACCTTGCAGCGCAGTCGCATGTACAGGTTTCTTTTGATGTTCCCGAGTTTACCGCGGATGCGGATGCTGTGGGAGTTTTGAGAGTCCTTGAAGCGGTCAGGCTGTGCGGCCTTGCACAAACCTGCCGCATATATCAGGCATCCACATCGGAACTCTACGGAAAAGTCGAGGCGGTCCCTCAAAGCGAGGAAACTCCGTTTCATCCATACAGCCCCTACGCGGTGGCGAAGCTGTACGGTTACTGGATAGTTAAGGAGTACCGCGAGGCATACAACATGTTCTGCTGCTCGGGTATTCTTTTCAATCATGAATCGGAGAGACGGGGAGAGACATTTGTCACAAGAAAGATAACACTTGCAGCCGCAAGGATAGCACAGGGCAAGCAGGAAAAACTCCTCCTGGGCAATCTTTCATCGCTCCGTGACTGGGGTTATGCCGGTGATTACGTGGAGTGTATGTGGCTCATCCTTCAGAATGACAAGCCGGAGGATTTTGTCATCGCCACTGGAGTACAGCATTCCGTCAGGGAATTTGCCCTTTTGGCATTCCGATATGCCGGGATCGAGCTTGAGTTTAAAGGAGAAGGGGAGAATGAGAAGGGATACGATAAGGCCACCGGAAAAGTTCTGGTCGAAGTATCACCCGATTTCTATCGCCCTACGGACGTTGTCAATCTGCTGGGAGATCCCTCCAAAGCGAAAGAGAAGCTTGGATGGAATCCGTCAAAGACTTCCTTTGAGGCACTTGTCAGAAGAATGGTCGATCACGACATGAAAAAGGTTGCGGTCGAGAGGGAAGAGGAAAGAATATCCCTCAATCTGGAGGAGTACCTCGAAAAAGGCGTGAATAAATAATTTCGGAGGAAGATAATATGAACGTTATCCTGCTTTCGGGTGGCTCGGGAAAGAGGCTGTGGCCGCTTTCCAACGATGTCCGGAGTAAACAGTTCATCAGGATATTTAAGGGCAGAGACGGCAGCTACGAATCGATGTTTCAGAGGATGTACAGGGGCATCAGAGAAGTCTGCCCCGATGCGAAGATCACCATCGCGACATCAAAGACTCAGGTTTCGGGTATAAACAACCAGCTGGCCGAGATCTTTCCGGGAGAGGAAGCAAACCTTTCCGTTGAACCTTGCAGGAGGGATACATTTCCTGCCATAGCGCTCGCATCACTGTATCTGAAGGATGTGATGGGCGCATCACCGGACGAACCCGTGGTCGTATGCCCGGTGGATCCTTATGTGGAAAATGATTATTTCAAGGCACTGAAAAAGCTTTCGGACACTACCGAAAGCACGGATTCAAATCTTGTGCTTATGGGGATCGATCCCTCATACCCCAGTGCCAAGTACGGATACATCATTCCCGAGAGCAAGGATGAAGTAAGCAGAGTCAGTGAATTTAAGGAAAAACCCGATGAAGAAACCGCAGCAGAGTATATAAGCAGAGGAGCGCTCTGGAACGGAGGCGTCTTTGCATACAGGCTGCGTTTTGTTACCGACAGGACAAAAGAAATACTGGGATATGACAATTATTACAAGTTCAGGGAAGAGTACTCCGAGGCTAAAAAGATAAGTTTCGATTATGCCGTAGTGGAAAATGAGTCCGACATCAGCGTGGTGCGCTTTTCGGGCTCGTGGAAGGATCTGGGAACATGGAACACCCTCACCGAAGCTATGGAGGAGAACGTGGTCGGCAGCGGAGTGCTCAGTGATTCCTGCGAGAACGTGCACATCGTGAACAATCTGGACATCCCGATCTTCTGCATGGGAATAAAGGATGCGGTGGTATCGGCTTCCCCCGACGGTATACTGGTATCGGATAAGCATGAGTCCAGTTATATCAAGCCTTACGTGGATAAATTTGACGATCGTGTCATGTTTGCGGAAAAGAGCTGGGGAAGTTACCGCGTTATAGATGCCGAGGATGAGAGCCTCACCATAAAAGTCACTCTGAACAAAGGGCATAAGATGTACTACCACAGTCATGAGAGACGCGATGAGAGCTGGAATGTGATCCTGGGACGCGGAAAGGTGATGCTTGACGGAAAAGAATGGGAAGTCGGGCCCGGCGATGTGGTACAGATCCCGGCCGGAGCAAAACATACCATAACGGCCCTCAGCGAGCTGCAGCTCATAGAGGTCCAGTTCGGCAAGGATATTGACGTAAACGACAAGATAAAGTACGACTGATACGGCGAAGACAGGTCAAAAAATCTGATTTTTATGGACATTTTCAGATAATTCGAGTATACTATCTTATATGCGCGGCAAGAAAGATGAGAAAAACAGTATTTACCGCAATCTGAGTCTGATTACTCAGTTTGGGCTGTTTATGATAGTACCCATCGCCTTAATGTCTGCTCTTGGATATTTTCTCGATAAGTGGCTGGGTACGTCCTGGATATTTATTGTCTGCTTTTTTGTCGGTGCGATTGCCGGAGGGCAGAACGTGTACCGCTTCGCTATGAAGAGCGCTTCTAAAAAGCAGGAAGAACAAGACAGAAACATTCTTAACCGCAGGAACAGGCCTGCCCCGGAAGAAAAAGAAGAGAACCCGACAAAGACGGAAGATGATCAGATTTCTTAAAGAAAGAAACAGGACGCTCCTGGAATTATGGATGGGAATGCTCGCTTTCGGGCTGATATGCGAGATTTTCATCATCATATTTTCAAAGAGTATCGGAATACATTCTGCCAGCATGTGGCTCGGCGCAGTGCTCGCCGCCGCCTCATCGCTGCACATGCATCACAGCCTGGACAGGGCGCTTGATTTTGAGGAGAATGCGGCAAAGAAAAGGATCACCGCTTCGTACATCCTCAGATATGCTGTGATAACGATAGTATTTGCGGTGATATGCATAACCGGTTTTTTTAATCCGGTTCTTGTATTTATCGGATATATGTCCCTCAAGGCAGGGGCTCTTCTGCAGCCGCAGACTCATAAGCTCTGCAACCGGATATTTCATGAGACGGATCCGGTTCCGATGAGCGAGGAAGAGCTGAAAGCCTTAGAAGGAGAGATCAATCTGAAATGAAGAGTTCGACTATAATAAAGGCAAGGAGGTGAAGCTATGAACTATGGGATTTTGCTTGCCGATGACATTGACTTCATGGTCCACGGGATATTTAAGTATAATTTCTTCGGGCTCGGCGAAGTATGGATCACGACCACGCATGTATGCATGCTGATCGTCATTCTCATCCTCATCGGGTTTGCCATTGCGGCAAACAGATGTCTCGCCAAGGCAAAAGAAGAACCGTCCGGATTCCAGAATGTTGTGGAAATGATTGTTGAGATGCTTGACGGAATGGTTGACAACACCATGGGACGTAAGGCAGCACCGAAGTTTTACAACTATATCGGGACGATATTCATCTTTATACTTTTCAGCAATATCTCCGGGCTGCTGGGGCTCAGGCCTCCGACAGCAGATTACGGGACCACGCTGGCGCTGGGTGTCATCACATTTGTGCTCATACATGTCAATACATGGACGCACAACAAGCCGCTGGACATCTGGAAGGATAAATGTTCGCCGCTCCCGCCCTGGCTGCCGATCTGGCTGCCGATCAATATCATATCCGATATTGCGGTGCCTATCAGCTTAAGCCTGCGTCTTTTCGCAAATGTGCTTTCGGGAACGGTCATGATGGCCCTTATCTACGGTCTGCTCAGATGGATAGCAACGGGATGGCCCGCAGCACTGCATGTGTACTTCGATCTTTTCTCCGGCGCGATTCAGACATACGTATTCTGTATGCTGACCATGACATATATTTCAAATGCGCGCGGAGACAAATAAAGGTAAGCAAATTAAATGCGCAGGTCAAACTGCCGCAAACACTAAGGGGAAGCGCTGATGCCCCACTCAAAAATGACAAAACAAAACAGCGCAGAAATGAGGAAAACATGTTTGATCAGAATTTTATCTTAGGTTGCTCGGCAATCG
>JAEEGL014017348.1_pt1 | contig 15928 bp, 15 predicted proteins | sample 9134231 | NCBI WGS metagenome assembly JAEEGL01 (sample SAMN16246548, study PRJNA631951) | gut metagenome | biome: gut microbiome; feature: rumen; material: fiber-attached | host: Bos | place: Iran: Karaj | collected 2018-10 | reverse complement strand
TAATGCATTAGCTAAATCTATAAAAATATCTAATTCTAATTCTTCAGCTCTTGTTGTTAAATCCTTATTATGTTTCTTTAATACTTCTTCTATAACCTTTAAATCATAGTTTTTTAGGTTATTGCGTATATTTTTTCTTTTGAATTTAAAGGAATCACGTACTAGTTTAAAGAAAGCCTCTTCATTATTTACTTCTCTTCTATTTTCTTTCTTTCTTAAAGAGATAACTTCACTATCAACATTAGGTTTAGGCATAAAAGCATTTCTTGATACATAAATTAGTTTTTCTATGTCAAAATAATAATTTAGAAAGACTGTTATTGATCCATAATCTTTAGTTTTAGGGTGTGCACTAAATCTATCTGCTACCTCTTTTTGAACCATAACTGTAATTGCTTTAAAATCAATTTTTGATTCAATTAGTTTTTGTACAATAGGTGTTGTAATATAATATGGTATATTAGCTACAAAATAGATATTATCATATTCATAGTCTTTTATATCATCTTTGATATCTCGATTTAGAAAATCATCGAATAGTATTTCAATATTATTATATTCTCTTAAATTCTCATCCAATGTTTCCTCTAATCTCTCATCAATCTCATATGATAAAACATTTTTAGCTACTTTAGCTAATTCTTTAGTTAAAGCACCACTACCTGGTCCTACTTCAATAACTAAACTATTCTTTTCTATATTAGTTTTATCCACAATATTGTGGATAACATTTTTATCTTGTAAAAAGTTTTGTCCAAATGACTTTTTAAATTTAAAGTTTTCCATATAATACCAAAAAAAGCATCTAAATGATGCTTATTTTCCTTCTTTTTCTAGACGAGCAACTACTTCTTTAGCTACTACTAAAGCTTTTTGTCTTACTTCATCTGCTGCATCACGTAGTATTGGTGTACCTTTTTCTTTAGCTAATTCAACAAGCTCTGTTGCTTTTTCTTTAACTACTTCACTTTTTTCTTTAGCAAATTTAAGAACTTTTTCTTTATCTAGATCTTTGATATCGCTTTTTAATTCTTTAATTTTCTTTTCAATAGACTTAGTTACTTCATCAATATCTAAATCTTTTGCTTTAGCGATTAATTCATCAATCTTAATTTTAAGTTCCTTTCTAGTTTCTTTACCTGATTTTGGTGCAAATAGTAAACCTAATCCAGCTCCTATTCCTGCTCCAATAATAAATTTCCCCCATCCTTTTTTTGCCATTTTAATCTTCCTCCTTTTCTATTTCATCTTTTATTTTACTTTTTTTCTTTTTATGACTAAATATTTTACTAATTCCACTAGCAATACCATCTACTACTTTATCAGTTACTGATGAAAATGAATCAACTAGTCTATCAACTGCTCCGAATGCTTTATCAACAGTTTTCATCTTTCTTTCTACACTATCTAGTATTGAATTAATACGATTAACTGAATAAACTAATTTAATAACTAAAACTATTAAAGCTCCTAGTAAAACAGCTCCTAGTACATATAATAGAAATTGTAAATAACTAACATCCATCACTAATCCTCCTTACTATGCATATAATCAATTAAATCAAATAGATTGTCATTATTATCTGCATTCTTTTCCTTTTTATTATTCTTTTGATTGTATTTTGAAGTTCTTGTACTATTACTACTATGATTATTTCTTGATGCATCACTATAATCAACATTATAAGCAAGACCTAAATCATTAAAGTATTCATCAGCATCAGCTAATGTAACATTACTAACTTGTGGTTTATTATTATTAACATCATATATTTTCTTTTCTTCTTGCTTTTCTTCTTCATGTTTAGCTTCTCTAGTTTTTTTATCAGATATTTCTTCATCATCTGCACCAAAAGCTTTATTTCTAATAGAATCTAAATCAAAATTAGTACGTCCAGTCTTAATTTTAGTTTCTTTCTTAGTAACAACTTCTTCTTTACGATAATTCTTATCTAATACACCATATACTGGTGAAATAATTGGAGATGGTCTAAATCCTTTAGTTTCCTTCTCTTCATAATAACTCTTAGTATATGAATAATTAGGCTTACGAACAGATTCGATATAAGATAATTCTTTCTTACCATGATATAATTCTTTTTCATCACTTTCTTCTCTTCTTTCAATAGAAGGTTTTGAAAAAGTATTATCCATTTCTTTCATCTTTTTATCTTCAAGAAAATCTTCTTCATCAAACATCATTGGGAAAGCAGGTTCTTCTTTTGGTTCTTCATCCTTTTCTTCTTGAACTGGAATTTCTATTTCTTGTTCTTCCTCTTCTTCAGGTTCTTGAACAAAAACCGGTCTTTCTTCTCTTTTAAATTCCTGTACTGGTTTTGGTACCTCAACAGGTTTCTTAGGAACCTCTATTTTCTTAGCAAATGTTTGAGGTAATTCTTCTTCATCTTCATCCTCAGGAACATCTTCAAAAAAGACATTTTTAAGTTTTTCAATAAATTTCATATGACACCTTCCTACTCTATAGTCTCATCTACATCTATAACGTCATTATCTTTTCCAATTTCTATTTTCTCTTTATATGTACCATATTCACTTTCATATTTCAAGAAATTATCATTTTCAATATTTGAATCAAAGATATTAAATCTCTCTTCTTGAGTTGTTCTCTTCTCACTTCCAACATAACCTTCAATTACACTATCGTTATATTTAACTGAAGCAAGTATTGAACTCATATTCATTATTGAACTATTAAAGTCTTCTTTCTTAACATAAGCCTCTATCTTAGTATAATTATACATAATTACAATAAAATAATAGTCATCATTAAGAACAATATCAATATAACCTATTTTACCATTGTTATTAATCTTTTTAGAAAAGAAATGATTACTTTTTTCTACAAAAGAATTCTCTACTTTATAATAATAAGCAATAGTATCAACATATAAATAATAATAATTTTTATTATCTTTAATTTTTAAGTTATAGTCAGCTTTATCAATAATTTTAACACCTTTTGGTAAGTATAAACTATAACCTTCCATGTAGGTATTACTTAAATTATTATCAACATATAGAATTGTTTCAAAAATATCACTAACACTCTTATCTGACACTTTAATTATTGTACAACCTGAAATAAAACATAGTGATATGAGTAAAGTAACTAATAATTTTTTCATAAAATCACCTACTCTTTCTTAATTATATCATATTTTACTATTAATAATATAGATTTTTTACAAAGTTTATAGTATTTTGACAACCTTTACATAATATATACGATTATTCATAGATCTAAACTTCTTTTCATACTCTGTCATTATATTATTTTCATAGTTACTATTATGCAAATCTAAGCTAATTTCTTTAATTAAATAACCATTATCATTAAAAGAAATTAAACTATATTCAAATAATTCTCGATTATCTGTTTTCATTTCAATAATTCTATCTTTTTTAAATACTTTATCATATTTATCAAGAAATACATAACTAGTTAAACGACGCTTTGCATGTCTTGGTTTTGGCCATGGATCAGAGAAATTAAGATATATTTTATCAATTTCTTTATCAAAAACATTTTCAATATTCAAAGCATCCATTCGAATTAGTTTTAGATTTGGTAAATCATATTTTTCTATCTTTTTAATAGCTAATGCCATAATACTATCAAATTTCTCTATTCCAATAAAGTTTATATCTGGGTAAGTAATTGCGTTTTCTAAGATAAAATTTCCCTTACCCATTCCAATTTCTATATATATCGGATTATCGTTATTAAAAACCTTTTTCCATGAACCTTTTAATTCATTGGGATTAGCTATAATATACTTAGAATTATTAATTATTTCTTTTTTGTTTTTAACATTTCTTTGTCTCATAAAACACCTTCTATATTATATCATATTATCAATTTTATATGGTCAAAAAAAAGCTCAATGAGCTTTTTATTAATATACTTTAGTACGATTACTTACATAACCTGATTTAGGGAAGTTAATCATAGTACGTGGATTAATTAATTTAGATGTCCATGTATTCCATGATGTATAATCTTTTAAATATAGTCCTTTAGAAATACTTAAATGTAAGTGTCTTCCGGTTGTACATGTGTCCCATGGTGTTAAATTTCTTGATCCACCAGTAACAGCTACTTTAGTATTTTGATCAACATAATCTCCTACTTTAACTTTAACTTGATATAAATGCATATATGTACTTGTATAGTATGCACCATTAATATTATGGTGAATAAATAACATTGTACCACCACAAGAGTTCTTCCAACTAACACCAGCTACTGTTCCAGGTGCAACAGCATAAACATCTGTACTACCAGCCATATCCATTCCACTATGGAACTTCCAATATTTTTTTATTGGGTGAATTCTATAACCAAATTCACTAGTTATAGTGAATGAAACAAGTGGTCTAATCATCTTACCAGAATATGGTATATTACCACATTTATTAATATCTTGGTCATCTTTACATCCTAAAGTATCTTGATAATATTTAATTAATTTCTTTTGCGCATCAATTTGTGATTGAACACTAGCCATTTCATCAACAGCCGCATCTAGATTATCACCTAATTTAACTAATTCAGTATTTAAATTATCTTGTTCACTATTTAAATTCTTAATTTGTTTTTTTAGATCTTCATTCTTTTCTTTGTATTCAACAATTGTATCATTATAATCATTAATTAAATCATCGTTATAAGCTACCATTTGTTCAGATACTGCACTACGAAGAATTAAATCTTCAATAGAATTAGCACCAAAAATGTATTCCATATAAGCATTTTCACTATTTGTTATTTGTAAAAAAGCAATAATATCTTTAATTTGATCTTCTTTTTCTTCGGCTTTTTGCTCTAAAACGACTATTTCATCCTCTGTTTTCTTAATATTATCCTGATCTTTTTCAATAGTACTTCTTATTGTTTTAATACGTGAATTAACACTATTAATTTCGCTCTGTGTCATTGATTTTTTATTCTTAGCAGCATTCATTTCTTTTTCATAAGCAGCTAATTCATTTTTTAAATCTTTTAATGTTTTAGCTTCTACTTTATATGAAAGACTTAATACTACCAAAAATACTAATATATAACTAATTACCTTCTTCATATTTTACCCTCTATGTAAGGATTATATCACAAAATGGTCAACATTAAAATAATAATACAATTTTTTTTTGATTTTTACACTTATATAATACGAACTTTATTGAATTTAATAATCATATTTAGTATAATCATAATAGGGTGATAGTGTGAAAAACAAATCATTAATTATAGTAATTGTTTTAATAGTATTTGTTGTAATACTATCAGTTTTTTTGTTTAGAAAAACAGAAATAAATTTTACGATTAATAAAGACAAACTAGTATTAAAAGAAGGCAATACTGAGAAGATAGATTATAGTATTAATAATGCAGAAATTACTATTACATGGACAAGTAGTAATCCTAATGTAGCTACTGTTAATAATGGAATTGTTACAGCAAAACAAATTGGGACAACGGTTATTACTGGAACAATTAATGATGGTGAAAATACTAAAACTATAACTTGCTTAGTTACTGTACGTGCAGAAAACTATGATATTGTCTTAGAAGATATTACATTACCAGAAGGTGAAATACTATTATCAACATCAAGTACTTATCCAGTACCAATTACTTATGTTCCAAACAATGGTTATGTAACTAGTATTGAATATTTTGTAGAAAATAATGATATTATCAAGGTAGAAAATGATGTTATAACAGCCTTATCTCCAGGTAATACTATGTTAGATGTTACTGTTAATAATTCAATTAATAAACAAATTAAAGTAAATGTTACCAATAATCAAGTTAAAAATAATATTATTAAACCAGCAAATGAAATATCATTAAATGAAGAAAATCTATTATTATATACTGGTGATACTAAAGAAATAACTTATGATATTAACCCTACTGATGGAGAAATATTTGATACTAATTGGAAAAGTAATAATACAAATATTGCTAGTGTTGATGAAAATGGTATTGTTAAAGGTTTAAATATTGGTACTACAACTATTGAGGCAGTATTTAATAATACTATTAGAAAAACAATTAATGTAACAATAAAATCTAAAATAACAGATATTAAACTAGATTATAGCCCAAAAGAAGTAATTAAAGTTGGTGAATCATTTACCTTACATCCAACTATTCTACCTGCTAATACACCTAATATAACTATTCAATATGAAAGCAATAATCCTGATGTATTAAGTGTTAATCAAAATGGTACTTGTAATGCTTTAAAATCTGGTAGTGCTATTATCACTATTAAAAGTGAAGGCAGTGATGTTACCAAGACTGTATCATTTACTGTAGTTGATGCAACAGGAGTTATTAATACTGATAAAATAATATGGGGATTTAGTAAAAGTACAGATACTGTTCCTAAAAAAGCAACTACTGATTTCTTTATGAATTTAGTTAAAAGTGGTAAAGGTACATTAAGTAATAATGTTTATACTTATCAAAAGTATTCATATAATATCAGTTCTAACTTATTAACAATCGATAATAATAGAAAAATATATATGAGAGTATATTATCCAGAAAATAAAGATTTAAGTACATTAAATACATTTACATTTATTGGTGGCGTTGGTGAAGAGAACTTTGGCGGATACTTCAAGAATATTGAGAGTAATCCTGAATTACTTAAAAATAGTGGTATTACTATACTAATACCAGAAAGCAGTAGAGCTAAAGTGCAAGCTGCAAATGTAGTAGATGCCACTGAGTTTGTTAAGAAAATCATTAATCAAAATCAATATGCAAGAAATGCTGTTGGTGGATATTCTAATGGTGGTCCACCTGCTGGAGAAGCAGCATGGAAAGGTAAATATAATAAAATTGTGTTAATAAATACATCATTTTATTGGGTAAACTCTAAAACTAATATTAAAGATATTGAAGTAGTATTCTATGTTGCTAATGGTGATTCATGGAAAGGTACTGGCTCATTTGTTAACGAACTATATCAAAATGGTTTTAAGAATGTAATAGTTATTACTAATAATGGTAGTTATGTTAATAGTTTTAAAGATAAATACTTAGTAATTAACCCTGGAAATTCAATGAAACAAGGTCATACATCAGCGAATATAACACTATCACACTTTTTCTCGTTTGCAATTGATTAATAATATGATATAATTAGTTTGAATATGGTAAATAATAGGAGGAAGATATGGAAGAAAAACAAAAAGTAGAAAATATTGATCAAGTATTATCATTAAGTAAAGAAGAATTAGACAAAATATTTGCCCAAATGTCTGCATCAGATATTAAGGATTTATTAGACTTTGTGAATGAGGTGGATGAATGATGACAGTAGATACATTTGTTACAATAATTAGTACTGAGGTAGAAAAACTACAACAACAAGAAAAAGAATTAACAAACAAGGTACAGTTTTTAGAAAAAACAGGTGCTACTCCAAAAGAAATAGAAGCAGCTAAATATGAACTTTCTGTTGTTGTTAAAAAACTATATCGAATTAGAAATCTTGTTGGTATTGAAGCAGTTGCTAGAATCAGGTCAATGTCTGATGTTGAACTAGAAGCATATAAAAAAGATCAAGTAGAATATCACGAATTATTAATAGTTCGTATTAAAAGCGAAATAGCAAGTCAAGAAGCAGAAAAGAAAGAATTAAACGAAGAATTGGAAGAACTTGCTAAAAAAGGAGATCTATCTGAAGAAGCAGTTAAAAAAGGAAAATTACTAAGAGAAAAACTAACTGACCTTGAAATATCAATTGTTGATACTAAAGCTCGTTTAGAACTTGAAGAAAGAGTTCTACAAGAAATGAAAGAATGGACATTAGAACGAGTAAGAGCTGATCTTATGCCTCAAAATGCACCAAATCAAAATATTGACGATTTAATTCAAATTGGTCAAGCTGATTTAGGTGTTGCAGAAATTGGTGAAGATTACGAAAAAGCTGAAAAGTTAGCTGGTTTAAGAAGAAGTTATTTATATCAACAATCTGAATTAAGACAAGCAGGTATCCAACGTACATATATTATTAATAAACTTCCTAAGACTATTCAATCATTATTAGCTGATACACTTGGTGATAAAAGTGATATATCAACATTCTGTATAAAAGTATCTGATCCTAAGAGATTAATAGAATTACTAAATAAAGCAAGAGCATTCTTTAATGAACAAAAGAGAATATTTGAAGAAGAATATACATTAGAAAATCTAGAACCACTTGTTGGTAAAAATAATATTAATAATATTACAGCTGATGTAGATTTCGAATATCTAGAAAAATATGAAGAACTTATTGGTAAAGATTCTCTAGAACAATTAAGATCTTTTGTTAAAGAAAGAGATCTATTATCTAGAAAATTATTTAAAACAAGTAGAGTAAAAAGTGATATTGCTGTTTTAGATAGTGATATTAGAATGTGCCAATTTAAAATGTATGAAAAAATTATTAAATACTATGAATCAAAATTCAATTTCAATTATTTCAAAGGCGACTTTATCTATGAAAGAAGCTTAGATTTCTCAAGTAAAAAGAATTTAGTTTCTTCACTAGAAAGTATAGCTGCTATAGTTGAACAAGTAGAACAAGAATATGATAATATTCAAGAAGAAGCTTTAAAACATCAACAAGCCTTAGATGAAAAGAAAAAAGAAATTAGTGAAAAGATGGAAAATATTGTTCAACAAATTAAAGAATTAACTGGTAGAGAAGAAAAATATGTTTATAGTGGACAAAATCAATTAGACAATATTGCTAATGAAACAAGTCTTGGTTATCAAACTCAAGTATTGCAAACAGTAAAAGAAGAAGCTCAAAAACAATCTGATGAAAAAGAAGCTGAATTAAGAAGTATAACACTTGCACAATTATATGAAATGAGAAAACAACTTACTGAGCAAAAACAAGAAGAACCAGTTCAAGAAGAACCAATTCAAGAAGTTGAAGAAGATAAACCAATGAGTATGTAAAAAACCATTTAAAATGGTTTTTTCTTTATAAAAAAAACTATATGAATTTATCATATAGTTTTATTATTATCTCTAAGCAGCTGTAATACTTGAAATATAATACTCATAACCAAATGAACCATTAACAACTTCAAAGCCTACTTTATAATCTTTTCCTTCAGTTACTGTTAAATCTTTTGGTGGATTCTTATATTTCATTTCATAACTGTGTGATTTACTATCAACTAATGTATAACTATTATATGTATAGTTTTCATCACCTTCTGTACCAAACCCTTGCATACCTACTTCAGTTACTTTGAATGTTTCAGTATATTTACCTTCAACATATAATCCAAGTTTTTCTCTTAATTCTTTTTCTGTTGTAATACTTGTTATATCTTCATTAGATGATTTTACAAATAATTTGTAATCAGTAATAGTTTTTTCTTGACCATTATCAGTATAACTAATATTAATCTTAACATAGTCTTCATAATCATTTAATTTTAGGAAGAAATCTGTGTTTTTAACATTAAGACTATAATCTACTGAATTCTCTGTATCACCAATATTAACATTACATTTTGAATTAATACATTGATGACCAACTATTTTAACATCCTCTAATGTAGCTGCATTAGCTGGTGCTGCTGTAGCTGGATTTCCTGGTACTGGTGTAGCAGATGATGAACTTGACGAACCCTTATTCTTTCCCATAATTACTATTACAAACACAACAGCTAATACTATAATTAAACCAATAAATATAAACATCTTTTTATCCATCGGCTTCTTTTCATTACTAGTATCATTTGCTTCTGTAGCTGGTTTTTCATTACCTAATGAAAAAGTTTGTGGTTGTACCTCCTGCATAGTTGGCTGTTCAGTAACAGGTAATGGATTTGCTGGTTCTGGAGTTACTGGCGCAGGACTAACAGGTGTTGGGCTTACTGGAGTTGGATTAACAGCTGGTTGTTCTACACTTGGTTGTGGTCCTACAACAGGCTCTGCTACATTATTAGTTTGTGGTGTAATATTATTATCTACAACATTATTATTAGAATCGTTATTCATATATACCTCCTTCAATTCTTTACTTTGTATACAATAATAATACCATAAATATTCTCATTGTCAACTAGTGTTCCAGAATATGATTAATAAAACAAAAAAATGTAGATTAAATCTACATTTTAATTAACAACCAGATGTACATACTCCATTATCATTAAAAGTATACCATTTACCGCCAATTTGTTTTTTACCAGTTACCATTTTTCCACTACTGTCAAAATAGAACCAGTTTTTACCATTTGCCCAAGTACTTGAGTATTGATACCATGCATCGAAAGTATAGTTTATATCTGTATACCACCAATTTTTATAATAACCATCCGAATAACTATTATTATATGGGCCTATCCCTGATGCTTTAGCCCATCCTGTTACCATAGCTCCATCTTCACCTAAATAATATAATCCTGGAGAGTCTTTATAATTAACTTCTATCCATCCAGTCATCATATTTCCATGAATACCTAGATAATACCATTTACCACTTGATTGTCTCCAACCATCATAAACAACAGAACTTAAATCGTTTGTATTGTCTAAGTAGAACCAAATACCATTTTGTAATTTTCGCCAATTTCCATCTGATTTAGCAATACTATAATTATCTACTAAAGACTTTGATGGAGATACATTCATTGAATTAGCATAATCAATAATAACTGCACCATCTGATTTAGCATTAACATAGAATTTAGTGCCATATTTCTGTTGCATATAGTAAACAGGTGTTGATATATCATCTAATAAATAATTACCTGTTACAACGGCTATTTTAGGCTTTATAGCCTTAGTAAACTTCATTGTAGTAGATGATTGCCATGAATGATGAGCTACTTTTAATACATCGACAGTTTTACTAGATAATTTAGAAACTAATCTTGCTTCATCTTGTGATTCTACATCACCAGTTAATAATGTTCCGTTTTGTCCTTTATATAAAACATATGTTACGATAGAATCTTTATTTGCACCAGCTACTTTACCGCCTCTTTTTTCATCAGAAGAAGCTGTCTCAGTATTCATTAACTCAAAGGTAAAATCTCCCATCGAGAACGTTGGATACTTACCAGTTACCTCTGTAATCGTTGCCCCTTTGTTTTTCATTTTATCTGCTACTGAATTTATCGTACTTACAATAGAAGCATCTAATGCACAATAATAACCAGATTCAATCTTTCGATAATAATATGTCGTTTTTGAATTAACAAAATTTTCTGCAACTGAACTCATTCCACCAAGATGATCCATATGACCATGGGTAGAAATTATGAAATCTAAATAACTTACTCCAACTGATTTCAAATAATCAACTGCTCGACCATTATTTTGTCCCGCATCAACTAATCCATAATGACCATTTGATTCAATTAGAATAATATCAGAATCGCCATCAATAGAATATGAAGAACCTCTACCCTTTACAAAATGAATTTTTGCCGTTGGTTTAGGCGTTGCTGTTGGTTTTGGTGTTGGAGTCGCCGTTGGCTTTGGTGTAGGTGTAGCAGTTGGTTTTGGAGTGTTTGTTGGTTTTGTTGGCTGAGATGTTGATGTTGGTTTTGGCGTATTGGTTGGTTTAGCACCACCATTTATTATTGTCTTTCTTATGGCAACAAAATCTAGTGATGATACTTTTTTATCACCATTAACATCTGCTCTTTTTAATTTATCTCCAGTTAATAAAGATTGTTTTAATAAATGTTTTCTTACCATTATATAATCCATTGATGCAACTTTTCCATTTCCATCTACATCACCGGTTAGATAAGACTTATCACCTAAGAAAATACCATCATTATTTGTAATACTTCCTTTGGAACTAAACTCTATCTTAATAACTATTGCTAAAAAGAAAACAATTAAAATAATTATAGATCTTTTCTCTTTCATATACCCTCTACTATATAAGTATATCAAAAAAATTAATATCATAAATAAAAAAATGCAATATTTTGCATTTTTACTACTATATCCAAACACCAAAGACAATTCCGGCCATGGCTAATATAAATCCAAATACCCAAAATGTTCTAACTATTTCAACCTCACTCCAACCTAATTTTTGGAAATGATGATGAATTGGTGTCATTAAGAATAATCTCTTTTTAAATGTTTTATACCAGAATACTTGAATAATTACTGATAATGTTTCTATTACAAATACTAAAGCAACGATTAACAAAGTAATTTCACGATGGGTAATAATTGCAATAGTACCCATTACTGCACCCAAAGCGAGGGAACCAGTATCACCCATAAATACTTTTGCCGGATATCCATTATATATTAAGAAACCAATTAGAGCTCCCGTTAATACTAGAGTAAATATACCCATATCAGTATATCCAACCATTAAACTTATCAAACTAAATGCGATAAACGCAATACCGGATAATCCCGCTGCTAGTCCATCTAATCCATCAGTTAAATTAACCGCATTTGAACTACCAACTAGAATAAATAAAATAAATATTCCATACAACCACTTCATTTCAATATGAATACCAAGTGTTGTAACTATTAATGATGTTTTACCACCATTTTTCATATATAAATAGAAGAATACTAAGGCAACAATTAATTGTAAGAAAAACTTTTGTATTACTGTTAACCCTTCGTTTTTTCCTTTTTTTATACTTAAATAATCATCTAAAAATCCAATAATTGCATAACTTACAAAGACAAATAATACTATTTTTAAGTCACTATTAAAAGAAACTCTACCCGTAAGTAATAAAAACAACATAACAATAATGGTCGATAGTATGAAGATTAATCCACCCATTGTTGGTGTACCTTCTTTACTTCGATGTGCAAAATCCATATATGTACTTATTCTCTGCCCAATTTTCATTCTTTTTAAAAGAGGAACCATTACTAATCCAACTAAAGCAGAGGAAATAAAGCCTAACATTACTGCTAATACAACTTTTGTTAATAAATACATTCTTTCCCCTCCTAATAATAAGTATACTATATTATAGCAATAATATTAATACCTAAAATTAACTATTTACAAATTTGTTTACAAAAAAAACCACTTACATACATTAAATGGTCTTCTGTCTTCCTTTTCCCATTTCTCTTTCAATTTTTTCTAATATTGCATAGAAAACTGATAATGGGCTTTCTTCTTTTCCACAGAAATAGGCATCTGCTCCTAATTCAATAGCTTGTCGACATATTGAATCTGCATCATCAACAAATGTTGTTGCCTTAGGATCCTCATGTTTAGATTTAAAGAATTCTAATGGTTTATTTGTTCTTTGTCTATTTGCATTAGCAAAATAATTACCTTTATCGTGATCATATGGTGTATCTTTAAATTGAATAGTGAATACTTCTACAAATGGTAAATATTCACTAAAGAATTCTTGTTTAGCAAGAGATTCTTGAATTGTATTAACGTGTGTTGTTATATATATCTTATCGTAATAACCAGTATTATATATTGCTCTAATAGCATCAATAACACCTGCAAATGTATTTTTTATAACATATATCTTACTATACAATATTCTACCTTTATATAAGTCTTTTGTTTCTTCTAAAACTTCATCACGAGTAATTATTTGAATACGAGTATACATGTTTACTAAATCCATTTCGTTGTTTTGATAAGCTCGATCAATATACTGACTTTTGAATTCATCACTACACAAAAAGTTTATGTTAGCTATCATTTCTTTAAGCATGTTAACTGTATCGAAAATAACGCCGTCACAATCTAGACATAACACTCTTCTTTCCATATATTCCTCCTCATTTTATTAGAAACTATTTTATCTACGTGTTAATACTTTTCTTAAAACTTGTTTTCTATCGCCATCAAGCTTTAATAGATCGAATTCTCTAAATAAGCTTTCAGCACGAATACTTTTAGCCATTGCATATCCTCTTGGATTTGGTGCTCCAATTTGATTTATAAATACTGGAATACCTCCATTATCATAAATATCTTTATTATTAAATGAACTATCATCTGGACATACTCTTAATTTAATTGGATCATCATCATTAATTCCTTCAATACGTCTAATAGCTGAACTTTTTAAATTTCTAGGACGTCTCTTTCCATCATCACGATGTTCATATGGATGGAATCTTAATCCATATACTTTGATATTTGGATTCATTCTGTGAACTGCATCTACTTTAGCTTCAAATTCACGACCATGATTATCATCTATTCCATTATGTGCAGTTAAGCAACATAATCTTTCACCAAATACATTATATAAATCATTAATATTTTCTTTAGCGTATGGCATCCAATATTTTTCACTATATATTTCTTCATAAGGTATAACACCTTTTTCTAACTTACCATCTGCTTCAAGAGTAGTATCTCTTTCTTCAAAGAACATATCTAAGTCATGTTGTGCTAATCTAATATAATGTCCTAATTCAACTGATGGTCTTATATCATAATCATCTGTTTGATTTTCAACTTCACGAATAATATCATTTTTACCAACTGGAAATGGTAAGAATATTTCTGGTTCTCTACCTTCTCTTTTAGCTTTTTCAATTTCAAGTGTAGCTAACTCTAAACACTTTTGCCATAAAAGTAGATTTCCTTCTTTTAAACGAAGTTGATCTGTTGAAAATTGTGGAAAGTTTTTTGCAACGTGATATTGAATAACTGGTGATGAATCAAATACTACATCATCTAAGTCTAAATATATACGTTTGATATTCTCATATTGTGCCATAAATATTTCCCCCTTAAAAAGATACTTGTGTTATCATAACATAATTTTATAACTTTGTCAATTTGAAATATAAAAACATCGCTATTACAAACGATGCTATTTATTATATATTAGTTTATATTCGTTTGGTTTTCTTCCGTTTGACTTTTTTGATTTGGTTCAACGTGATTAATTAAATCACTTAACTTAACTTGATTGTTAGTATTAGAACTATCAGGTGGTTGAGCACTAGGAGTATTATTAGTATTCACATTATTATTAACAGGTTGTTGATCCCCATTAGGCATTATATTTATTGGTTTTTGTTGATAATATACTCCATTAATATTTTGTGGTTGATTATTAGTGGCATTATTTAATTTATTCATATTATCTAACTGATCTAAATAATCAGTAAAATATTGATGCTTTTCTTCATGAGAAAATAAATCAAGTATTCCTAAAACAACCGATAAAATAAGACCAATCAACGTCATATAATATCCGATACCATAATGAATTACATCTTTGGAAAGAGATTTTATAAATGTTACACTTTCTGATACTTTTGACATATCAATCCAAAAGAGTACTCCTGCTCCTATTATAAACACTAAAGACGTTATTTTAAGAGCTAAATTATCTTTTTTAAACCTTACACATAGTATTAGAACGGCTACTACTATAATAGCCATTATTATTTTACCATCATCAGCTTCAATATATGATGCACTTTTAGATATATCCATATATGAAACTTTTATTAATGGTAAAAGTAAGCCGATTCCAGCTAATATACTTAATACAATTTGGGGCTTTTTTATTCCGTTATCCATATCTACCTCTATTTAAGTATACCATTAATACTATTTAAAACAAATAAAAAAACGTCATATTTTCATATTGACGTTTTTTTTTACATTAATTACTTATCAATTTTAGAAACTGTACCAGCACCAACAGTTCTACCACCTTCACGGATTGAGAACTTAGTACCTTGTTCTAGAGCAATTGGGTGAATTAATTCAACATGAATGTTAACGTTATCACCTGGCATTACCATTTCAGTTCCTTCTGGTAATGAAATAACTCCAGTTACGTCAGTAGTTCTAAAATAGAATTGTGGACGATAGTTTGCAAAGAATGGTGTATGACGTCCTCCTTCTTCTTTAGATAATACGTAAAC
>JAEEGL013553857.1_pt1 | contig 15928 bp, 15 predicted proteins | sample 9134231 | NCBI WGS metagenome assembly JAEEGL01 (sample SAMN16246548, study PRJNA631951) | gut metagenome | biome: gut microbiome; feature: rumen; material: fiber-attached | host: Bos | place: Iran: Karaj | collected 2018-10 | reverse complement strand
GCTCCGGCTCCGGTCCGGTCGAGTCGGCCGAGGTCGGCGTGCACAACGGCATCATCGAAAACTACGAGGAACTCCGGCAGAAGCTTCTCAACAACGGCTACCGCTTCTACAGCGGCACGGCCACCGAGGTCGTGATCAAGCTCGTCGATTACTACTACAAGAAATACAAGATCGGGCCGATCGACGCGATCAACCGCATGATGGTCCGCGCGCGCGGCAGCTACGCGCTTGCGCTGATGTTCCGGGACTATCCCGGCGAGCTCTACTGCGCGCGCAAGGACAGCCCGCTGATCATCGGCGTTGCGGAGGGCGAAAGCTTCCTTGCGTCCGACGTGCCCGCGATCCTGAAGCACACGCGCGACGTGTATTACATCGACAACCTGCAGTCCGCGCGGATCCTGCCCGGCGAGGCGCATTTCTTCGACCTGAACGGCGACGAGGTCTCGCTGCCGAAAACGCGGATCACCTGGAACGCCGAGGCGGCGGAAAAGGGCGGCTACGAGCATTTCATGATCAAGGAGATCCACGAGCAGCCGAAAGCCGTCCGCGACACGCTGAACAGCATCGTGAAAAACGGCCGGGTCGAGCTTTCCGCGGCGGGGATCACGCCGGAATTGTTAAGCGGGATCCGCGATATCCGCATCGTCGCCTGCGGCTCTGCGTGGCACGTCGGCATGCTCGCGCAGTACGTGATCGAGGACCTTGCCGAGATCCCGGTGCGCGTGGAGCTCGCGTCGGAGTTCCGTTACCGCAAGCGCCTGCTGAACGCGGATTCGCTGGTGATCGTGGTGTCGCAGTCCGGCGAAACGGCGGACTCGCTCGCGGCGCTGCGCGCGGCAAAGGCGGAGGGCGTGCCGACGCTCGCGATCGTGAACGTCGTCGGCTCGACGATCGCGCGCGAAGCGGATCACGTGCTGTATACGCTGGCGGGACCGGAGATCGCCGTCGCCACGACCAAGGCGTACAGCGCGCAGCTGGCGGCGACGTACGCGCTGGCGATCGCGCTCGCCGACGTGCGCGGCAAACTGGATCCGGCGCGGTACGACGCGCTCGTCAAAGAACTCGGCGAATTGCCGGATAAAATGACGCGCGCGCTCGAAGACAAGGAGCGCATCCAGTGGTTCGCGTCGAAGCACGCGAACGCGCGCGACATTTTCTTCATCGGACGCGGGCTCGACTACGCGATCTGCCTCGAGGGCAGCCTCAAGATGAAGGAGATCTCCTATATCCACAGCGAAGCGTACGCCGCGGGCGAACTGAAGCACGGCACGATCAGTCTCGTCGAAAACGGCACGCTGATCATCGGCGTGCTGACGCAGGCGGACCGCATCGAAAAGACCGTCAGCAACATGGCCGAATGCAAGGCGCGCGGCGCGTACCTCATGGGACTGACCGGCTACGGCAATTACAACGTCGAGGAGGCCGCGAACTTCACCGTCTACGTGCCGAACGCGGATCCCCGGTTCATCGGGAGCATCGCGATCATTCCGCTGCAGCTGCTCGCGTATTACACGAGCGTCGCAAAGGGGCTCGACGTCGACAAGCCGCGCAATCTCGCCAAGAGCGTGACCGTGGAATAACGGCATACAAAACGACCGCCCTTCGGGGCGGTCTTTTTGATCGGCGGTTACCGTTCAAACCAGTTCAGGAGCGTTCGTTTCCGCGCGCCCGTTTTGCCGGAATACGGATGCTCGCGGAGCGGCAGGTTCCCGTGCATTTTGCCGAACAGGACCGTCTGCGGGTGCGTGAACTCCTTAAATCCCCACTCGCCGTGGTACGCGCCCATGCCGGAATGTCCGGTGCCGTTGAACGGAACGCCCTTGACCATCATGTGGATGCAGACCTCGTTGACGCAGCCGCCGCCGAACTGGAGCGTCGACATCACGCGGTTTGCCCACTTTTTGTCGGACGTGAACACGTACATCGAAAGCGGATGCTCGCGCGCCGCGATCACGGACAGCAGCGCGTCGACGTCGGCGTCTTTGAACGGCACGACCGGCAGGATCGGGCAGAACAGCTCGTGCCGGACGACGTCCTCGTCGGTCCCGACCGGATAGAGGATCGTCGGCGCGAATTTGACGGTATCGCGGTTCCCTTTGCCGCCGAATACGACGCGGTCCCAGTACTGCGATGTGATCCGCTCGCATTTTTCAAAGACCGCGGGCGTAATGAGCTTCGGATATTCCGGATTCTCCTCCGGCGCTTCGCCGATCTGCCGGACAAATTCCGCTTTGAGCGCATCCAGGAACGGCTCCGCGACCTCTTCGGCGACGGCGATCTGGTTCACGTTGATGCAGATCTGCCCGGCGTTGCACAGCTTGAAAAACGCGATCTTGCGCGCGGCGTCCCTGAGGTTCGCGTCCTTGCGGACGATGCACCAGTTGCCGGTCTCGCCGCCGAGCTCCAGGGCGACCGAGGTCAGATGCTTCGCCGCCATCTCCAGCACGTGCTTTGCGACCGCCGGCGAACCGGTATAGAAGATCTTGTCGAAGCGCTCGGAGAGGCACATATCCGCAACGTCGTGACCGCCGTCGACGACCGTCACGTACGCCTCGGGGAACGTGTCGGCGATCAGCGTCTGCAGCGCCTTCGTGCAGGCCGCCGACTTCGAGCTCGTTTTCAGGACCGCCGTGTTGCCGCCGGAGATGCTTGCCGCAAGCACGCCGAGCGTCAGAAGGATCGGGAAATTGAACGGCGAGATGACGAGCGACACGCCGTACGGCATCTTGAAGACCTTGGTGGTCATGCTCGGAAAGCACATGAGTCCCGAAAAATGCCGCTCGGGACGCGCCCATTTCCGAAGCCCCTTCAGGATCTCGTTGATCTCGACGATCACCGGTCCGACGTCGCAGAGGTACGCCTCGGTCTGGCTCTTGTTCAGGTCCTCGTAAAGCGCCGCTTCGAGCTCCGCTTTGTGCGCGAGCACCGCCTGTTTGAGCTTTTTCAGCTGTTCGATGCGGAATCCGACGTCAAGCGTTTTGCCGGTGCGGAAGAACGCGCGCTGCTTCTCGACGATCGCGTGAACGGTTTCCTGTGTGTGCGCCATCTCAATACCCCCTTCTGATCTGGTCCAAAAGCATCCGGATCTCGGCGTCGGTGAACGTGCGCGACGGCGAGTAGTTGATCGAATCGGCGTCGATCATGCCGGTGAGCTTGTCAAAATCCTCCGGCAGCAGATGCCGGCATCCGTTTTCCAGTCCGCACTGCACGAGCAGCCGCCGCAGCGCGACGATCATCTTGTCGGCGGCGCTGTCCGCCGGTTCGGTCTCATGCGCGAGCCCGCAGTATACGGCGAGAGCCCGCAGCTGTTCGTAGCGGATGTTCTCCTGCGCCTCGACGATCGGCACCAGACACCATGCGATCGCCTTGCCGTGCGGGATGTGATACAGCGCGCCGATCGAATGCGCGAACGCGTGCACGTAACCCGCAAGCTGCGTGTTGATCGCGTTGCCGCCGTAATGCGCCGCCAGCAGCGTCGCCTGCCGCGCTTCGACGTTCTTCGGGTCCTGCAGAAGGACCGGCAGGTTTTCGAGCACCAGTTTGACGCAGGCGCGGCTCTTTTCGATATCCTCCTCCGAGGAATCGACGTCGGCCAGAAGCCCCTCGAGCCCGTGGCTCAGCGCGTCGATCGCGCACCACGTCGTTACGCTCTGCGGCGCGCCGATCAGCAGCTCGCTGTCCAGGATCACGTACGGGACCTCCATGCCGATGATGACCGTGGAGCTCTTCGTGCCGTGCTTGTTTTTGACGACCGCGCCGACGGTGCATTCCGCGCCCGTTCCGGCCGTGCTGGGGATGTTGATCATCGGCAGCGTGCCGTGATTGGCGAACGCGAATTTGTGCAGATAATGCTTGATCGGCGCGTTCGGATGCTTCGCGCCCGCCGCGATGATCTTGCCGCTGTCGAGCACCGATCCGCCGCCGAGCGCCACGATGCAGTCCGCGCCGCAGGCGGTCGCCGCCCGACGCCCCGCATCCACGATGCGCACCGTGGGCTCCGAATCGATCTCGTGGAACAGCGCACAGGGGATCCCGTGCGCCTCCAGAGACGCCGTGACCTTTTCGTGCAGACCGAGCCCGTACAGGGTCTGATCCGTCACGACCAGGACGGACCGGAAGCCCGCCTTTTCACACAGTTCGCCGACCGTTCCGCGCGCGCCGAACCCCTCGATCAGCTCCGGCTCCGGAAGCGGCGCCGCCTTGATGACCGCGCCCGGGACCTTGCGGATGGCTTTTCTGCCAAGATAAAACGCCATGATGATTCTCCTTTGATCGATTTATCGGTACGAGAGCGTCTGTACGAGCTCGTACGCCTGTCTGACGACGGTTTTCAGGCTGCCGACGCGATCGCAGTCGCCCACGAAGTACGTCGGTCTGCCGTTCTTTCGTTCCTTCAGCGCCGCAAAGCGCGTATCCGGCGCGTAGCCCACCGACAGGATGACCGAATCCGCGGGCACGGTCCTCTGTCCCTCCGGCGTGTTCAGGACCACGCCTTCGTCCGTGATCGCTTCGACCGTCGCGTTCACGTACGCCGGGACATTGCGGAAGCGCAGAAGCTCACGGAGCATCGACGAGTTCGCCATGCAGATGCCCTTCGCGCCGACGAGGTACGGCGTCATCTCGACCACCGACGGATGTTTGCCCGCAAGCGCCAGCTCGTACGCGATCTCGCAGCCGGTCAGCCCGCCGCCCACGATCACGACGCGATCGCCCACGGACGCTTTGCCGTCGAGAAAATCGACCGCGGTCACCGCCCGTTCCGCGCCGGGGATTTTAAGCGTTCTTGCGTGCGCGCCGGTCGCGATCACGAGCACGTCCGCATCGAGACGGTCCGCATCGGTGATCTCCGTGTGCAGATGCACCGCCGCGCCGCTGCGTTCGAGCATGCGGCGGTACCAGTCGAGCAGCGCCTTGTCCTTTTCCTTGAACGACATCGCCGCCGCCGCGTTGAACACGCCGCCGAGCCGGTCCGTCTTTTCGTAGAGATCGACCCGGTGTCCGCGCGCGGCCGCCTGGATCGCGACCTCCATGCCGCCGATGCCGCCGCCGATGATCGCGATATGCTTCGGATGCTTTGCGGGGGCTTTCGAGTATTTCGTTTCGTTGTTCGTCCACGGATTCAGCACGCAGCGGCCCATCGCAAGATGCATCGGGTCGATGTCCGTGCCGTGCCCGTTCAGACCGTTGAACGGCAGACACGCGCCGTGGCACGCGATGCACGGACGCACGTCGTCCATGCGGTCCTCTTTGATCTTCGTGATGTATTCGGGATCGCACAGCAGCTGCCGTCCGACGCCCATCGCGTCGATCCGGCCCGCCGCGATCGATTCCGCCGCCGCGTCCGGCTGCAGCCTGCCCGCGCAGACGACCGGCTTCGTCGTGAACCGCTTGATGTGCTCGACGTCCCTGAGGTTCAGGTTCAGCGGCGCGTACACCGGCGGATGCGCCCAGTACCACGCGTCGTACGTGCCGTTGTCGCAGTTGAACAGATCGTACCCCGCTTCCTCCAGGATCCTGATCGCCCGCTCGGATTCCTCCATCGTGCGGCCGACCTCGGTGAATTCCTCGCCCGGCACCGCGCCCTCGTTGAAGCCGCGCGTCATGGAGCGCACCGAGTAGCGGAGCGACACGGGATAGTCCGCGCCGCAGACCTTTTTGATCTCTTTGACGATCTCGCACGCGAAGCGCAGGCGGTTTTCGAGGCTTCCGCCGTATGCGTCGGTGCGGTGGTTCGTGTACGGCATGGTGAACTGATCGAGAAGATACCCCTCGTGCACCGCGTGGATCTCCACGCCGTCCGCGCCCGCCTCCTTGCAGCGGAGCGCCGTCTGCCCGAACGCGTAGAGGAACTTCCGGATCATCTTTTCGGTGAACAAATCCATTTTGACGCCCGGATCCCACACGTTCGGCTCGTCGTCGTCCGGCGCGGACCACCACCACTTGGTCGCAAGGATCGGCCTTGCGAGCGTGCGCAAAAGACCCTTCTTCACGAACGGACGCAGGATCGGCGGCAGCAGCATCGAGCGGCCGGACCCCGCGCTGATCTGGAAAAAGATCTTCGCGCCGCTTTTGTGGATGTCCTCGATGACCGCCTTCGCGGGCTCGAACACCTCGGGGTGACGGTAGACCCATTTTTTGCCGACGATCGAGATGAGCGGGATCAGCCCCGGAATGAACAGGCCGACGTTCTGATCCTTGCGGTCGGCGTAAAATTCGCGGATGCCCTTGACGAAGCCCGTCTTCGCCTCCCACTGGATCATGTTCGTGCCCTCCATGGGCAGCATGACGATGCGGTTTTTGATCTCGACGTTTCCGACCTTCCACGGCGTGAACAGCGCTTCGTACTTCGGATCCATACGGTCCCTCCCGAACAAACTTTCTTACCCTTTATTATACCATCCCGCAAAGGAAAAACAAAGAGGAAAAGATGCGATCGTTCCGGTTGATTCCCGCGCGTTTTTTTGGTATGATATCCTTGGAATTATGCCGCGGAGGTGAAACGAAATGAAACAGTACGACGTGATCGTGGTCGGGGCGGGACCCGGCGGGATCTTTACCGCATATGAACTGCAGAAATGCGCGCCGAAGATGCGGATCGCCGTGTTTGAGGCGGGCAATCCTCTGGAGAAGCGCAAGTGCCCGATCGACGGCGAAACGATCCGATCGTGCGTGCATTGCCCGACGTGCGCGATCATGAACGGCTTCGGCGGCGCAGGCGCGTTCTCCGACGGCAAGTACAACATCACGAACGACTTCGGCGGAAGCCTGCACGAATACATCGGCAAGAGCCGGGCGACCGAGCTGATGGAGTACGTCGATTCGATCAACATGGCGTTCGGCGGCGAGGGCACGAAGCTGTATACCACCGCAAATTCGCGCATCAAGACGCTGTGCATCCAGAACAAACTGCATCTTCTGGACGCGTCGGTGCGGCATCTCGGCACGGACAAGAACTACGTCGTGCTGCAAAACCTGTACGCGGCGCTGAAGGACCGGGTCGATTTCTTCTTCCGCACGCCGGTCGTGAAGGTCGAAGCGCGCGAGGGCGGCTTTACGGTGTGCACCGAAACGGAGGAATTTGCGTGCGATCAGTGCGTGATCTCCGTGGGCCGCAGCGGCTCGAAGTGGATGGAGCGCGTGTGCAAAGACCTGGACATCGCCACGAAGAGCAACCGCGTGGACATCGGCGTGCGCGTCGAGCTGCCCGCCGAGATCTTCGCGCATCTGACGGACGAGCTGTATGAGAGCAAGATCGTCTACCGCACCGAAAAATACGGCGACCTCGTGCGGACGTTCTGCATGAACCCGCACGGCGCGGTCGTCACCGAAAACACGAACGGCATCGTGACGGTCAACGGGCACAGCTACGAGGACCCGGCCATGCATACGCCGAACACGAACTTCGCGCTGCTGGTCAGTAAGCGCTTCACCGAGCCGTTCAACGACAGCACGGCGTACGCGGAAAACATCGCAAAGCTTTCGAACATGCTCGGCGGCGGCGTCATGCTGCAGCGCTTCGGCGATCTGATCGCGGGGCGGCGCTCGACGGAAAAGCGGATTCAGGAGAGCTTCACGATCCCGACGCTTGCCGCGACGCCCGGCGACCTGTCGCTCGTCATGCCGAAGCGCATCCTCGACGGCATTATCGAAATGCTCTACGCGCTCGACGCGATCGCGCCCGGCACGGCGAACGACGACACGCTGCTGTACGGCGTGGAGGTCAAGTTCTACAACATGCAGGTCGAGCTTTCCCCCGATCTCGAAACGAAGCACCGCGGGCTTTACGTGATCGGCGACGGCAGCGGCGTCACGCATTCGCTGTCGCACGCGTCGGCGAGCGGCGTATACGTTGCGCGGCGGATCGCAAAGGAAGCGTAAACGGAAGCAAACAAAAAAACAGTCCGGATCTCCGGACTGTTTTTCGTTACTGCGGGATCCGTTCCAGCTCGACGGTGATCTCGGGCTCGCCCCATTTCGGGTCGAACAGCGCGGCGATCTTCGCCGCGTACCATTCCCGGATCTCGGCGTCGGTGAGCGGGCACGGTTCACCCTTTGTTCTGACGGTGATCGTAAGGATCTGTTCTTCCATATACACTCCTTTCCGCGCCGAAAACGCGACCGGTTATTGAAACAGCGAAAAGAGATTGCCGAAGGACGTCACGCCGACGTACGCCGATGCGAGCGCGGCGGCGACGCCGAGCGCCCACAGCCACGCCGGATGCGTATAGTCCGCGCCCATGATCCGCTTGCTCTTCGCGGCGATCAGGCAGACGCCGAGGGTGACGGGCAGGATCAGTCCGTTCAGCGCGCTGACGATCACGAGCAGCTTCGCCGCGCCGCCCAGGACCGTCATGATCAGCGTGGAAACGGCGATAAAGCCGATGATCCAGCGGTTTTCGTTCCGCGCGACGGACGGATGAAACGTCTTGAGGAAGGAAACGGAGGTGTACGCCGCGCCGATGATCGAGGTGATCGAGGCGGCGAGCAGCACCAGTCCGGCAAACCGGTAGGCGAGCTCGCCCGCGCCGAGCCGGAACGCGTACGCGGCCGGATTGGCGATGCCGCCGTACGCCGGAACGCCGGCGATCGCCGCGTTTCTGGACGGATCGGAAAGGTCGACGCCGGGAAACCGTGTGACCGTGCCGAGGACCGCGAGGAACAGCAGCACGCGGAAAACCGCCGCGATGCCGATGCCGAGGACCGCGCTTCGGCCGATCTCCCGCAAGTGCGCTTTTCCGGTCACGCCGCCGTCGATCAGACGGTGCGCGCCGGCAAACGTGATGTACCCGCCGACCGTGCCGCCCAGCAGCGTCAGCGCCGCCGGAAAGAGCGCAGCGGGCTTCGCCGACGGAAGGAACGTGTTCTTCAGCGCGTCGAACAGGGGCGGCCGGGTCAGGATCGCCGTGACGAGGATCACGAGGATCATGAGCACGCCGAGGATCCGCACGACGCGGTCCGCGACGGTCCGCGCTTTTTTGAACAGGAAGATCACGATCGCGGAGAGCCCGGCCAGCACGCAGCCGACGGTGTCGGGAATGCCGAACAGCGCGTTGAAGCCCAGCGCGCCGCCGCCGACGTTGCCGATGTTGAACGCCAGTCCGCCGAGTGCGATCAGCGCGGCGAGCGCGTACCCGAGCCCCTTCAGCAGCCGGTTTGCGACGTCCTGCCCGCGCAGACCGGAACAGCACAGCACCCGCCAGATGTTCAGCTGCGCGATCGCGGACACGACGAGCGAGATCAGGATGACGAACCCGAAGCTCGGGCCGAGCGAGGCCGTAAACGTCGCGGTCTGCGTCAGAAAGCCCGGTCCGACGGCGGAGGTCGCCATCAGAAACGCCGCGCCGATCAGTGCGCCGCGTCCGGTCTGTTTGTCCGTCGTTCGTTTCCCGTGCATTTGCGTCCCCACTTTCCGCCTGCTTTATTGCGCGGTTTCAAACCGCTCGACGACCGTTTCGAGTACGTACAGCGGCTTCTGTTCCTTCAGCTTCGCGTAATGCGGCGTTTCGGCGTGCGCCTTCAGAGCGGCTTCGTCGCGCCAGTGCTCGACCAGAAGCAGCGCGTCGCCGTTCCCGCCGTGCGGCAGATAATAATCGTATCCGAGGTTGCCGGGCTCGAGGCGGCTGTCGGCGTCGAGCCCCTCCCGGCGGATCGCGTTGAGAAACGCGTCCCGCATGCCGGGCCTGCATTTGTACGTAACGTTCAGTACGATCATAGGTCCTCCTTTATTCTGCGCGGTATTTGTTGTAAATCTTTTTGTACGCGACGATCAGCACGGGAATCCCGGAAAGACAGCCCGCCGCCATCACGAACCCCGCGAGCTCCGGCCGGAATATGCCGAGGATCGCGGAGATCCAGAACACGCCGGAATAGCAGAGCCACATGATCCCGTTCGCACGGTTATAGGCGGGCACGTCCGCGATCTCTTCCTCGCCGACCGTGCTTCCCGACCAGAACCACATCGGCTTTTTCCGCCGCCACGCATAAATTCCGATCCCCGTAAACAGTGCGGAAAGCGGGATCAGAATCACGAGCCAGATGATCCGTTCCACGCCCGTTTACCGTGTCGGAATGATCTCGAGCCAGTAGCGGTCGGGATCCTGAATGAAGTAGATGCCCATCGCCGGGTTTTCAAAGCAGATGCAGCCCATCTGTTCGTGCAGCGCGTGCGCGGCGGCGTAATCGTCGGTGCGGAACGCAAGATGGAATTCCTCCTCGCCGATGTCGTAGGGCTCCGGATGATCCCTGAGCCAGGTGAGCTCCAGTTCGAACGCGCTCTGCTCGTTTCCGATATACACGATGATAAAGGAACCGTCCGGCGCGGTCTTGCGGCGGATCTCTCTGAGCCCCAGCGCCTTTTCATAGAACGCCAGCGAGCGGTCGAGGTCCGTTACGTTGTAGTTTTCGTGGATCATTTTGAATTGCATGACGGTCTTCTCCTTACAGTTCCCAGTGTGTTTCGTGCGCGGTATCGAGGATCACGGCGTCCGACGCCCGCGCCGGACCTTCTTTGAACCGATCGACCACGCTTTTGTCCTTCCAGAAGTGCATCGGCAGCACGTACCGCGCGCGGCAGACCGACAGAAACAGTCCGAGGCCGTTCGCATAGTGTTCCTCCAGCCGGTCGTCCAGAACGATGAACGCGGCGTCGACCGGCACGTCCGCAAGCGTTCCGATCTCCTGCGTGAAGCGCGTTTGCTGATCGTTGAGCCACTCCGGATCCTCGCCCGGCCAGTCCCACCAATGCAGATCGCCCGCATGGAACAGCGTTTCGTCCGGCGTCTGCACGAGGAACGCGACGCCTTCGTCGGTGGACCGCAGCGTCCGGACCGTGCCGAGCCCTTCGATCCCGTACGTTTCATGCGCGTCGAGGAACCGCACGTCGCGGTCCTCCGGAATCCGTTTGTTTCCGCGCAGATCGAACGAGAGCAGATACCGGACCGTTCGCCCCGCGATCGAAAAGATCGCCGGATCGAAATGATCCGCATGCGCGTGGCTGACGAATACGAACAGCGGCTTGTCCTTCGGTTTTCCGTCGATCGTCCCGGGATCGGCGCGAAAAGAATCGAACAGCAGCAGGCAGGATGCGGTCTCGACGAGAAAGCCGCTGTGTCCGAAATAATCGATCTTCATATGCCGCTCCTTTTCTTTGTTTCAGTGTATCATATCGACGCATGCTTGGCAATAAAAAGCCGCCCCCTGCGGGGCGGCAGATCCGAAGCTTACTCTTTGGAAATCACCTTTTTCTGCCAGCTGCGCTTGCCGCAGGCAGGGCATTTTATGTAGCGCGTTCTGCCCATGTGCATCGCAAGGCTCACCGTACGGTAGTCCGGCACGTACCGGTGTCCGCATTTTCTGCATTCGTAATACCCCGCGACCTGCTCGATGCGAAGCGCGAAAGACATGCAGACGATAAACTGCGCGAGTCCGACGCCGAACAGCAGGAAGAAGATCCACAACGGCTTTTCCATCTTCATAAACATCGCGCCGACGATGACCGTCACGAACAGAAATACCGAGGAAGTGACGCCGATCACGACCTCTGTTTTCAGAAGCCGCTTGTCCGCCGCTTCCTTTTGTTTGACCATTTCCAGGAGATTTCTCTCCGCAGTTTCATTGTAGCGTTCCATCGAAACGACCTCCCCGTTCAATAAATCGTTGACTGTGATCTTCAAAAGCCTGCACAGTTCCAGCATGACCGACGCGTCCGGCAGAGACCTGCCCGTTTCCCATTTCGAAACCGCGCGGTCCGTAATGCCGAGCGCTTCCGCAAGCTGCGCCTGCGTGAGCCCCTGCTCCTTCCGTTTTTCGGCGATGAATCTGCCGATCCTGACCTGATCCATGTTCTTTGGACCTCCTTTCGTTTCGAGCATACCGTTTCCGCGCCTGAAAAACCACGAACCGACGGTAGAGCGGGGAGAACTCAACCGTCGGTAGAGTGTGTTCAAAGCGTGGAAAGAAGCGTTTCGATCGCCGTATTCCAGTCCGTATCGATCAAAAAGACCGGTTCGCCCGCATGCGCGAAGCCCGCGGCCGTCCTGCGGTTTTCGGTCTTCAGCCGGGCGGCCGTGCAGTAGGCGTCGTCAAGGCGCGACTCGATCTCATTTGCATGCGAGCGGATCGCGTCGAAATGCGCGTCGACGTACGCATCCGTCATGGCGAGGCAGACGAACCGGATCGACGCAAGGTACGCTTCGTCGAAGTCCTTTCGCCAGTCGAACGGCACGTAGCAGCCCTCGACAATCAGGTCCTGCCGGTTCTCGATCGCGGTTTTGATCATCTCGCGCACGATCGGCCAGAGGTACGCCGTAAGCGCGTCGTCGTCCTCCGGCGTCAATGCCGTATGACCGCTCCGGATCAGCCCCATCTTGAGATGGTCGATCGACAGGTACGGGATCTTCATCTGTTCCAAAAGACGCTGCGCCAGCGCGGTTTTGCCCGTGTGCGACGCGCCGGTGATCAGCACGATCATGGTTCCCTCCGATGCTTTGCGCAGATCGCGTCCCATTCGCAGTCGCCGCAGATGCCGCGGCGCAGACCCGCGTCGAGGATGCGTTCTTTGACCCGCGCCGCAAAGTCCGCATAGGGCAGCTCGTCGCCCTCGCAGAGACGGCAGGCTTCGAGGACCGCCGCGTCGTAGCGCGCGGTCTTGTCCGCGTCCGCGCACGTTCCGCCGGCATTGTTCGGGCAATGTTCGCAGACGGCGTCCGCCGAAAGCGTCAGCCGCACCGGCGTTTCCGGGCGCGCGGAAAGCGCGCGGATCACGCGGCCCATATGGTCGGTAAAGTCCGCGTCGTAGCCTTTTCCCTCATAGAATGGAAAGCACATGCCGTGGTGCGGCCGCAGGAATATGCACATAAGTCCCTCCGGTTGCCCGTTGATCAAAGACCCGAAGCCGTCCGGACGACCGTGACGGTCCGTTTCTCCGCAGGATCGGCGCAGCGCAAGTTTTTGTTCTGCATCGCCTGTCTTCTGCGGGCTCGGTTTTTTATTTCTTCGTCAGTTTTCCGACGCTGTAAATCGCAAGCGCGATCGAGAACACAATAGTTGCCCTCCCCGTTATTTTTTGGTTTATATATTATCATACCACGCGAACGGCGGATTGTCACGGTTTTTCGATAAAAAAGAAGCCGGATCACGGCTTCAAAGGCGTATGCGCGCCTCCGCTCAAAACCGGCAGATCAGGTTCAGCGAATCCGGCACGTCCTCGTCGACGTAGCCGGAATCGACGAATCCGTGCTTTTCGTACAGCCGGATCGCCGCCGTATCCGCTTTCTTCACGCAGACCTCCACGTGATCGTAATGCCCCTCGTTCCGGAGCGCATCCAGGATCCGCGAAAGCGCCGCGGAGCCGAAGCCGCGGCCCTGATACCGCGCGTCGATCATGAACTGCTGCAGATCGTAGCCCAGCGGCTCGTCGGTGAACTCCCGCACGAGCGCAAGCCCGACGACGGTCCCGTCGTCCTCGATGACGAAGACCCTGCCGCCGCAGTCCCGGTACACGGATTCGCGTGCGAGGATGCCGCTCGCCGGCGCAAGAAATCCCTTCTGGTCCTCGCGCACGGAAAGCGCCTCGGCTTCCGCCCGGTTTTCTTCGGTCACGTTTGTCAGTCTGATCATCGTTCCGTAAAGATCCTTTCATTCGCGCGAGGGGTTCGCGCATCTGCCGCCGAAGCGGTTCCCTGAAACCGATTATAGCACAGACGCCGCCGCTTTGTCACGGTCCGCCGCCGTTTCGATCCGAAAAAACGCCCCGAACGCGGATCAACCGAAAAATTGTAACAAAAAAGTGCGGATTTAGACGCATTTTCCTGCTACAATACCGCATATGAAAACAACCATGAAAACGATACTTCTGTTCCTGTGCGCGGCGGCGCTGCTGTTCGCCGGATGCACGGGAGAACAACCGAAAACGACGGACCCGATCGCGACGGCGGCGGCCGATTCGGAGGCGCCGGAGGACGTCGTGATCCAGGTCGTGCCCGCGGAGGACTTGGGTGTTCCGCTTTCGCCCGACGAATACGTCGGCTTTTATGCCGACGAAGGCGGCGATCTCGTCACGATCGAAAAGACCGCGGACGGATACGCGATGTCGGTCGTGCTGTGCGAGCGGATCGGACTGGACGAGGGAACGGTCTCCGCATCCGGGGACGGCGTCGTCTTCCGTTCCGTCGACCCCGACGGGAACCCGATCACGCTCCTGTTCTTCCGGAACGGCGACGGCTGCGCGCTTCGCGTGGAGGAGAGCACGTGGGAGCCGCTTCCGGTGGGAACGGTCGTTTCCGGACTGGTCCCGTCTTCGCCGGAGGAGCGCGGCGATCTCATCGTGCCGGACGACGCCGAACGGAAGGAAAGCCACTATACGTTTCAGCCGAAGATCTGCTCCGTCTTTATGGAAGAGGTTTTCGGCAAGGATATGTGCGACGCGTGGTACAACCTCGTCGACGCGGTCCTGGCGGGCGAGGACACCTTTGCGTGCAAGGACCAGTACACCTACGACTGGATGATGGGGCAGTTCCCCGAGCATTGCCTGCCGATCCTGAAGGAACTCATCGACTATGCCTGGGACCGGGAGAACTCCGTGGTCGACGGCGTGGCGACCTTCACGTATCTCGTTCCGCCCGAGGAAGCCAAAGCGCGGATCGAGGAATTCGGCGAACAGATCGAAGGGATGCTGAACGAGGTCTTCGAGGACGGCGATTCGGACTTCGAAAAGTGCCTTGCGCTCTATATCTATTTTTCCGATCACTACACGTACGACTGGGATACGTATGAGAAAATGGACGACGAGTACGTGGACTATACCTCGTGCGCCCGCTTCTTCCGGACCGGGATCGGCATCTGCCACGAGATCTCGAGCGCGTATTCCTACCTGCTGCTGCAGGCGGGCGTGCAGGCGACGACCATGAGCGGCAACCGGAGCTACGATCACGCCGGGCATCAGTGGAGCTACGTCCGCATCAATGGGAAGGAATACCATATCGATCCGACCTACGTGCTCGGCACCGGCGGCGCGCTGCGCTATTTCCTGATGACCGACGAAAAGCGCGAGGAGGAAGATTCCTACGAACAGGCGACGTTCTACGCCGTTTCGCACTACGCGCAGGACCATCCGCATCCGGACTACGTCGCGGACGACGACACGTTCCGCCCGCTGTGGGATCACGAGTTCGAAGCACTGGACCGCACGACGCACACCGTCGTCTGCCCGGGGGAGGAGAACGAGAACGGCGAGTGGACGAACTTCCGGTTCGACTATTCCGGGTATTGATCAACGCCCGCCAAAACGCAAAAAAAACAAAGCCCGAAGCATGCGCTTCGGGCTTTGTTTCGTCCGGCGTGACGTTACGGTTCCCCGTACAGCCCGCAGCAGGAACGTCCCGCTTACAGCTTTTTGCAGGTGATATCGTCCATTACGAGACAGCCTTCGCCGAATTTCACGTTCAGGAAGCCGCCTTTTCTGCCGAATTCGTTTTCGCCGAGCGGATAGAGACGGAACGAAAACTCTCCCTGCTCGTCGTAGTCATCGTCGTCGATGATCGCTTTCGCCCACAGGTCTCCGTCCTTTTCATATACCTCGTCGATCACGAACCCCTCGTCTTCCGGATGCTCGTATTTGCCGCAGAAGCTCTCCCATTTCGACTTGTCGGGGTCCTTGATCATCAGATCCTCGATGCAGACGACGGGCTCGGGCTCCTCGCCTCTTACGACGGCCTCCATGCCCTCCAAGAAGCTCTCGAACACTCTGGCGTCTTCAGCATCGTGGCAGTTCATAATGACGAGCACTTTGTCCGCGTCAACGAAACGCTCGAACCACGTTTCGAGCCCGGGCATGCCGCCCGAGTGGCAAACGATAAGCCCTGATTCCGGTTCGGTTTTGAACCGCCATCCGAAGCCGTAGCCGTCGCTGTCCTCGTCTGCTCCGGCAACG
>JAEEGL012461866.1_pt1 | contig 15928 bp, 15 predicted proteins | sample 9134231 | NCBI WGS metagenome assembly JAEEGL01 (sample SAMN16246548, study PRJNA631951) | gut metagenome | biome: gut microbiome; feature: rumen; material: fiber-attached | host: Bos | place: Iran: Karaj | collected 2018-10 | reverse complement strand
GAGAAGAAAACGGTAGGCTTGTCATGCCTGTGACCGTTCGTCTAAATCATGCAATCGCTGATGGCTATCTGGTTGCAAACGTATTTCGTCTCTTGGAACAAGAAATCAAGTCTTTCATGAAGCTCTAATCGCTAAATTCCAGTTTGTTGAGATCATGAAATAGGGCGGCTGAGTTTTTTACTCAGCCGCCTATTTTATACGGTTGCCCTTGCGAGCCTGTTCCTTTTTGGTTTAATCTTCCGTTGGTGCGTCCTCCGGTGAGGTGTCGTCCGTCGGTGCTTCTGTCGCCGGTTCCGGTTCAGCGCTTTGGCGGTACACAGCCAGCACCGCTTCGGCGCGCTGCTGCATCTGCGCACGCAGGGAGCGCGGGGCAATCACTTCGATCTTGTCGGCAAACTGCATCACCCACGACACCAGCCCGTCGCTCACAACGCCCTTGGTCTGCACCCGGAAGCGCGGTTCGTTGTCGCCCGCCTTGGAAATCACCGCGCCCGCGCCGAAGCGGTCGAGGATCTCTTCGAGCAGCTCATCGTGGCAGATGAATTCGATCTGCTGTACATCGCCGCTGAACATGTTGAACAGCTTGCCGGCATAGTCTGCGGCGTCGAAAAACAGCCGGTAGGGCGAAACCTCGGCGTAGTCGCGCACGCGGGTATTCGACATCTCCACCTTCTTCATCCGGTCGATGCGCGTGTGCATCAGGTTGTCATACTTCGCGTTGTTGCACACGAGATAGTAGTGGTCGTTCGACCAGATCAGCGCATAGGGGCTGACCACAAAACGCTTTTCCTCCGTCGTGACGGTGTGGGTTTCGTCGTCGATGCGGCGCTTGCTGTAAAGAAACGAGATCTTGCGCCCCGCCTGAATCGCCTTGTTGATCACGTCGATGTTGTAATAGATCTCCTCGTTCGTATTCTTCACGCGGTTTTCAATAAAGACCTGCTTTTGCAGCTGTTTCGCCTGCTTCTCCGAACAAAGCGTGCCGATCTTTTCAATCAGCTCCTTGCTCTTTTTCGGGGTGATGAAATTTGCCGCCTGCACCGCGTCGATCAGCAGCCGCAGCTCCGGCAGTTCAAACGTGCGCGTGGCGAGGTAATAGCCGTTTTTGGGCGCCTTGACGCGAAAAATTTCCAGATCCGCGTTGCGCAGCGTCTGCACGTCGCTGTAGACCGCCTTGCGTTCGCAGTGGATGCCCTTTTCTTCGAGCATCTCCAGCAGCTCCTCCGCACCCACGGGATTGGTTTCGTCGCTGTAGCGTTCCAGATACTCCTTGATATACAGCAGCTTAAGTTTAGTTGCGCCGATGCCTGCCATGTTTCACCACTCCTTGTTTGATACTGGTTCTATTGTACTATTTTTGGGACTTGATGTCAAGAGGGAAGCCGCAAGCGGCTTCCCTCAGCTGTTAGCTGTCAGCAGTTAGTTGTTAGTGAAACGGGAGAAAGCTTCAAGAATGAATAGAAACTATCTGCAAATTCTAAAAAAGAAAACCGCTAACAAGACTCAAAAACAGGACACGCAAAAAAGCGCGTCCTGTTTTTCCGTATCGCTGATTCAAATAAAAACACTCAGAACTTCATCTTTTCATTGATCGCTTTGACCACGTCCGGATTGAGCTTGATCTCTTCGCGGTCATAGGTCAGCATGCCGTTGACCTCAAACTCCACGTCCGACACCTGCGTGTAGACCGTGGCGGACAGACCCTTCTTTATGGCAGGAATCACCTGATGCTCGTGCAGCTTGCGGTAGGCTTCCGTCATGCGCTCCTTGCTCTTATACATCTGATAGCCGAAGCTCTTTTCCTTGTTCCACACGTGCCCGTCAATGATCTGGCTGTAGCCGCCGTACTCGCTGAGCACGAACGGACGCCCGTCATACTTCGGCGCGGTGACCGGCCAGATATAGCGGTGAATCGACCGCAGCTCGCTGCCCTTCTGGTCATACCAGCCGCTCGCGTGGTCCACAATGCGCGACGGATCATATGCCTTGACGGCGTCGCCGATGCGCTTGGCGTCGAACTGACCCCAGCCTTCGTTGAACGGGACCCAGGTGCCGATGCATGGCACGTTATACAGCGCATCGATCATCTCAAAGAGTTCCTCTTCAAACTGCGTGCGCCATTCGATCCGGTCGCGGTGGAAGAGCTTGTATTTGTTGTCCTTCATCGTCAGATAGACGAGCGGACTGAGGAAGCTTTGCGCGTTGGGCAAAACGCCCGCGTGGAACAGGTTGAGCGCCTTGCCGCCGCTGATCATGTCCTGCCAGACGATCATGCCCAGACGGTCGCAGTGGTAATACCAGCGCGCCGGCTCCACTTTGATGTGCTTGCGCAGCATATTGAAGCCGAGGTCCTTCATCGTCTGAATGTCATAGATCATGGCGTCGTCGGTCGGCGGCGTCAGACCGCCGTCGCTCCAATAGCCCTGATCGAGCAGCCCGCGCTGGAAATACGGCTTATTGTTGAGGAACAGCCGCGCGTAACCTGCGTGTTCGCCAATGGAAAACTTGCGCATGGCAAAGTATCCCTTCACGCTGTCTTCCCCGTAGGTCAACACAAAGTCATACAGGAACGGCGCTTCGGGCGACCAGAGCTTCGCGTCCGGCACCGGGATTGCGGCGTCGGCGTCGATCTCGCAGTCTGCAACAACGGCGTCACCGTCATAGACGCGGATATGCAGCTGTCCGACGCCGATTGTTTTCGTCTGCAGGCGCAGCACGCCTGCGTCAATATCCGGCGTCAGGCGGAAGGATTCGATATAGCTTTGCGGCACCGCTTCGAGCCACACGGTCTGCCAGATGCCGGACGTGGACGTATACCAGAAGCCGTGCGAGATGCCCGCCTGCTTGCCGCGGTTTTGCCAGCCGTCGTCCGTCGGGTCATAGACCTTGACCACAAGCTCGTTCTCTCCGTCTTGCAGCGCGTCGGTAATATCCGCCGAAAACGGGCAGTAGCCGCCGATATGATGCGCAACTTCGCTGCCGTTCACAAACACGTGGCATTCCCAGTCCACCGCGCCGAAGTGCAGCAGCACCCGTCTGCCGGCAAAATCGGCAGGCAAGGTAAAGCGCTTGCGATACCACAGCCGGTCGTTGGCGGTGATGGTTTTACATACGCCGGACAGGCAGCTTTCAATGGCGAACGGCACACGGATCTGTCCGGCAAAGGCAGCCGGCCACGCCTCGTCGGCGCCGGTCACGGCATAGTCAAAGAAGCCGTTGAGATTGACCCAGCGGTCGCGCACCATCTGCGGGCGCGGATATTCGGGCAGCGGGTGCTCGCACATAGCGTCCTGCGCCCAGCGGGTTTTGAGCGTCATCATGGCAAAAACCTCCCTTGCGGTTTCCGTTTATTTGAGATAGGTCTCAGACACCCAGCCGGATACACCGCGGGTGATATCCGTCACATAGACCCAGCCGGACACACTGCTGCTTCTGCCCTTCACGGCAACCGGATAGCCGTTGCCGATGGAACGGATCACGTCATAGTTTGTGCCGGGACCCTTGCGCAGGTTGAGACCGGATTCGGCGTTGACCGTCTTGGTGCCGCCGTTCACTGTCACGTCAGGCTGCACCACACCGGAAACGGTCTGCTGCGTCTGTGCCACGGGTCGCGACGTGCCGAGGTAGCGCTTGCTGACCCAGCCAGATACGCCGTAACGATTGCTGTAAACGTAATAGTAGCCGTTTTGTTCCGCTGTTACGCTGACGTCGGCGCCGACGGAAAGCGAAACGCGGTTGCCGCTGTCGCTGCGCGGCGCATAGCGCAGTGCAACGCCGTTTACCGAAACATACATCGTGCGCGCGGCAAAGGTGCTGGTCGGGCGCTGCAGGGTATTGGCGGTCTGCGTTGTGGTCGGCTGTGTGGTCGGGCGCGTGGTTGGACGCGTGGTCGTTGTGGTACGGCGGGTCGTCGTGGTCGCTCTTTGTGTCGTTGTGGTGGCACGCTGCGTCGTTGTCGTCGCACGCTGCGTCGTAGTCGTCGCACGCTGCGTGGTTGTGGTGCCGTCCGTTGTCGGCACTGTGGTTGCCGAGGTATCCTGCGGGGCAGTCAGCTCGTTTTCGTCTGCCGAAATCGCTGTTACGTCATCCTCCGAGGTGCTCTCGTCCGTCGTGTCCTCGTCGGTTGTGCTGTCTTCCGTGGAATCCGCAGTTGAATCCTCGGTCGTGTTCTCCGTAGTATCCGCATCCGAACCGGAAACGGGCAGTGTGGAATCCGTGGCTGCAGACGTGTCTTCGGTTGTTGCCGTCGGCTGCAGGAACGGGTTTTGCGTTTTCACATAGTACCATGCGCCGACAGCTGCCGCGGCAAGCAGCAAAACAACAAGCAGCGCAACAACAACGCCCTTTTTGCTTTTGCCGCCGCTGACATACATATCGTCGTCCCCGTCGGGTTCCTCCTGCATCTGTTCGTCATCCTCCGCAGGCTCTTCGGTCGGCTCATAGACCGGAATGTCACCGTCTGCCGCCACAGGCTCCGCATCGGAAATCTGGGCGTCCGCGGGAACAACCGGCGGCGCCGGGGGCGTATCCTCCAGATCGGGATGCATCTCGCGGAAGGGATCGTCGTCATCGTCTTCGGGTGTCTGCGGCGCTTCGGGCACCGTCTGCGCCGGCTGATAGGCGTCAAACGACGGCGACACATATTCCGGCATGCCGCCCAGCGATTCTTCAAGCGCCGGGTCCGCTGCCGGTGGTGTTTCTGCAGCAGCCGGGGTTGGTTCCGGCGCCGCCGCAGGTTCGGCAGGCAGGTCGGGCTGCTTGGGCGAAACAAACTCGTTGTCAAGGCTGATGATCGTGTTGCAATTCGGACAGAACCCTGCGCCGGGCTCCAGCTCATGACCGCAAAAACTACATTTCATCTTTCATCCTCCTGTATCTTCAAACAATTCTCTATTATGTTATTTTACCATAGAATGGCAGCGAATGCAAGACCTTGTCAAAAGATCGCACAGCGCACAACGTGAGAAATAAAAAGAAAAAGCGCCGCTGTGCGACGCTTTTTGTTTCAGTGAAACTTAACCAAGGCTCGAGAAGATCTTAGCCATGAAATCCTGGCCCTTCTGGATGTTGCCGTTGTAAGCGATGAGACCGATGATGGTGCCGAAGACCTTAATCAGGATATCGAACACTTTTGCAAAGGTGTCTTCATCCACTTCAGCCTGTTCATAAACAGCGGAGAATTCAACGACCATGCCTCTGTCGGCTTCCTGAATCTTGTACTGGTTCGGACCAGCGGGATAGATGCTGCGGTCGGCGTCTGCCTGCAGACCGGAGTTGCGCTGCCAGCCAACAAACTGCCAGCCCTTCGGGCCCTTCACGGACGGAAGCGTCACATAGTCGCCGACTTCGAACATACCGTCATAGTTGTCGATGGGAACAACATAGAAGGTGTCGGGCACGTCTTCGGGATCGGTCCAGTTGAGCTTACCGGTGCTTCTGTCATAGATGTACTGACCGGATTTGACAGTACCGTTGTTCAGCACGAACTTCAGAACTGCGTCTTCATTTGCGTCTGCGCCGTTGGGACCAAAGAACGGGAAGTCTTCTGCAAACGCGGAGATCGACATGCAGGACAGGAACATCAGGGCTGCCAACAGAATAGATAATACTTTTTTCATTGCGGATTGCCTCCTTTAGTTTTTAGCTATTATCTTGGTTAAATTATAACACCGGTCTTTTCAAATTGCAAGATGTTTTTAGAATCTTCACAAATTATTTTTCGGTTCGCAAACTTCTGTAACAATTTGACAAATTATGAACAATTTATCCGAGAGAATGTGGCACTTTTCCTATTTGTTGCCCAAAAACTTGACCTTTCTCCCCGCCCGAACTATAATTATTGCAAAGTTGTGGAGGTGATCGGATGGAACAACGGCGTGAGCTGAACCGGGATGCGCTGAAATATATTGCCATTACCGCCATGCTGCTTGACCATATTGCCTGGTATCTGCTGCCCTTCGGCTCCCCTGCAGCGCAGGCGTTCCATCTCGTCGGGCGTATCACCGCGCCGGTCATGTGTTTTTTCCTGGCGCAGGGCTACGTCTATACGCGCTCGCTTTCCCGCTACCTTGCGCGATTGTGTCTGTTTGCGGCAATTTCGCAGATCCCCTGGTATTTTCTGCACCGCGGCACAGACAAGCCGAGCTTCAACTTTTTGCTGACGCTGGTGTTCTGTCTTTTGGCGATTCACGCCTGGGAAAACCTCCAAAACGTGCCGCTGCGGCTGCTGGCGGTCGGCGCCTGTGTGGCTGCCACCTGGTACTGCGACTGGCATATCTATGCGCCGCTGTGGTGCCTGTGTTTCTATGTTTTCCGCAGCGATCGCGGCAAGCAGCTGCTGTCGTTCGTGCTCGTTGCGCTGGTTTATATCGAAGAAGCTGTGCGTACCCGTATGGCAGTCGGCTACGGCACGATCGGGGCACTGAGGGGCGCGGCGTTCACGCTCGGCGTTTTTCTGGCAATTCCGCTGTTTCTGTTATATCATGGAAAAAAAGGACGCTTTGCATGGAGCAAATGGGTGTTCTATGTCTTCTATCCGCTGCACCTGGCGGTGATTGCGGTGATTGCGGCATTTTTGAAATCATAGACAGCCGATACCGCTTATGTTTTCTATATAAAATATCACAAAATCTTTTTGGAAACTGTTATTGTTCACACGGTTTTCATATTTTTGAATGAAAAGAATGCTATGATAAAAATAACAGAATACGATCGGAGGTCCGTTTATGAAACGCATACTATCCATAATACTCAGTCTGCTTGTGCTGTTTTCCGTATCAGCTTCTGCATATGCAATGCCTTTGAGCACCAAGGGCAGCCAGATTCCGTTGGTGCTTCTCGGCGGCGACGGCGACACACTCTATGACAAAGACGGCAACTATTTGTTCCAGATCGACGATCTCGGCCATCTTGTAGATGGTTCAGACAGCAAGGAGCTGCTCCGGTCTGTTGCGAATGTGCTGCAGCCGTTTTTGCTGCAGGGGCTGATGTTCAATCAATGGGATCCGTATTATGAAGCGCTCGAAAAAGAGATCGGCGAGCTGAGCGAGGGTGTACGGTTGGACGAAAACGGCAACGTCACCAACGGCTCCGACATCTCCAAAGCCCACCGGGATGAAGTGCGCAATAACATGACAACCGACAAAAAAGGAACCAAAGGTTATTACGGCTTTCAGGATTACCGCTTCTGGTACGACTGGCGACTCGATCCGATGGAGATTGCCGATGAACTGCACGCCTATATCGAAGGCATCTGCGCCGCCACCGGCGCCGGAAAGGTCGCGCTGACCGGGCGATGCGTCGGGTGTAATGTTATGCTCGCGTATCTCGCCAAATACGGCTACGACCGGATCTACGGCTTCGGGCTTGACGGCACCAGCTCCAACGGCGGCGAGTTTATCAGCGAAGCCATCAGCGGCAAGTTCCATCTGGACGGACCGGCGATCGAACGCTTTTTGACCGATTACGATGAGCTGGGCATGTTTCAGGTTTCCGACTTTGTAATGGCCACGGTCGATCTGCTGGTCAAGAGCGGCGCTGTTGAACGGCTGACTGCCGCCACACGCGCCACGATTTATGACAAAGTCGTCAAGGGCGTCACCAGCGCACTTGCCACGTCCACGTTCTTTACCATGCCCTGCTACTGGGGCTTTGTCCGGGCGGAGGATTACGACGCAGCCATCGACTATGTATTCGGCGCACCGGGCAGCGAAAAGCGCACCCAATATGCCGGACTGATCGAAAAGCTCGACCGGTATCACACCGACGTTGTGGAACGGATCCCGGCGCTGATGGGAGGCCTTGCCGAACGGAACATCAACATCGCGATCATCTCCAAATACGGGTTCCAGATCGTACCTACCTGCGAATCGAGCGACGCGCTCGCGGACCAGTATGCGTCTGTAAAGAATTCCTCCTTCGGCGCCACAACATCGACCCTGTACGGCACGCTGCCCGACGACTATATCGCCGCGCGTGAGGCGGAAGGCAAGGGCCGCTATATTTCGCCCGACCGCCAAATCGACGCCTCCACCTGTCTGTTTCCGGATTCCACTTGGTTCACAAAAGGCGCGCGCCACGGCAACTGGACAACCACCGAAAATGAACTGATGTATACCGTAACCACCGCCGACCGCCAATTGACGATCGATGATTTCGATTTGACGCAGTTCATGGTCTGGGACAGTGAAAACAAAACGATGGTTCCGATGACAGCGGAAAATTGCCAAACGGAATATTGGGTCGCCGACAATTCGGTTGACCATCCGCAAAGCTTTTTGCAAAAGCTGAAAAACTATTTTTCCGCGCTGAAAACCTGGCTGGAGCAACTGTTTTCCGTTTTGAAAACAAAGCTCAGTGAAAGGTCAGCCGCCTGAATCTAAATAAAAATGAAAGGCACCGTCCCGCAGGACGGTGCCTTTTGTTTCGGTTCATGCCGCATTTGTGCAGCTTTGGTTACGGCAGTGAAGTGAACAGCACCTCGTCAAACGGATCCAGTCCGCCGCCGAGACGATACTTCCCGGCGCCCGATTCCGACAAAAAGCACAGCCTGCCGTCCGGACCGACACACACCTCCTGCAGCATCGGCGGCGCAGTGATCGTCGCCTTGCGGTCAACCAGCCGGCAGTACCAGAGCGGCACCAGTGCGCTGCCGAACGTCAACGTTTCATCCGCCTTTCGGGCGGTCACGTCTTTATACAGCAGAACGAACGAGCGCATGGCGCGACCGTAGGAGCAGGAAAAGACAAGATCGCCTGCCGGCGTAAAGGTCATGCCCTGCACTTCGTTCGGGATGGCGATTGCCTTGTCGGGAACCGCCACGCCGTCGATCAGATTGCTTTCGCGGATGCCGAACGGCGCATCGGCGTCCAGCACATAGCCGTCCGCGCGCGCATAGAGCTTATGCCCAAGCTTCGTTTTGTAAACCGGGTCGGCGGCTTTCACGCTTTTGCCGCTGTTTTCGGTGAACTGCGAAAGCCACAGAACGCCGTTGATGACCTCGGCGCCGGATGTGGCGGGCAAACAGGTTTTGAGCGACGCCTGCGCCTGCACAAAGTCTGTGTCCGCATTCAAAATATCCGACAGCTTCAGCACATAGAAGTTGTCCGTGTTCGCCACATAGACCCAGTCGCCGAACACGGCAATGCCGCCGAAGTGTCCGGCAGACTGTTTGCCGCCGGGTGTGAGAACACCCACGGAACCGGTGAACGTGCCGTCCTTACTGACCACACAGATCTGCGACGGCGTATCGTCTTCAAAATAACCGGAAATCAGATAGACGCCGTTTGCGTCGTCATAGCAGATGCCCTGCGGGATAAACCCTTCGGCAAGTCCCGGCACCACAAAGCCGGTTGCCGCCTGTTGCAAAAATGCCGCCGTCTGCGGGTCGCGGGCGTGGCTGCCCGTCACCACCTCGGTCTGCGTCAATGCCGTTGAGGTCTCCCCTGCCGGCAGAATCACGGCGTCGCCCTTCGGCAGCGCGAACGCAAACAGCGACAACAGCGCCGCCAGCACATAGCTGACCGCTTTTCGAAAATAGTCATAGTCCCACACGGGATCAAAGTTTTTCACAACCTGTTCCTCCCTTCGGATACGTTTTCATTATATAACGCATTTCATGTAAAAGTCAACTGTGCACTGAGAAAGCACCGCCTCGCAGTGAGGCGGTGCTTTTTGTTGGCTGTTACTGCAAAGCCGCAAGGCTCTCTTCAATGTTCTTGATCTTTTCGCGCAGCTTCTTTTCCTCTTCGCGCTGGTTGTTGACCACCGCTTCGGGTGCCTTTGCAAGGAAACCGGGGTTGGAAAGCTTCGCGCAGATGCCGGAAAGCTTCTTTTCCGCGCCTTCCTTCTCCTTGGTCAGGCGCTTGCGCTCGGCTTCAAAGTCAACCAGATCGCCCATCGGGATATACACCTTTGCGTGGGCGGTGACGATGGACACCGCACCGGGGATCTCAAAGCTGTCGCCGATCTCCACATCTGCCGCAGACGCGAGCCGCTGCAGGAAGACCACGGCGGTAGAGAACACGTCTTTGTATTCCGTGGCGATATAGACATGCGCCTTTCTTGACGGCGGCACGTTCATTTCCGCGCGGCGGTTGCGGATGGCGCGGATCGCCTCCATGATGATATCCATGTGCTTTTCGTCTTCGTCATAGCACAGCGCCTCGTTGAAGACCGGCCACGGGGAAAGCATGATCGTGTCGCCCGTGTGCGGCAGCGTCTGCCAGATCTCCTCCGTGATGAACGGCATAAACGGATGCAGAAGCTTGAGCGTTTCGGAAAGAACGTAGATCAGCACGTCCTTCGCCTGCGCGGCCGCTTCGCCGCCCTGCTGCAGCCGGATCTTTGCAAGCTCGATATACCAGTCGCAGAAGATGTCCCAGATGAAGTCATACAGCTTCGACACGGCGATGCCGAGCTCGAACTTTTCGAGGTTTTCGGTGACTTCCTTCACCAGCTTGTTGAACAGCGACAGAATCCACTTGTCTTCGAGCGCGTCGGCTGCCGGCACGTGCGGCGCAGCTTCGGTGCCGTCGAGATTCATCAAAATGAAGCGTGCGGCGTTCCAGATCTTGTTGGCAAAGTTGCGGCTCGCCTCCACCTTCTTTTCGGAATAGCGCATATCGTTGCCCGGGCTGTTGCCGGTGGCAAGTGTCAGACGCAGCGCGTCGGCGCCGTATTTGTCGATCACCAACAGCGGATCAATGCCGTTGCCGAGCGATTTACTCATTTTGCGTCCGAGCTCGTCACGGACGATGCCGTGGATGAACACCGTGGAAAACGGCACTTCACCCATCTGTTCGCACGCGGAGAAGATCATGCGCGCCACCCAGAAGAAGATGATATCATAACCGGTGACGAGCGTATCGGTCGGATAATAGTGGGCAAGCTCGGGCGTTTTGTCGGGCCAGCCGAGGGTGGAAAACGGCCAGAGCGCCGAAGAGAACCACGTGTCGAGCGTGTCGGGATCCTGGTGGATGTGCGCGCTGCCGCAGTGGGCGCAGACCGTTGCGTCCTCGCGCGAAACGGTGATCTCGCCGCAGTCGTCGCAATACCACGCCGGGATCCGGTGTCCCCACCAGAGCTGGCGGGAGATGCACCAGTCGCGGATATTCTCCATCCAGTTGTAATAGGTCTTGTCAAAGCGTTCGGGAATGAACTTCGTTTTGCCCTCGCGCACAACCTTGATCGCCGGTTCGGCAAGCGGCTGCATTTTAACGAACCACTGCTTGCTCACGCGCGGCTCCACGCTGGTGTGGCAGCGGTAGCAGGTGCCGACCTCGTGCTTGGTCGGTTCAATCTTGACGAGGGCGCCGGCTGCTTCAAAGTCGGCAACAATCGCCTTGCGGCATTCCTTGAGCGACATGCCGGCGTATTTGCCCGCCTGATCGTTCATATAGCCGTCGTCGGTCATCACATTGAGAATCGGCAGATCGCAGCGCAAGCCGACCTCAAAGTCGTTCGGGTCGTGCGCCGGGGTAATCTTCACCGCGCCGGTGCCCTTGTCCATTTTGGCATAGGTGTCGGCAACGATGGGAATTTCGCGACCGATCACGGGGATGCGGACGGTTTTACCGATCATATCTTTATAGCGTTCGTCGTCCGGATGGACCGCCACGCCGGTGTCGCCCGGAATGGTTTCAGGACGGGTGGTCGCCACGATGATGGCGCCGGAGCCGTCGGTGAACGGATACGCCATATGCCAGAACGCGCCGTCTTTTTCTTCATATTCCATCTCGATATCGGAGATGGATGTCTTGCAGTGCGGGCACCAGTTGATGATGCGCTCACCGCGATAGATCAGACCCTTTTCATACAGATTGTTGAACACCTCGCGGACTGCCCTGGAGCAGCCCTCGTCCAGCGTGAAGCGTTCGCGCTCCCAGTCGCAGGAGGAGCCGAGCTTTTTCAGCTGTTCCACAATCCGACCGCCGTACTGCGCACGCCATTCCCAGGCGCGCTTGAGAAAGCCCTCGCGACCGAGGTCCTCTTTGCTGATGCCTTCGGCGCGCAGCGCGTCCACAATCTTTGCCTCGGTGGCGATGGACGCGTGGTCCGTGCCGGGCAGCCAGAGCGTATCAAAGCCCTGCATTCTTCTCCAGCGGATCAGAATATCCTGCAGCGTGTTGTCCAGCGCGTGACCCATGTGCAGCTGACCGGTGATGTTCGGCGGCGGGATCACGATGGTGTAGGGTTTTTTCTGCGGATCGCAGGCGGCATGGAAATAGTTGCCCTTGATCCACGATTGATAGATGCGATCCTCCACGTCTTTGGGATCGTATTGTTTTGCAAGTTCTTTTGCCATAGTTTCACTCCGTTCAATGAATCATTCCAAATGAAAAAAGCCGTCCCGAGAAAATCTCAGGACGGAAAAATCCGCGGTACCACCTGAGTTCGGCTTTCGCCGCCCTCTTTTTATTGCAGGTTCTACTGATCTTCTGACGTTCTTCCTGCGGCTCCCGGGCGACCTTCACACGCACTGCCCAAGGCTTGCACCAACCGCCTTGTCTCTGTACACAGAAAGCGTGTTACTCCTCCCGATCTTTGCTGATTAAAGGTAGTCTAACACAAAAATACCCGCTTGTCAAGCTTGCCGGCGCAGTTTTTCGCGTGCGGCGCCGCACAAAGGAAAAAGAGCCAAAAAGAAAAAGACCGGCAACCCGATCTTTTTCAAAAAGTGCTTATTCACCCTTGTTCAGATCACCGACGAGTTCAAACAGCATTTTGCCGTATTTGATCACGTACTTGACGAAACCGATCTGAGACTTCAAAAGGGCAAATCTGGTTTTGATAACCGCAAAAAATTCTGACATTTCTGTTCACCTCTTACTGTGCGTTCACACCGAAATTGAGCAGACCTCTGATCAGGTTTTCGACGTCGGTCCACTTATCGTGCAGATCTTTCCAGTCTTCGCTCTTCTGTTCGAATTTAAAAATCTTGTTTGCAAAAGCGTAAAGTGCGTTGAAATAATCCCAATATCTGAGCAGCATGAGGGTTCCTCCTTGTTATGTTTTCATTTTCATTTCTGCTTCGGTTATCAGCCGATGAAGGTAGAAATCGAATCTTTCAAAAAGTCGATGATCTTGGTGATGTAGCCGTTGGCTTCCGCAGCCGGGTTTTCCTTTTTGAACCATTTGGTGATCACTGCATCTGCAAAAGTATAAAGCGTATTGTAGAGATCGGTGAATTTCTGGAACATCTCCCCATCCTCCTTCCGCAAATAGTCGCAACCGGCACAATCCATTGTGCCGATATCCTGTTTATTGTAGCACCGATAGTATCAAATTGCAAGAGCTAACAGGGAAAAAGTGGGTCGACGGCGGATTCCTTTCTCTGTTTTATTCGTCCAAATGCACAAAAAAACAGTATTTTCTGTATTTTGATTCACATTTCCTGAAAAAATGATTCGAAGACCAAAGAAAAGTTAAAAAAAAGCTTGATTTTTCCGAATGCTTGTGCTAAATTATTACCGAAGTAATATGCTTCAAATCTATAAAGGAGGAAAAGATATTATGGACAAGATTATGGAAGCTCTGCAGGTCATCTTCAACGGTATTGATGCAGGCACTGATGCGCTTGATCTTTCTGGTAAGGGCACTGTGGATTACGGTACCGCAGAACAGAAGATCGCTTCCGGCACCGATTTCTTTGCCGGCGCAATCAAAACCATCATCAATTTCTTCACTGGCCTGTTCAACCTTGGCTCCGTGAAATAATTGACACTTCACAAAAGAAAAAGTCGGTTCGCGCCGACTTTTTTCTTTTTCCGCTCCGCCGCAAAACGGCGGGGCTTTTTTGTGCCAAAAGGATCCCGCCGACATTTGGCGCCGTAAAAAATCGCGTGTCTGCCGCGTTTCGTCAAACTTCGCGGTTGCCATCGGCTACTATAGACAGCGAACCTGTTTTCGAAAGGATGAATCGGATGAGTGCAAAACTGGAATATGCACCCGGCGAGATCCGGGTGTTCTTTGACGGCGAACTCGACCACCACGCCGCTTCTCTGCTGCGCGTGTCCATCGACGCCGCCGTATCGCAGCGGCGACCGAAGCGCCTGGTGCTGGACTTCGGCGGCGTGAGCTTTATGGACAGCAGCGGCATCGGACTTGTGATGGGACGCTTCAAGCTGATGCAAAGCATCGGCGGCAGCATCCGGGTGGAAAACCTGTCGCCCGGGGCGTATAAGGTGATGAAGCTCGCGGGGCTGGACAGGCTCGGCGAGCTCAGGCAAAAGGAGGTCATCTGAATGAAAAAGATCAACGAAATGAAGCTGACACTGGAATCGCGCAGCATCAACGAAGGCTTTTCGCGCGCGGCGGTGGCGGCGTTTGCGGCGCTGCTCGATCCCACGGTGGAGGAACTGTCCGATATCAAAACCGCCGTGAGCGAAGCGGTGACCAACGCCATTGTTCACGGCTACCGCGAACAGATGGGGCTCATTTTTCTGACCGCCACGCTGACCGACCGCCCGTCGGTGCGCGTGCGCATCCGCGACAAGGGCGTCGGGATTGCGGATATTCAAAAGGCACGCCAGCCGCTGTTTACCACGATGGCGGGTGAGCGCGCCGGTCTGGGCTTTGCCGTGATGGAAAGCTTTATGGACCGCGTGGCGGTGCGCTCCAAACCCGGCGCCGGCACCACGGTGACGCTGGAAAAATACATCGGCGGCAAGCAAAATGGCAACTGAACATAAAGACTGGGAGCCCCTTGTGACGGAGAACCTCGCCCTCGTTCATGCCTGCGCCAACCGGTTTCGCGGGCGCGGCGCCGAATATGAGGAGCTGTATTCCGCCGGATGCGTCGGACTCGTCAAGGCGGCAAAGGGCTTTGACTCCGGGCGCGGCTTTGCATTTTCCACCTATGCCGTGCCGGTGATTCTGGGCGAGATCCGCCGCGTGTTCCGCGACGGCGGCGCACTCAAGGTCGGTCGCACGCTCAAAGAAAAGGCCCGCCGCGCCATGCAGGAAAAGACCGCGCTCGAAGCAGAGCTGCAGCGCGAGCCGACCGTGGGGGAATTGGCAGCAAGACTCGGCACGTCGCCCGAAGAAGCGGCGCAGCTGATTACGGTGTCGATGCCGGTTTTGTCTCTGACGGCAGACAACGAGCACGCGCAACGGCAGCTCGACGTTCCCGTGCCGCCGCCGGACAGTGCGCTGTGCGATCTGCTCTCGCTGCGAACGGTATTGGACACACTGAACGAGCGCGACAGCGCCCTCATTCGCCTGCGCTATTTTGACGGGCTGACGCAAAGCAAGACCGCCGCACGGCTCGGCATGTCGCAGGTGCAGGTGTCTCGCCGGGAAAAGGCGATTTTGCTGACGCTGCGGCAAAAGATGCTGGAATAAAATACGCCCCGGCGCAAAGCGTCGGGGCGCGCTGTTGTTGTTATTCGCCGAGCCGGGTGTAGGCGTCTTTGCCGCCGTGGGCACGGAAGTCTGTGGAATAGCCATAGCCGCCGGTTTCATTGTCCAGTTCGATATCGATATACAGTGTTTTTTCGCGGCCAGTGCTGCTGTCGGTGAGACAGACCTTGCATTTGCCGTCCGCGGAAAACAGATCGGTGATGTCATAGCTCTGGTCGTAATAATAGAGCATCATGCGGCCGTCTTCTTCCTTGGTAACGTCGAGAGCGTTCGCGTCCAGCACCTCCTGCGGGGTGAGTTCGCGTTCTTTGCCGAAAAGCCCGATCTCAACACCGCCGCCGCCAAACGCAGTGGTTACTTCTCCGTTTTCGTCCTTGACTTCGAATTTGTATTCGCCGTCTTCGCCGGTGCTGACGTCGACGTCCACTTCCTCGCCGTGGAACCAGGTTTTCAGCGTGGTCTGAATGCCGCCCACATCGGCGGCGTAGGCGCCCACCGCGGCGACGGCGAGAATCACCACCACAGCCGCAACGGCAAGGATGCGTTTTGCTTTGAATGATTTGATATT
>JAEEGL011227221.1_pt1 | contig 15928 bp, 16 predicted proteins | sample 9134231 | NCBI WGS metagenome assembly JAEEGL01 (sample SAMN16246548, study PRJNA631951) | gut metagenome | biome: gut microbiome; feature: rumen; material: fiber-attached | host: Bos | place: Iran: Karaj | collected 2018-10 | reverse complement strand
TTCTCTAAGTTTTGTAGCTAGTTTTAATACTTCGGCATTCGTATCTAATGGTACTAGATAGATATCAACGAGTCTTTCTTTAGATAATTCTTGCTTTAAGATAACAAAGATTGGTTCTAATCCAAAAGACATACCGATAGCGGGATAACTATTACCATTATCCATAAAATTAGTAATAATCTTATCGTATCTTCCACCAGCTCCAATTGCACTAGTTACTCTACCCAATTTATCATAAAACTCGAATACAATACCCGTATATATTGATAATCCACGTGCTAAAGTTGGTGTAAACTTGCAGTCATCTATAATATTTAATTTAGTTAAATAATCATTGATTTCTTCAAGTTCTAATACCCCTTCTTTGATTAAATCATTCTCATCTATAAGTGTTTTATAATAATCTAGATCCTTTTCAAACAAATCTAATAATTTTGTTATTTTATCATTAGATATATCTATATCACTTAACATATCTCTAAGTTCCTTAGGTGAGACTTTTTCCATCTTATCGATAATACCAATAACGCTATCTCTTTTATCAGACGATATTCCTGATAATTCAATTAATCCACTCATAAGAAGACGATTATTATATTTTACTATTACTGGGATACCTAAATCCTTATAAGTGTTTATAGCCATTAACATTTGTTCCGCTTCGATATATCTATTAGCAATACCTACGACATCGACATCACATTGATAGAATTCTCTCGTTCTACCTGTTTTTACTGGCCCATTACGAAACACCTTGCCAATCTCATATCTACGAAATGGTAAGGTTAAATCCTTATTCAAACCAACTACTTTACAAAATGGTACCGTAAGATCATATCTAAGTCCTAAATCTCTTTCCCCTTGATCGGTAAGGCGATATATTTCACTTAGTATTTCTGCATCATCGCTATACTTATAACTAAGTAGTTCATAATAGTTTAACATCGGTGTTTCCACTGGCATATAACCATAACGTTCAAAACTCTTACGTAAAGTATCGATAATCTTATTTCTAATAAGCATATCTTTTGGCATATAATCATATGTACCTTTTACATTCATTAGTTTCATATGTATCCCTTCTTTCACCCATTAATTATATCATATTAAATATAAAAATAAAAGAGGAATAGTCATCTATGCCTCTTTAAATGCTCTACTACGATATGGATTCGAATAACCTTTTTTATATATTTCACGCATTCTTTCCAATTTTTTAACTACAATTTCAGGATTATCCATATAGACAGCATAACTATCCGTTATTTTATATAATCGTATTCTCTTTAATGCTGTCTGATGAATTTGTTCTACTCTTTGATAAGTAACCCCTAATATTTCTCCAATTTCTTTGAATGTTTTAGGTTCATCATCAAAACCATAATATAATTTAAGTACAGCAATTTCTTTTTCCTTTAGATTACATTTTTTAAATAATTCTCTAACTTCCGTACGCATGACATTGTTGATTGCACCGTTTTCTACATCATGTTTGTCATCGACCACAACATCCATTAACTCGGCGCTCTCATCATCTTCATCATTTAATTTTACATTTAGACTAGTAATAGGTACTGCATAAGTTTTAAGTTTTTTTATAGCCTCAACAGACACATTCATTATCTCAGCTATTTCAGAGTCACTCGGAGTCACGCCACGAAGTGAGAACAAACGATTATAAATTTTACTATATTTATGAATACCTTGCCATATATTAGGAGGACGTCTTACTACCCCGGTTTGATTATATATTGATTGTCTTACAGCATAGCGTATCCAGTGAAAGGCATAAGTAGAAAATCTAAATCCCTTATCCGGATCAAATCTATCAACCGCTGTTATAAGACCAGTATTGCCTTCAGCAATCAAATCTTTCATAGAAACATCATCTGTTTTGTACATTCTTGCTACCGTTAAGACAAGACGTAAATTACTTTCAATAAATTTATTTCTGGCAGCCTTGTTACCATTTCTCATTTCATACGCCAAAGCCTTTTCTTCTTCTTTAGTAAGTAACGGAATCATCCTAACCTCTGCTAAGTATAAATCTTGTGAATCCCTTTCAAATAATTCATCATATTCAACATAATCTCTTTTTACATCAGATATTAGTAACAAACGATATGTAATTCTTTCATATAAGTAATCACTATATCCAGGCTTTTCAGATTTATCCATTGAAATCTTAATTTCATCATAAACTATTTGCGTGTATTCATCGATTGATATATCAGCGTGTTCAGTGCTTTTATAGATATTGATAATTAATGACTTATTATCTTGATATACTCTCTCTAAATTTTCATCCATAGTATCACCACTCAGGTGTAATATAATAACACATAATTGACATTTTAGCAATTTTTCTTTGTCACTAGATGTGTAAAGTTTAAAAAAATAATGCTCAAATATTCCCATGCTAAATGTTTTTTTGATACAATTAAAGTGAAACTATAGAGAGGAAAAGGAGTTGATCTAGTATGATGAACATTTTAAGCAACCGTAAAATTAGATTCTTTATGGCCTTTTTCTCATTGTTACTTTTATTTGATATGATACAGGATTCCTATGCAAAATACGTATCAAGTGCTGGAGCTACAAGTGACTTAACAATTGCTAAATGGGCCTTCACAGTAAACAATCAAGATGTCTTAACTAATAGTGACTTCTCATCTACGATTACTCCAACATTCCCAGGTAGTACATATATTGCCACAGGCTATATTGCTCCAAGTAGCGAAGGATATTTTGAAATTGAAATAGATTCATCAAATGTTGATGTTACATTTAGAGAAACAATCGGTCTTGAACTTGCCGATACCAATACAGTTACCGACTTAGAAATAACCGGATACTCTTTAAACGGTGGAAACGTTGTTAGTTTGTCTGGTAATAATCCAACTATTGTCACTGAGCATTCTCTAAACGAACAAAATACTGTTAACACTTATACGATATACGTTAGATGGAAAGAAGGAACTGGTGAAACTATGAATAATGCCGCCGATACCCAGGCAGCAAAAAATGGCGTAGCTTCTGTAGCTATCACCATTGATTTCCTTCAAACGACTAGTGCTAATGCTAGTCCAAGCAGTGCCAATAACCCTTAACTAACGTTTTGTGTTATTGTCAACAATAGTTTTAATGAAATACTAGGATCACTTGGGTGGTCCTCTTTAAATGTTGCAGCAGCAATTCCCCATTCTGTATCCGTTTCATCATCGCCACTTTCATATGGCCATACAACACCTATGACATAATTGCCTTGTCCTGAATCGGCAGCAATCGTATTACTAGTTACATCAAAAGATATTGTAAATGGATAATCGTCTTCCAAAGATGCAATCAACTCTGCACTAGTGGGATCGGTAGCCAGTGGTGTATCACCATTCTCTTGCCTTCCCTCAACCGTTACATAAGTATCTCCTAAAATACTTGCCTCCAGTAGTTTATAACTCATCGTGGCAGGTACTTCGCTTCGGTTATAAGCCGTTATTGAATGGGAAAAATTATCCATTCCTGGATAAATATCTCCGACATCTATTATTGCTTGACTATGTATTTCATTCTCATCCGATTCGAACACAACATCCCATGCTTTTACATGGACAGAAATATCCGTATCGATTTTAGAACTGTAAATAAACCAAGCAAATGTATTACCGGCTACTAAAACAATTAAGAAAACTATCCTTAGAGGGGATATTTTTTTTAATTTTTTCATTCTTTTTCTTCCTTTTTCTCAAGATATGAAGAAACAATTTCATATGATAATGAAATACCTACTAAAATGAATAATACATAGTATATAACCATATTCTCCATAAGTCTTCCTACAAAACTAAAAAGAATTGTATGATATACTACTTTTCCATAAATATCATTATAAGTTATCTCTGGATCTTCTACTGAATTAGCAGTTCCTTTAGTAACAAAATATGATTCATTATTATCTTCTCTTTTATTAATAATTCTATGTGTTATTGTAAGACCAGCTAAATTGCTTTCTCTTCCCAAATAAGTAACATCATCACCAACATTTAATCTATCTGCAGCCACTTTTTTAACGACAATAACATCCCCTATTTGATAATCGGGAACCATACTTTCAGAAGCTACTTGGAATATATAAATATTACCAAGTGTTATTTTATTTTTAGTTACTTTTTGAAGAATAACTAAAATAAGAATAATAACCAAAAGCACTGTTACAATACCCTTTAGAATTCTAAATAATAGTTTCATATTGCACCTCTATAATTTTAATTTTTCAATACCCTCTAAGTAAGCTTTCATACGAGTCTGGAATATATTAGCTATTTCAGATAAACTAGCTTCTTTCTTCCATTTAGTAATAGCTATTTTTTCACCAATTCTCTCTTTTAGTGTTTCAAGTGGTAAATCAACATTTAATTCGACAATTTTTTCAATTAAATTATCTGTTATTTCATTGATTGCTTTAACTTGATCTTCTTTTCTAGATTCCGTGCTAAGTGTATCCATAGCTACATAATTAAGTAAGAATGTATCATTGATATACTCTTTTAATATACCATTATCTTCATATGTCTTATTACTTTTAACAATCTTCGTATCATTAGCTACATGGGTCTGTAAAAAGTCCCATAGTTTCATAGCGTATTGAAAGTTTGTATTTTTAAGTATTACGTTAGTCTTTTTAATCGGAGGAATTACCCTGGCTACATGAAGTTTCTTTAATGTTTTATAAACTTCTGTATTTGTTAGCATTGAAATATCTGCTTCTAACTTTTCAATTCTAACATCTACTGGTTCATCCCCTTTTACTTTTTCTGTATCAACAAGACTAGACATATAATTTACTTCCATTGATACTTGTTCTTTTCCTACCCTTGTCTTTGCTTGATAACTAGCTTTTTTAATATCCCTAATACTTGAAGCTGTAATTAATTCTTTTTTCTTTATTTCAAGGAAATTACGCATGTTATCAATAAGCGTATAGATAAGTCTATTCTCATAAGTATCAAAACTTTCATCTTTATTGATATTTAATATTTTTGATGGTTTAACATCCCCATTATCCTCAATTTTTTGAATAAAACTAGTATGTTTAGATAAATGTCTAATACTTTCAACAGTTATTCTTCTTGCTAGCTCAACCTTTACTATTTCTTCTTCATTGACGATGAAACGATTGGGATTTCTTAAAATATTATCTAAGTATCTAACAGTATCTTCCATTAGATACAACCATTCAAAATCAGTTTCTACTTTTTTTAAATCGGTACTTACAGTCAAACTAGATCTTATATTACTATTAAAGTCTTCTGTTCTCTTTTCACTAGTTTGCTTATATACATCTAATATCTTTAATCCGCTCATAATTCACCTACGACATCTTCTTAAGTCTTAGTAAATATTCGATACATTCAGCCATTTTACCTTCACCAAAAGTATCATTTAAATATTTGACAAAGCCATCTATTTCATCCTTGATATAGGCTATATTTAACTGTTCAAATTTACGAAGTATCTTACGAGCAATAAAGTAATCTATTCCCGCTACTTCATCTCCACCGCAAGCTACGAATACCGGAACGAACTTTCTCATATGAGCAACGATACGGTTACCAAAAGCGATACGGAAGTGTTTAATTACATAATCATCCATTTCTTCAATCTTCTTTAAGTTTTCATCATGAATTGGATTCGTTTGTATTGCTTCCTCAAACTTCTTATTCAAATATGAATAATTTATATCTTGAGCAGGAATATCTTCTGGCTCAAATACTTGACCTTTATCATTGATATCGATTGGCATAGCACGGTCGTATACTTTATCTGTTACCATGAATGTTGAGTCATCGTTATTGATTGTTCCAATGTACCATACATTAGGTGGTATTTTAAGTTTACCTTCAAGTAAGTGTATTGGGTCACTTTTCCAAGCACTAGGTACAATTTCGACAATCCATTCATCTTTGTTAGGCATCTCAAGTATTGATAACATTTCTGCAAAGTAGTATTCAACACGTGAGATGTTCATTTCATCTAGGATTACCGTATATATATCATCAGTATATCCAGCTACATATAATTCTTTTAATACTTCTGTTTCATTAAACTTCTTTGTAAATTCGTTAAAGTAACCAAACAATTCTGTTCTATCACGCCATGATGGCTGTACTGATGCGATACATGAGTCATGCTTTAAGAATTTTCCCCAAGCATAAGCCAAGGAAGTTTTACCAGTACCAGAGATACCTTGTAAAATTACAAGTTTCGTAGATGCTAATGCTGATACGAATAATCTAATCATATGTGTTGTATAGTATAAATGTAAATGACTTGCTGCAAAGTTTCTGAATAATTCAACAAACTCTGGAAGTTCAAATGCATTACCATATTCAGCCTTTTTATAATCTTTAAATCTTTGATCAACTTCGTATAATTTAGGAAATCTTATTTCTGTATTTGGATCTACACTATCAGCTTCTCCACTAGTTTCTTCCGTATCTGATTCATCAGGACGAAGACCTAACTTAGATACTTTCATCGCCAAAATACTTTCCTTTTCTTTCATAAGTTTAGCTACTTCATTATTTAGTGTACTAACTTCTTCAAGTAATTCTTCTTGTTCTACCAAACTCTTACGAATACGAATATATTTTCTAATTAAAAATACTATTGCAAATATTATTAAACCTAAAATAGCTGCTACCAGTAAAATAGCAATACTTACAAGAAGCCATTCTGGAATAGTAAAATCTTTTTTATATTCATTGACAATATTAAAATATTCAGGAATATTAAACATTGCTTTAAATCCCTTAAAGATACCATCAAAAATATAAATTATACCATTAAAGAATTGTGATAAGAATTCATATAAAAATCTTAAAAATGTATCCATATATACCTCCTTATAAAGTAATTATTTTAGACTTAATCATATCTTTCTTACTAATAATCTTATCGTATGAAGGATAATCTTCATACATAAAGACATAACTAAATAGTACTAATTTATTTATATCTCCATTAAATTTATCATCTAGAACTACTCCAAATGAATAACCCATATTGATATATTCATCGATTATCTTTTTACTATTTACATAGTCTTTATATTCAATCATAATTGTTAATTTCTTTTTAGCTAAAACATTATTAAAAGTATTTAATAATCTCTTTAATTTCTTTTCTTTTCCCAATAATGCTTCAGAAAATGGTACAACATAATTCTTAGAAAAATCTAAATTTCTAGCATTATCAAGTACTAGATAAGATGCCATAATATATGTAATAAATAATCTCTGTTCATATACTGTTCCACTATTATATACTTTATTAATAGCAAATTCACTATATAAATTAGATATCTTAACATTATGAACTAAATCTAATTTAAATGTATTACGGTAAAGTCTTTTTTCAATCAAAGAAAATTCTTTAGAAAAAATACTAGAATTAAATGTTTCTTTCATCTTCTTTAAATTAACATACCAAGTTGTTAAATCTTTTTTTAAATTCTCGCTATGACTAATCGTAATATTCTCATCTTCTACCAAAGAATTAATAAGTTCGCCTTCTTCAGCAAAAGCATCAATATCGTCAAAATATATTATATATCCAAATAAAGCTACGATATTTCTTAATGTATCATCAAGTTCAGCAGTTCTAAGCGTTTTGTATAATAAAACCAATTCTTTATTAACTCTTGTCACAAAATCTTTTTCTCTCGGATAATTAGTTTCATTATTATATCTAACATCAAAATATCTATCTAAGAACTCTCCACATATTTTTTTGGGATACACATTATCAAATACTATTCTAAAAAAATCTAAGAATTCTATTTTTAATTGTTTTAAATATCTTGAAATAATATTATAATCCATATTTACCTCCCTATGTTGGGCTAGATGCTGATACTGTAATTACACTTGTACCAGTACCATTATATGTATAATTGGCAGTCATATCAATTTTATAAAACTTAATTGCTATCGTACTATTCGGAGCAATAGCAAAGTTTAAACTATTTATATAATTAATGCCACCAATTGTCGTTGTATTATATGTTGCATTATCCATGACATTACTTGTATTATCTAGTAATAATTGATTAGGATTAAATGACAAACTAATATACTGACTTACACAATTATGTTTATTACTCTCTGATAAAGTTCTATATACACTATCAGATATCAAATTACCCGGTGTATAACTACCAAAAGCATTTATTACTGTACAATAATCTATATCATTGGTAACTTTTAATAATAAATATGTTCTATTAGCTTCATCTTCAATCGTATAAGATACACCTTCCATACCAACAATATATTGGAATGTAGCCTTTAATTCCTTGGTATATGGTGCTGTACTTTTAGCTGTTACATTAATTGTAACACTCTCGTTAGCCTGAAATACCCTTTGTGGATTAACATGTACTGTAATCGTATCCATATGCGTCGTATCACTAGCAAAAAGTGTTCCAGAACTTTTACTAAGTGTACATACTGCATCTGTTGAACAATTACTAGTAACCGTATATGTAATATCACTCTCACTAAACAAATAATCATTTTCTTTTGAATATAATTCAAACTCAACATCAAACGATCCTGCTCCAGACCATGTTCCTATCTGATATGTTGTATTTGAAGTATCTAGCAAATTAGATGAGAAGTAAAAGTCTTTACTTTTCAAATAATAACTCTTAATTCTATCAGTTACATATTTAGCAACTGTTGGTATCGTATATATTAATATAATAGTTACAATAATCACCGCTATTGTCTTAGTCATTCTTTTATTTCTCATGATGCCACAACCTGTTCTGCCCTAATTTCAATATCGATTAATTCGATAGTTCCCGCATAAGCTTCTTCATGTACCATAGAACTTGAAGAAGGCGCCGAACTTGAAGATGAAGATGGCAATGGAAAATCTATCCATAATGTATAATTATCAGTTGCATTAGCGTTATAGTACATCGTTGAAACATCATCATATAAAAGATGTTTAAAATATACATCATCGTCATTTTGTGTAATAGTATATGTATAATCTTCTTCTCCACCTGCCGTAAGGCCTTTATATAACTTTATATTGAGTGGTAAATTAGTCGTAGTTATAACTTCGATTGAATAAGTTAAATCTACATTTGCTCTTTTACCATCCTTAAAATTAGATACCTGAAACGTATAAGTTCTCGGCGTAGCACTAGGTACAATATTATCTAACCTAATACTAGCATTTTGTGTTGATACATCTACGATAAAGAATGCAAAATCCGGAGCAATACTGGCATCCTTAGCCGTTTCATACTTAGCTTCCGTAATCTTAATTTTACTAATTGCTATGATCAAAAGAAGAATTAGAACAGAAAGGAAAAGATAATTTTTTAATTCTTTAAGATCAAAATTAGCAAAAATCTTCTTTAATCCTTTCATTCTAGCACCTCTATTTCACTTTCCTCTTTATCTTGTTTTGTATCTCATTTAAATCAAGTCTAACCGTATAATCATTATCCAGTGATTTCTTTTTCTTTTCCTTAACTGCCGGTTTTACTTTATCTACTTTTTCATCTTTTTTAGGAGTACTTTTCTTAGTATTTCTAACTTTTATCTTAGGTTTTGGACTAACATCAATTTCTTCGTTATCTGTAAGTAATTCATGTATTTCTTCCAAACTAATCTTTCTAGTTAATTCAAGTAATTCATCTGATTTTAATTTATCTTGAGGCTTTTTCTCTATTTTTACTGGTTCCTCTTTTTTCTTTTCCTTTTTCTCTTCCTTTTTAATTTCTACTTTTTTAACTTCTTTTTTAGGTTTTTCCTTTACTTCATTTACTTCTTTTTCATCTTTTCCTTTGTATGAAATAGCAAAGTCAAAAAGTAATAATGTTATAAAAATAGCTACTAAAATCTTTGGTTCAGTAATAACTTTCTGCCAAATACTAAGTTTAGGAAAGACCTTAACAACCTTTCCTATTATCATATTTCTCTCAATTGGAGAATCCAAAGTATTATTATGATCACCCTTAACAGTAATCGTATTATCATCTATAAATAATACTCTATGGGTGATAATTTCATCATTCTTAGCAAAAGTAATAATATCATTTTTCTTAATGTTCTTATTATCTATTTTAACTAAGATAACATCGTCTATATATAGTGTTGGTTCCATTGAACCACTAGCTACTGAAAAAAATGTATAGCCAAAATAATTTGGGTATGTTTTAGATCCAAAAATAATGGTTGCTCTACCATATACAACTAGTGCTAAAAGCACAAGTAATAATATTGAAAGACCATTAACTAGACATTTTAATATCTTCTTGAAGTGGTCCATACGTTCACCTTATTCCTTTTTATTCTTGTAATAATTGACTAAAGCTCATACTCATATGTATTGCTGCTTCAGCATCGATTAGTTCACTATCAATATCATCATATAGTGGGTCATCAACCCAATCAAGTGTAAGTCTAAGTGATAGTGTCCTAGTTCCTGTTAACCCAATTGTACCAGTAATGGTATTTGAGTTTAAAACAGTATTGTTTGCATTATCTGTAATCGTTAATTCAATATTTGGATGATCTACAAACTCTGAATCATCAAATTCTATTTCATATTCCAACGCAACATCTGTACCTGTTGCATCTATTACTAAATCTAAATAAGCTTCAACTCCTGGAGCAAAATATCCAGGTTCAACATGGCTAACCGTCTCGTACGTAAAATCATCTAATGTTATATCTTCATCTAAAGTTACATCATTATCGTTTAATAGTATTACCCATTTACCAACCGATAAGTTTTTAGTAGCTTCAGAATTTGTCTCAAATAGTCCATATGTATCTACGATTATAAAGCCAAGTAAAATCAAAGCTAAAATACTTATTAGAAATATTCTTCTTTTCATATTATTCTTCTTCAAGAAGTTCTTTTTTATTAGCTTTTGATGAATCTATTATCATCATAACTTCATAAACGATAGCAAATAGCATTGGTAATAGAATGAAGAACATAAATCCCCATTTTGAAGTAATAACTCCTAAAATAGTTCCAACTTTATGATGCACTTTAGTTGCTGTAGTTGTACCAATTACATATTCACTTGATACTTTTTCTCCATCAATTACATAAGTTGTATCAGTCTTTTGAAATTCTTCTTTACTTTCTACAAGACCAATAAATACTATTGCTTTCTGATTCATTGTCGTATTATAGTAAAATACTTTATCACCAACATTTATCTTACTATCGCTATTTCTCTTAACGATTAATAAATCTCCTTCTAAAAATTCTGGTTCTAGTTCATCACTTTGCATAATAAGAATTGTGTTTTTACCAAAAACAGTAGTTCCGAATTCGTTATATGAAAGTAAACATACCGTAGCAAAAAAAGCTATGACAAACCATACTCCAATAACGATATCAATTAGTATTTTTTTAATGAAATCCATACAATCACTCCTCTACATTGTATACATAATAATTATACCATAAAAAAAAGAAAATTAGCAATAAATTTTCTTTGTTTTTTCAATGTTTTAACTAATTTTTTTCAGTTAATTTTTGATATTCTAAATATAGTTCTATATCATCTAAATCTACTTGTGATCCCAGAATATCTTCATACCTAATTAAAGTCTTAATATCTCCGATTGTTTTTTCAACGTTAGCTCCATCTAACGCATCCGCAGATATATTTATTCCTTCTAATTTATATTTATCAGAAATGATTTGTTTCATATCCCTATCTTCAAGTAAAACTATATTATTAAGAAGTGTATATTGTTTATTGTTGACGTCTTCCTTAAGTTCATTAAAGTCCTTAGTAATATCACTAATCGTTCTATTTTCATCCTGTTTCTTAGTCTCGGTAGCAAAATACAAATAACATGATGTAACTAATTTTAAAACTTCTAAAACACTACTATCTTGTGATAATTTACTATAAACTAAATCATTAAAGCATTCATTATCAAAACTATCATATTTACTTATGATATCATTTAATGCCTCGTTATATTTAAATAACCATTTCTCATCGTTTTTCTTACCAAATAATCCCTTATGATTATTAGCCTTATTTAATTTTAACACTTTCTTTTCACTATCATTAATTGCTTTTAGAGCATTAGCTTTAGATGACTTAAATTCATCTTTCTTAGAAAGCCTTTCTTTCATATCATTAAGTAAATAAGCATACTTAACCATAAGTGAATATTCAAATAAAGTATATGATAATTTAGTTAAATTATCCGGATTATAACTTGTTTCATTAAAATATGTACTCTTTATTTTTTCAATACTATTTTCATTAAATGTACTAATAAAATATTCTCCATCTTTAAATTTATTAAATATTAAATATCCATCTCTATGACGAAGATTTTTAAGTTGTTTATTAAGTTTTAGACGCATATCAAAGATATCTTGTTCATTATAAGTCTTCAAAAATTCTTCATTTCTAAGTTTATAATACTTGTCAATTTTCTTTTCATATCTTAAATAAATACTCTTAAAATTAGCCCCTATTGTCTTAATTAATTCAGGAAATCTCCAATAGATATCCTCAAACAAATTTTTAAGTCCTTCTTCATGAGATTTATTTAATATTAATTCCATATAATCAGCTGCATAATTATTAAAATTAAAATCTTCTTTAGTAAGCACTACACCCACTTTTTCAAAAGAAGCAACTATCTTTTTTAAACAATCATTAACACTTACTAAATCTTCTTTAGAATAACGTTCTAATTGATATAAATAGAAATCAAGATGCATTTTTTCATATGATGTATTATAAGGATTCCATTCATTAGTAACATTACATGTTGCAAGTTTATCAGACACTTTCTTAATATCTTCATTTTCACATAAAGAATCAAAAGGAGATAATCTAAACTTGATTTCATCTAGAACCATTTTTATCTTACTATTTGTATTCTTTTCTTCATCTAACAAGTAGTCTAATTTCTTTTGCCTATTAGCTTTATTATTAGTTGGTAGTACCTCGAAAGTTTTTTTAAACTCAGTATAATATTCCTCTAAATTATCCCTCATTAGAGTCATCCTCCGTCATCTTTTGCTTTTCATTTTCAATGTACTCTTTTTGTTCTAATAATAAACGATATATCGTCAATAATTCCTCGTTTGATACCTCTTTAATCTCTTCTTTCATATCATCACTACCATCCTATTTTATAAGTATATTTTAGCATATTTTTTAGTATTATGCAATTAGAAAAGAAAAAAGGCTTAAAGCCTTTTTAATTATTATCCATTACTACTACTAGCAGATGAAGCAGCAGGATTTGCACTAGATTGTGTACTTAATTGAATCTTATATGAAATATCAGATCCAGTAGCATTGTTTTCACAGTCTATATCTTGTCCTTCAATCCACATGTATACTCTAAACTTAGTAACTCCAGCTTGTAATGTAGCAAATTGTGTATATACTGCATTATTTTGTAATGTTCTAATTGTTGGCGTTACAGCAGCAGATATTTGATTACTTGAAGCATCTGTAGTGACAGTACCATTTACGACTCCTCTTAAATCAAGAGCAGGATCGATGGCATATTTAATTCCACGATATGCAACCGGATTATATAAACCACTACCAGTTGATGTTTCAGTTAATGTTACGCTATAGTCAGGAGCAACAGAAGTAACAACAACATCAGTATGTGCATCTGAATTTGGTTCCCACATAATAACAGATGAACTTGCTCCAGTATTAAGAGCAGTAATTGTACTTGCAGCAGCTGTTGATGCAGCATGTCCTAAATTAACGAATGCAACTCTAGCAGCATTTTTAAGTCCTCTCTCTTCGTTACCAATCTTTGTAACATCAGAATCTGATGTTAAGTAAATTGTTTGATCAGAATCAACTCTTAAGAATATATCAAAAGCAATATACTTTCCTTCTGTTCCTTGTGTATCAGTTTCTAGAATTGTTTTAATATTGTAATCACCAGTTGTTGAATCATTATCAATAAATGATGAATACATATTAAGTCTACCAGCAGCTGTTGGAACACCATCAGTTGATACTGCAGTAACCTCTTGAGGTACTTGATTAACATTACCAGAATAAGCACCAGTCTTGATATCTGGATTTGTAATAACAGACTTCCATGCTGTTGCGTTTGTTGATATCTGAATACCATTGCTAGCTTCAACGTGAACATCTAATGAATTGATGGTAACAACTCTATTAGCTGTGAACCATGCATAGGTTGATGTTCCAAACATGATTATTGTTAAAAATAGCAATAATATCAGTGAACGTAATCCTTTATTTTTTTTCTTTTCCCTTTTATTTTTTTCCATTCTTTTCCACTCCTAACTTTGTTCCTTGTGTTCTTCAGTTATTTTCATATGCATTTTTATTTCTCCACCAATCAGTGCGTCTTGACAATCAGGGTCATCGCCTTCAATCCACACTACAATGGTATATTTGTCTAAGTCATCAGGTTTAAAATCCTCGACTTTTTCTAAAATAATGGTTGTGCCCTTTGTATAAGCACTTTCTACACTCTTAAACGGTGTTGTCATTGGTTCTGGGTTTCCACCCAAAGATGCAATCTTTGCATACGTTGTTTCTTCACCATTACGGTAAATTCTTATTCTGACAGCTTCATCAACGTTTTTGATAACATCATCAACGATTACCTCATACCAATAATTCATCACTTCATACCCTTGATTTTCTATATAAAAGGTATAAGCAATATAATTGGTACCATTATGTGATCCTCCTTCGGATTCACTATCAATGTTAGCAGGTAACCATTTATATGATATGTTATCCATAAACTTTATTGGTGTAGCTTCAAGTTTTCTTTTGCCATGAGCATTATTTAAACTTTCAAATACCGCCATTCCACTCTCTAATGTTGCATTAGAGTCAAGAACAACTGTAAATCTACCTTCGTTATATATTATTTTTAATACTATATATAATAGTGATAAAAATAATAGTAGTAGTAGTAAGGAAAGTCTAACAACACGTGACATCTTCTTTTTTCGCTTTACCGAATCAGCTTTTACTATAACTTCTTTAGCCATAAAATAACCACCACGTTAAGAATATCTTCCTACCATATAACAATATTATAAACCACATATTTACAAATTGCAACATTTTTTTACACATTTTTTATGAAAAAAGATGAACATATCTTTTAAGAATAATGTTCATCTTTTATTACAATATAAAGCGAATGTTTTCCTATTAATGCATCGACATCATAAAGTTCAAAATCTAACCTATATGTACCTGTCAATAACCTACTTTCCGATAGATTTACTGTAAACGTATTATTAGCTATTGGATGTGATACTAACATGTATGCATTCTCGACATTAGTCTCTGTTAATGTATCAGATGCATAGTCAGCAAGATCAACTTCTTCATATTCTGTCGAATATACCGTATCATAACTTCTTCTATACATTCTAAGCCTAATATTAGCATGATTCAAGACTGACGTATAAGCTACACTACCCGATAGCACTTTTGGATTTCCATCATTTACAAGAACTAAAGAACTTTCATTTAATGTCGCTTTAAGTCCATAACTACTCAAAATAATATCTACATCAAGTTCATCTGTTCCTGCTATTTTTGCTCCATCATTAGAAAAGTGTATGCCATCAGGAGAACCAAATATTTCAACATGAATTGTATATTCTCCCGTTGCTATTTTAGCATTCATAAGGTTAAAGTTAACGTATGCCCTAATATTACCAACCCTATCAGCAAATTTTAATCTCGTATCACCCATAGCATCTGGATAATAGTGATGACTACCAATACTAAAGTATGATCCCATTAGTTTGTTACCACTAACTTTTCTTTCAACTAATTGATTGTTTTCATCTAATTCTTCAGTTGTAAGATATATAAGTAATC
>JAEEGL015115830.1_pt1 | contig 15929 bp, 13 predicted proteins | sample 9134231 | NCBI WGS metagenome assembly JAEEGL01 (sample SAMN16246548, study PRJNA631951) | gut metagenome | biome: gut microbiome; feature: rumen; material: fiber-attached | host: Bos | place: Iran: Karaj | collected 2018-10 | reverse complement strand
TGTCCGTGATGATCTGCGGTTCGACGTAGGGACGGCTGCCGTCATGGACCATGACGATGTCATCCATGCTGCATTCCTTTGCAACGACTTCGAGGACTTTTTCGATCGATTCCTGGCCGGTCGCTCCGCCTTTGACGATGCCTTTCAGTTTGGTGATATTGAACTGTTTGGCATACAGGTCCATAAAACCTTCCCAGCCTTCCAGCATCGCGACGTAGATCGCATCGATCTCCGGGTGATTCTGGAAGCATTCCAGGGTATAGATAATGATCGGTTTATCGTAGACGTTCAGGAACTGTTTCGGTACAGCCTGTCCGGTCCTGGTGCCGACTCCGGCAGCGGTAATGATCGCAATGTTCATAGAAAAAGACCTCTTCTTATCCCTTTAAGTCTATCACATCCGGCCTGATAAGCCGATTGAAAGTGACAGCCCGCAGCGACTATTGATATAATTGGAAAAATGGAAAAGGAAAACAGGAAATCAGTCGCCGGAAACGTTACCTACCATCTGCTGTTCCGTCTGGTGATGACGCTTTCTCCGCTGATCGTAGCACCGCATCTGGCGAGAGAACTCGGAGCATCGAATCTGGGGATCTTTTCCTTTGCCCTTGCCAACGCGGAGTATTTCGTCCTGTTTGCCAGAATGGGAATCGACCAGCACGGCACCCGCACGCTGGCGGAAAACATCAACGACAAGGACAGGTTCTCCCAGATCTTCTGGGATCTTTACGCCGTCCAGTTTCTGATGTCGCTGATGTGCATTGCCCTTTATCTGGTCTACACCTTCGTATTTATCAGCGAGAACCGCACGATCACGCTGATCCTGGTATTGATGCTTCTAAGCACGATGCTGGATATCACCTGGCTGTTCTACGGTCTTGAGGAATTCAAAACGCTTTCCCTGCGCAGCACTTTCCTGAAAGTTCTCGAAGTGATCTGCGTTATCACGCTGGTCCGTAAAGATGGTCCGGCTCTTCTGATCTATGCCCTGATCATCGGGACAGAGACCCTTTTGAATTCGCTGGTCCTGCTGCCGCTGGCGCGCAGGTACATCGTATTCAAGAAACCGGATCCGAATCGTATCCGGGCTCACATCCGCCCGCTGATGCTGCTGTTCGTACCGCAGCTGGCAGTCACCGTTTTCCACAATATGGACAAGACGATGCTGGGACTTATGGCGGCGTATGAGGAAGGCGGCTACTACTATAACGCCAACAAACTGATCAATGTACCGGCGACCGTCACGACCGGACTCTCGGCAGTCTTCCTGCCGAGAGCAGTTACTGTCTTCGCCGATGAAGATAAAGAGAAACGCAACCATTTCCTTAACCGCTCTTTTGAGTTTTCGGCTTTTCTGAGCGCCGGCATGACGTTTGGTGTAATCGGCTGTGCCAAAGATTTCATCCCGGTCTTTTTCGGTCCTGATTTCATGCCGTGTATCCTCCTGACCTATCTCTTCGCGCCGGTCCTGATCTTCAAAACGGTGTCGAATCTTTACCGAGCGGAATATATGATCCCCAAACACCAGGACAGTCTCTATATCTATGCAGCAGCAGGCGCCGTTGTCGTCAATCTCATCCTGAACTTCCTGCTGATCCCGCGATTCGGCGCTGCCGGCGCTGCAGTTGCAACGGCGGTTGCTGAAGCCGTACTGATGCTGATACAGTTCAGGGGATACGACAGAGACGCCCAGGCTTTCCGCTGGCTGAAGGCCAATCTTATCTATATCTTTTTCGGAGCGCTGATGTTCGGATTTATGAATCTGCTTTCCCGTATCGGCATCGGAGTGATTATGCGTATCGTGACCGAGATCCTGGCCGGAGGCTGTTTCTATATGCTGCTGTGCCTCCTTTACTGGGTCTTTTTCAGCCGGGACAAAGATGTACTGACACTGATCCGGCATGAGATTTCGAAGTTTTACGGAAAGCAGCAGGGGCAAGGCTGAACATGAGAATTCTGTATATCAACAGTGTGGTCGATTTCGGTTCGACCGGGCGTATCGTTCGTAATCTGGCAAATGCCCAGGACGAGTCTTTGGTCTGCTTCGGCCGCAAAGCCGGAAAGTCAGAAGACTATAAAATGACTGCCTTGCCGGGCAATATCGAAAGCGCACTGGCGACCATCCTGTTTGACCGTAACGGCTTTGCCAACAGAAAAGAAACGCGCCGGCTCGTTGCTCTGATCCGGGAATACGACCCGGATATCATCCATCTGCACAATCTTCACGGATATTACCTCAATATCGAGACTCTGTTCGATTTTCTGAAACAGTACAAAAAACCGGTAGTCTGGACCCTGCACGATTGCTGGAGCTATACCGGTTATTGTCCGCATTATGACGGAATCGGGTGTTCGAAGTGGGAAACTGGGTGTACTGCTTGCCCGTATCCTTTTGCCTATCCGTTTTCTCTGTTCAAGCAGCACACCTTGGAGAATTACGAGAAGAAAAAGCGGATCTTCAATGGTGTTGAAAAACTCATGATCGTAACGCCGAGCGTCTGGCTGAAAAACGAGGTTCAGCACTCTTTTCTTTCCGCCTATCCGGTCAGAGTTATCCCGAACGGGATCGATCTGAAGAATTTCAATCCGAAAGGAAGAGAGAAGAAACGACCCTTCTCCATTTTGTTTGTATCCAGTTTGTGGACGAAAGAAAAAGGCAGTGAGGAGATAAAAAAGCTGCTTCCGCTTTTGAACAAGGATATTCAAACAGTGATCATCGGTCAGGGCTCTGAAATGTTCAAAAGCATTCCCAATGTTACTGTATTTCCGCGGACGTCTTCTCAGGCAGAACTTGCCGGACATTACCGGAACGCGGATCTTTTTATCAATCTGACGCTGCAGGACAACTTCCCGACCGTCAACATCGAAGCGCTGAACTGCGGAACTCCGGTCATCACCTATGCGACCGGCGGCAGTCCGGAGATTGCCGACGAGAGGACCGGAGCAGTCGTTGCGAAAGGCGACTATGAAAAAACGGCTGAGCTGATCAACCACTTCAGCAAGGAGAATCCTTTCCTGGCTGCGGAATGTTCTGACAGAGGAAGGCGGTTCTCGGCTGCAAATATGACAGCTGCTTACACAGCTCTCTACAAAGAACTGTATACTATAAGTGACTGACAGAATATAAAAGGCTGCCGTATATCTCCGGGAAAACGAGAACTATGACCATGGAAGAAAACAGCATCCGCTATCCGATCGTCATCCCTGCATATAAGCCAACTGAAAAGCTGGTCGTTTTGTGCAAAGGACTTATTGAATTGGGGATCCGCGATGTCGTCATCATTGACGACGGCAGCGGTGAGCAGTACCGGGAAATCTTTTCCAGGATTCGTGAAGAGTTCCCGTTCCGTGTGATCGTTCACGGAACGAATCAGGGAAAAGGCAGGGCGCTGAAAGACGGTTTCGCGCATCTTCTGGAAGATAAGAATGTGAAAGGCTGCGTGACCGCGGATGCCGACGGACAGCATAGACCGGAAGACATTCACCGCTGCCTGCAGCAGCTTGAGGTTGAGACCGGAAAAATGATCATGGGCGTGCGGGATTTCTCGGATAAGAACATTCCGCTGACTTACCGTGTATGGAACAACGCGACGAAGATCATCTTTTCCTATATCTACGGATCGAAACTGCCGGACTGTCTCTGCGGCCTGCGCGGTCTGCCGCGCTCCTTTATGGAAAAGATTGCCAACCTGCCCGGCGAAAGATACGAATACGAGACCAATGTGCTGATCGAGGCGACTCAGACGATCGGTGTCCTGGACATACCGATCGCCACGATCTTCGATGAAAAGGGTCATTTTACCTCGCGTGATTCCTTCAGGATCTACCGGATCTTCCTTAAGGTATTTCTGACCTTCATTTTCTCGTCTGTTTCATCCACGGTCATTGACCTGACACTGTTCCATTTTTCCTGCAACTTTCTCCGTGACCGTTTCCCGCTTGCCTATATCACTTACGCGACGATCATCGCGAGAGTCGTTTCCGCTACCTACAACTATGTGGTAAACAAAAGAGTCGTCTTCAAGGATCAGACCGATCACCGTCATTCCGGACTGAAATTCCTGATCCTCAGCGTCCTTCATCTGGCGATCAGCGCCTTTGCCGTGACCGGTCTTGTGACCATGATCAAGGGAGTACCGGAAACGCTCCTGAAGGCAGTCGTCGACACGACTCTGTTCTTTGTCAATTATCCCATTCAGCAGAAATATGTTTTTGGGGACAAATCCGAACAGTAAATAGTAGAATATAGTCTATGAAGACCCTAGTCATCATTCCCGCCTTCAACGAAGCGGCAAATATCGAGAATCTGACAAAGGAACTGATCTCTTTCGGCTATGACTATCTGATCATCAACGACGGATCCACAGATGAGACCGCCGAGATCCTGAGGAAGAACAGCTATTCCTTTCTCGACCTCAAGGAGAATGTCGGGATCGCGGGCGTGACCAAGGTCGGTTTCCGTTACGCATATGAAAACGGTTTTGACGGGGCGATCGTTATCGACGGAGACGGTCAGCATCCGCCGGGATATATCCATGCTCTGCTGAACGAAGTTGCCGCAGGCAGCGACTATGTCGTCGGTTCCCGTTTTGTAACGGAAAAGAAACCCCTGACTTCGCGCATGCTGGGAAGCCGGCTGCTTTGCCTTCTGATCCGCCTGAAGACCGGCGTTAAAGTGACTGATCCGACCAGTGGAATGCGGGCAATGGGAAAAAGAGTGCTCGCGGATTTTGCTGAAAACATGAATTTCATCGCCGAGCCGGACGCTCTCTGCTACGTTCTCCGGAAAGGATACAAAGTCCGGGAGATCCAGGTCGAGATGAAAGAACGAGAAGGCGGCGTTTCCTATTTCGCCAATCCGTTCAAATCTGTCCGTTATATGGTCAATGTGATCCTATCGATCCTTTTTGTACAGTGGTAGGTATAGTATGAACAGAACTTTACAGATCTTCTTATTTGCATTCTCGCTTTTATCTCTAATCATGATCCTGCGGAGCGTCTACCGCAACAGGATGAATATTCACTATGCGATGATCTGGATCATTTTCGGCATCGTTCTGATCGTTATCTCGATCTTCCCGCGGCTGATCTCCTATCTGTCCAGGATCCTTGGCATTTATGCCCCTGCAAATACGATCTTTCTGGTGACGATCTTCTTCCTGTATGCCCTGAGTTTCTATGCATATTTAAGGATCTCCAAGCTGAACGATCAGATCCAGTCCCTGAATTATGAGATCGCGCTTTTGAAGAAAAAGTTTGAGGAAAACAACAAAGAACAAGAATGAAACGAATGCTCGTGATCGCCGGCGCCTTTGTGCCGGTCAATGATACGGTCACTCTGCTGACCTATAAACGTCTAAAACATCTGGACTGTGAGTTCGATGTTTTATTATTGACCGGAAAGACCGATACGAGCCTTGAAGAGGAACTGAAGAAGGATCCTGATTATAAAAAATTCCATTTTTATCCTGTCGCCGACTATGACAGCACGATCTCTATAGCTAAGCCGTGGAGACTGCCGCTGAGTCTTATCAATCTGAATAAGTATAAAAGAGCCGCACTTCGGCTCGCACAGAAGAACCGTTATGATTATCTGTACACTTCTTCGGTGCCGGGGATCAGCCACAGCGCCGGTCTTCTGGTCAAAAAGCATTTTCCGGAGATCAAATGGTTCGCCTCGTTCTCGGATCCGATCAAGAACTCCCCCTATAAGAACGATCCCTATCTGGCAAAGAGGAATCCGGTCTACCGGCTGATGTTTTCGGTGGGTTCCGAACTGTATATGGGGGAACGCTATGAGAATGACGGTATCCTGGCGGATAAACTGATCTTTATCTGCGAAGAAGAAAGAGACTATATAGTTTCTCAGCACGACGATCCGGAGGGGCTGAAGAAAAAATCGCTGATCCTTCCCTTGGTATATGAAAAAGACTGGTCGATGTATAGGGAACTGACCGAAGCCAGCAGACCGGATAATCATCCAAAAAGAGCGGTCCATCTGGGCCGCCTGTATGGACTGCGGAAGATCGATACCTTCATCGAAGCCCTAAAACTGATGAAAGAGGAAGATCCCTTGCTGAAAGAGAAGATAATCTTTGAGCAGTATTACGAAATTCAGAAGGAAGCCCTTAAAAAGATTGATGAATACGGACTGCAGGACGTTTTTAAAGTTTTCCCGAAAGTAGACTACCGCGAAGCAACTTCGATAATGAAAGAGGCAGATATCCTGTTGTTGTTTGACACGATCATGGAAGGTGCGCCGGTTCAGCCCTATCTACCCAGCAAGATTCTTGAATATCTTTTGCTCAGAAAGCCTATATTCGGAGTCTGCCTTGATAACTCGCCTAGTTACCGAATACTGAAGAAATACGGACAGTACACCGCTTATACGCCCGAAGAGATAGAGAAGACTCTGAAGACTATCATGACGGAAGAAAAGAAATTTGATTATTCACTAGCTGAACTACAGTCGGAAAACCGATTCCTTGAATTGTAAATAGCATTTTTGCGTCTTTAGAGCGTTTGACCGAACATCATTATTCTTATAGAATTTGATATATGGAATTCAATTCGCTCTTTTTTATTTTTATGTATCTGCCTGTTTTTATCGGGCTGATGTATCTCATAAAGAATAATAGAGTCCGCAATGTCATTCTTGGCTTGTTTTCGCTGGCTTTTTACTATTTTGGAGGCGGAAAGTATCTGCTTCTTTTACTGATAAATGTACTAATAACCTATTCTTTCGGTCGAGTCGTCAAAGGCAAGTTCAAAGTATACATCCTTTATCTGCTGATCGTCGTCGGTATCCTTTCATATTTCAAATACGGGAGCTGGCTCGTAAACGCCTTCAGGTCATATATCGAGAATCCAGATATCATCAAGATCATTATGCCGCTGGGCATTAGTTTCTATACTTTTACATCAATTAGCTATGTCAGTGATGTTTATTACGAAAAATACGATCCTGAAACAAATCCATTCTATATTTATCTGTTCCTAGCTTTTTTTCCAGTCGTTATCAGCGGTCCGCTGATCCGTTATAACAGTTTCAGAGACTTTATTCTGGAAAAGAAGATCGACAGCAACGGGATTGCCGAGGGCTTAAGGCGGTTTATTATTGGTCTTGCCAAAAAAGTCATCATTGCGAATCAGCTAAATACGATCAGCACAGCGATTATTTCTGAAAACGTAAAAATCTCTCTGCCCCTGGCCTGGTATGCCTTTATCGCTTACGGCATTCAGGAATTCTATGATTTCAGCGGCTACAGCGATATGGCCATCGGAATAGGGCAGATGATCGGTTACGAAATCCCGGAGAATTTCAACAACCCGTATTTTTCCCATTCCGTAGCTGAGTACTGGCGCAGATGGCATATGAGCCTCGGCAAATGGTTCAGCGATTATGTCTTTATCCCTGTTTCTTCCTCGGCAGCGATGAGAGATCTGGGCAAAAGGTTTAAAAAGAAAGCCACCGGCAGGAATGTCGTTAAAATCGTTTCTCTACTGTCGGTCTGGCTTTTAACAGGTATCTGGCACGGCTCCAGTATGAACTATGTGATCTGGGGTCTGATCAACGGCGTCATCATTATATTTGACGCTACGCAGTCCAAGAACTATAAAAAGATAAACCAGATGCTGCACATCAACAGCAGTTCAAAATGGTGGAAAGCTTTCCAGATTCTTAGAACAATGCTGATTATTTTTATGATGAAATCCTTTGTCTTCAAGTGTGCCTCGTTTCAGGAGATCAAGCTGCTCGGAAAAGCACTGATCGGTTTTGGTGCTCCGTTTTCATACGATTATATCCGCAGTCTGGATGTTCTTTATCTTTCGGTCTTCCTGCTGCTGGGTTTCATTTTCCTGTTCCCTTCGGTACATAAACTCTTCAGACGCCTGAGCGAGAAACATGGATACATATACGACCTTGCTCTGCTTCTGGTCGCTGCTCTTTCTGTCTGGCTGATAGTCAGCGGTTCATATTCGGCATTCATTTATTTCAGTTTCTAAGGTGATTAAAGTGCGAAACAAACTGTTTTCTCTGACATTGCTGGTTCTTCTGGTTCTGGGTACAGGACTCTTTGTGTTGCCGCAGAAATCAGAGTCAGCCATGGAAAAAAGGACTTTGAGCAGAAACGATTCGATCGCCGTTAACAACAGATTTGCGTCGACTGCAGAATCTGTCATGAAAGACCAGTTTTATTTCCGCGATGTCTTGACCCATGAATACTATGAAATGAGGATCGTTCTTAACAAAATCATAAACAGGATTGCGAAACCGCTGATGGTTTTGGATAACAGCACTGAATCTCTGCAAAAGATCGAGCTGACTTATCTAAGTGATAATGTCATTGATACCGGCAACGGCTATCTGATCAACAAGATCGTAGAATATACCGACGAAGAACGGGCGCTGGCACAGGACAGAGGCTACAACGTCAACGACTTCGATCTGAAATATCCTGATGTCAGAACTTATGTATATTTCCCGACCAGACTTGAGGAGCTTCTCAATAAAGATGCCGGCTTCAAGTCACCTTGCAGGGAAGATTATATCCGTCAGCTCAATGAGGAAATCTCATATTCTGCACTTGATATCATGAGTCTTGAAGATCATGAGAGATATTATTACAAGTCTGATGAACACTGGAATTCAGCAGGTGCTTATCAGGCTTATCGTGACATTATCGCTATGATAGGCGCTGACTTTGAGATCGATCCGCCCAGAGAGATCGCAGAAGAAACGACTTTCCCGTTTGAGTTCTATGGCGATATCGCCAGTCAGGTCGGTAAATACGGAGAGACAGATCGCATAACCGACTATGTTTTAGAGGGTATGGGGCAGTTTGAATACCGCGAGAACGGTGAGCTTGCTGACTTCTTTCATAATCAGGATATCTATGCCGAAAAAGGCAACAGCACATCCTATTCGGATTACGATTATTATTACGGTCACTACAGTTTTATCAGAGAATTTGATTTCCATCAGGAAGACAGACCCAATCTTCTGATTTTCTCCGATTCATATATCAGTGCCAATATGTCGTGGATAGCTTCGCATTTTAACAAGACGGTGATCATCGATCTTAGAGCAAGGGATGAAGATTTTTCGCTTGATTACTATATGAATAAATATGATTTTGATATAGCATTAATACTGTATTCGTATAATACAATGTACTTCAACGGAAACCTGTTCATTCCGCTGAATGATTAGGATTAACACTGGAGAAAACAGATGAGAGAAAGAGTATTAAAGATTCTTGAAGATATTGATGAAGAGATAATCACATATGAAGGCGACAGCCTTTTTGATGATGGACTGCTTGATTCACTTACTGTCATTGATATCGTCGCCGAATTCTGCGAGGAATTTGATATTTCGATCAGCGCAAAGTATATCGTTGAAGAGAATTTTAAAACTGTTGACGATATGGTCAGAATGATCGAAGAATTAGCAGGCTAGACTATGAATATTCTGGAGCGGTTTGAAAGAACGGTCAGAGATTATCCCGGAAAGACGGCGGTCGCCGATGAGGAGCGATCTTTTTCTTTTGCACAGCTGAGGTCGGTAGCGCTTCATAATTCTTTAAAGCTGAAAGGGTATGAAGACCAGCCGATAGGTGTCATGATCAGCAGAGGAGTTGATACTATCGTCAATCTTCTTTCCGTCCTTTACAGCAGGAATTATTATGTCCCGCTGGATCCAGCTATGCCGGCAGATAAAAGACAGTCGATCATCGAAGAGACTGAGATGCCGCTGATCCTGGCGGATGAAATGACGAAGAATACGGCCAGCGAGACAGGGAAAGCGTTTGCTGTCACTGAACACGGATTCGCAGAATTAGAGACAGATTTCGGTGGTTTTGATGAAAACCGCCCTTTATACATGGTCTATACATCGGGTTCGACCGGTAAGCCGAAAGGCGTGCTTAAGAGTCATCTGTCGATGATCAGTTTCATGGATGCCTATATTGAAAAATACGGTTTTTCTTCCGAAGATACAATCGGCAACCAGTCGCCTTTCTTTTTTGATGCGGCTGCAAAAGATCTATATATGATGATGTTTTCCGGGGCAACGATGGAGATCATCCCTACGCGTTTGTTCAGCTCGCCGTATAATTTGATCAAATACCTCAACGAGCGAAAGATTAGTTTTATATCCTGGGTGCCGTCGATGTTGTCAATCATTGCCCAGGTCAATACCTTTGATGACATCATGCCGGAATACCTGAATAAAGTCTTCTTTGTAGGTGAAACCTTCCCGGTAAAACAGCTGCGAAAATGGCTCAAAGCTCTGCCGGATATCAGATACGTCAACCTTTTTGGATCGTCTGAAGTCGCTGGTGTCTTCACGACCTATGAGATCGGGGAGATCGGCGAAGATGTGGAGTTCCTGCCTATAGGGAAGGCTATGCCAAACTGCGGTGTTTGTCTGGTCGACGAAGGAAGAGCCGTTACCAAACCCGGTGAACTTGGCGAAATCTGGGTCTCAGGCGATTCCGTAGCTCTCTGCTACTACAAGGACGATCAAAAGACAAACGAAAGATTTGTGATCTCTGATAAGGTCACCGGAAAACCTGAACGCTGTTTCATGACCGGGGACATTGCCAGATACGACGACGAAGGCAATTTAGTCTTCGTGACCAGAAAAGATTTTCAGATCAAGCGTATGGGCCACAGGATCGAGCTGGGCGATATCGAAGCCAAAGCCAATGCCTGCCCGCTGATCAGAAAATGCTGCTGCGTATACAACGAATTCAACAAACAGTTGGTCCTGTTCTGCGAAACGGCAAACGGCGAAGCGACTGTGAAGGATATCAAGAATTATTTAAAAGAGAACCTGTCTGATTATATGGTACCCAACAAGATTAAGCTTCTTGAATCTCTTCCGCTGAATCCTAATGGGAAGATCGACAGAAAAGGTTTGAAAGAATCGATAATGTAAAATCTGCGGCAATAGTCGCGGTTTTTTACATACACCGTCGATTATTGTTTTGACATTTCAAAAACCATATAATGAGACTATGGAATTCAACTCCCTGTTTTTTATGTTTATCTGGCTTCCGCTTTTTGTTTTTGCGATGCTCATAACAGGGAAAAATAAATATCATAAGCTTGTTCTGCTGATCTTTTCATTGCTGTTTTATTTTTTCAGTGATGTCAAGAGCTTTCTTCTGTTGGTGGCTGTGATCATCCTGACTTATCAGTTTGGTCTTTCAGTCCGGGGAAACCGCAGACTTTATACTGTCTATTTAATCCTTTTGGTCGCATATCTGGCTTTGTTTAAGTACGGTAATTTTCTGGCGGCACATCTGCGGTCATTTGTACAGGAAAAGTCATTTTCTGCGCTAATCATGCCTTTAGGAATCAGCTTCTATGTATTTACATCGATCTCTTATGTCAGCGACTGTTACAGGGAAACGATTGAACCGGAAAAGGACATGTCCGCTCTGGCCTGCTATCTGAGTTTCTTCCCGACGATCATTTCCGGTCCGATCCATAGATACAGGGATTTCAGAGTCTATCTGAACAACCATGTTACGAACAGCGATACGATTGCCGATGGTCTCAGACGCTTCATCTTGGGTTTAGGCAAGAAGACAATAATCGCAAATCAAATGGCAATTGTCGTAAACAAAGCGTTTGCACCGAATGCCAGATTGTCATTTCCGCTTGTCTGGCTCGGCTTTGTTGCTCTGATGATGCAGATGTATTATGATTTCAGCGCTTACAGCGATATGGCTATCGGTATAGCCAAGATGGTTGGCTATCAGATTCCCGAAAACTTTGATCATCCTTATCTGGCTGTGTCTTTCAATGATTTCTGGCGCAGATGGCACATATCGCTGTCCCGCTGGTTCAGAGACTATGTTTACATTCCTTTGGGGGGCAGCAGGACAGATACGGTAAGCTGGATTAGAAATATGCTGATAGTCTGGATACTAACTGGCATCTGGCACGGTTCAACATTCAATTTCCTGCTGTGGGGTCTGTACAACGGACTGATCCTAATGGCAGAGAGAAAGCTTGTCAAATACAGAAGTCCTGTTCTGGGCTGGTTTGTATCAATGATCATCGTGGCTTTCGGCTGGCTGATTTTCAAAACTACAAGTATTGATCAGCTTTTGGCTTATCTCTGGGCAATGGTTGGAAAAGGAGAGGCCATCGATATGCTTTATATCAGGTCGCTTGACATCATTCCGCTGATACCATTTATCCTTTTAGCCGGCCTGTTGCTGTTTGTGCCCCTTGTCAAAATCAATGAAGAAACCAAGAGGAGATTTGTTGCTGTATATGATCTCTTCCTGATCGCCGTGCTCTCTGTCTCGCTGATCTTCATCATCAGCGGATCCTATTCAGCGTTTATCTATTTTGCATTCTGATTTATGAACAATAAACTGTTTTCAACACTCTTGATAGTTTTCTTTGCCCTGGGAATAGGGATCTTTATCATGCCGCAAAACGAGATATCATTTACCGAAAAAAGAACGATGGCTACTAACAACGATCTGCAGATGAAAGACCTTACGGAAGGGTCGTTAACGGCAAAAGCCGAAAATGTCATGAAAGATCAGTTTTATCTGCGCGACAAACTGACCGGCTTTTATTACAGATACAAACTAATGACTGGACGTCTGTTCAATTCAGGAAAGGGCGATATCAGCTACAGCTTCCTGACTGACGGTGTTGTTGAGACTAATGACGGTTATTTGATCAGAGAGTTGCTGTTCTACGACAAAGAGAAAGAGGAGCTGGCAAGATCAAAGGGTTACAACATCACCGAATTGGCAGAGAAATATCCCGGAGTTAAAGTCTATGTCTATTTCCCGACCAGGCTTGAAGAAACTTTCGAGAATATGATTCGCGGAAACTATGGCACCTATCCGGATTATGGAATGAGATACCGGGAAGGATTTATCAGTCAGCTCGCCCCCGGAATAAACTTCGATTATTTAAAGCTTGAAGATATCAGTGATCATCAGCGTTACTATTACAGATCGGATTCTCACTGGACACACAAAGGAGCATACGAAGGGTATAAAGATATAGTTGCAATGATAAACGCGGATTTTTCGATCGGGGAACCAAAAACAATCGCTGAAGAAATCTGCTATGACTATGAATTCCATGGTAACATCAGCAGTCAGATCGGCCACCTGGGAGAAGCAGACCATATTTGCGACTACAAGCTGAATGATATAGGCGACTATACCTTGTTTGTTAACGGGAAGCCTTACGATCTTGATTTGGTCAAAGAAGAATACGCTGCCAGCGGGAATAACAGCCAGTATTCCGATTACGACATCTATTTTGGCGATAACTTCTTCGAAAGAGTCTTCGATTATAGTCAGCTGGATCGGCCGAACATCCTGATCTTTGCCGATTCATTTACAAATGTTTATCAGGAATGGCTCGCGTCACATTTTAACAAGACTGTGATCCTTGATCTGCGGGCACGGCCGGGAGATTTTTCACTTGATAATTATGTTCGGGAATACGATATCGATATAATCCTTATCGCTCAGCCATACCTCGATCTGTTCTTTAACGGCGATATGTTCATTCCGCTGAATTGAAAACTGACCGAAACTGTCCTTTTGTTTTGAAATCTCATATAATGGTTGCGATATGATCTATTTTCTAGTCGGTCTATTGATGGTTGTATATCTGGAACTACTCGGACAGTCTTTTCTTTCCCTGATCGGTAAGGAAAGAAGAGGTTTTTCGTTTGGTGCCGGATTTGTCCTTGTGCTTGCGGTTGCATATCTGTCAACATCGCTGCTGACGGCTATGAACTGTTCTTTTTATTTGGTTTTTGTCATTTATACCATCTTGTTGCTGCTGAGTACAGCCTTGATCATTCGCCAGAGAAGGAGCCTGGCGGTGAATTTCCATCTATTGGAGTTGCTTTTTGTATTGCTTACAATCAGTATACTTTTATATTACAGTTTAAAAACCGGCTTCGGTGATCTTGACGGATTTGATTCTACATTTTATCTGAATATGGTCACAAACAATATCGGTCTCGAAAGAATGAATAGCCGGAATGTGTATTATGGAGATCAGAGTTTCTCGATTCAGCTTCAGTATACTTTTCAATCATATTATTATCTTTCGAGCGTGTTGATTTTCTACATAGAAAGAATATGCGGTTTGTTACATGTTCCATTCTATCGTGTCCCCTGTTTCGTGTGGCCAAATCAGATTCTATTCTTTGCTATGAGTGCATCTCTTGTAACAGACGCGTTGAGAAGAATTAAAGAAAAAAGCATCGGATTTATTGCATTGAGTTTAATTCTTGTGGTTTTTTATTTTGGCCGGTTGTATTTTTACAATGCGTTTGGCTTTTATGGCAATTCTCTTCGAGTATTGCTGTTTGGCCAAGCTTGTTGTTACTTGCTGGATCATAATATCAGTAAAAACAAAACAGATAGGTATAGCTTCTATCTGGCGTTGACGGCGGTATGTGCCTGTTCTTCTTCCGGCGTCTTTTCCTGCTTCTTTTTCCTGTTTGCTTTGTTCTTTTTATGGGCGGATAAAGAAGAGAATCTTCTGAAAGAATACGCTGCAGTACTTCTTTTTCCGGCTATCAATCTGATTGCGGTACTTCGTGATTCGGTATACCAGGGTATTGCCGCAGCTGTTGTTCTTTCGGTTTTACTGTATTTTCTTAATAGGCCGATACATACATTAACGAAAAATGTCAGAAACCGTTATGCTCTGCTTGTGGTGTGTGTTCTTGCGATGATCGTTCTTTCCTACTTGGTAGATGGAAAACTATTTCACTATGACGCTTTTGTGATGAATTATTCCCAGCGTTATGACATGACACTGAACTATTTTTACTTTCCAAATATGGAACTTGTCGGTATTCGAATGTACAAGTGCATCATCCTGTTAGTACTGGCAATATCGATCCTATTCATTCGAAATGATATAACAAACGTCGATCTCATCTTGATTATCATTTTCTTCAATCCGTTTTGTTGCGCGTTTCTCAATAAGATCAATCCTGTGTTTTACCGTTCTTACGATATAATGATCAATCCCTTTTCTATAACTTTCCTACTGAACGCATGCGGTAATCTGATTCCTGTGAAATATGCTAAGGAAGGTGGCATGATCCTATTAGCCGTTTGCTTGTTGAAGTTCGCAAATCTTACCGGACCGATATATTATCATGATTCGTTCGTTCCCGGCGACAGTTATAACGCCGTATACCGTATGTCACAGGAAGAATTAGAAACGATTGACGCTCTTTCGAATGAAATCAAGTATCATAACGATGAGAATCCAAAGATTATCACCGCAAATAAGCTGACACAATCAATGCTTAGGAGCGGAGTCTTCATCTACGGCCGGGAAAACAAACCGAATCCTTCATGGGGAAAAGCGGAAAACGAACTTTTCAATATCTTCTATCCTGTAGAACAGTATTATCAGAGTTCTGACCGACCAGAGGCTGATTTCGACCATATTTGCGAATATCTGAAAGACGCAGATATTCGCTACGTTGTTCAGGACAAACTCATCAATTTCTATGACGAGGAACAGAAAGTGTGGTATTCTATGACTTATCTCGTTGACAGATGTGGCGAGTATGCATTTTATGAAAATGAACGCTACAGTATCTATCGTTTTGACTGGGAGAAATAAAAAATGAAAAAAATCAAGGTGCTTCGTTACTTTCTAATTGAAATCGCCTTTACGATGGCGATACTTGTATATGCGGTAAAACTGCATAATGTATATTCCGTGACTAGTTCGTATGAAGTCGAGTTCGTAAAAATCGTGTGTCTTGCGATTATAGCTCTCATCTGGTTCTTTGGCCCGATGCTGAACCGTCTCGTGATGCTCGTTCTCGGAGAAGCATATACCTTCTATCTGGTCGGACAGGATGTATATAAACGCGGCTTCCAGCAGTACTG
>JAEEGL012812185.1_pt1 | contig 15929 bp, 17 predicted proteins | sample 9134231 | NCBI WGS metagenome assembly JAEEGL01 (sample SAMN16246548, study PRJNA631951) | gut metagenome | biome: gut microbiome; feature: rumen; material: fiber-attached | host: Bos | place: Iran: Karaj | collected 2018-10 | reverse complement strand
GATCTCTGTAGACTGCTCTCTCCTGAGCATCCTTAAGCCTCTTCTCATCTTCCTCATTAGCCTTAACGGAATTGATGGAGATGGAAGCGATGTTGATACCTCTGAGGTCTCCCCACTGAGAGGAAAGCTCCTCGTTAAGGATGTTGCAAAGCTCGGTGGTGTGTCCAACGAGCTGATCATACTCGATACGCTGAGCGGAGATCTTAGCGAATGCAGGCTGAAGAGCACTGCAAAGCTCTGACTTCATGATGGAAGCCAGGTTATCCTTGGTGTAGTCGCCGGTAACATTGCCGGAAACATGCTTATAGAAAAGAAGGGGATCAACGATCTTGAAAGAGTACTCGCCGTTTGCCTTGATGTTAACGGTAAGCTTCATTCCGAGATCGGGATCAACGATCTTAAAAGGAACGGTCTGGGGAGTGCCCCACTTGTTCTGAAGGATCTCCTTGGTATTGATGAAATATACTCTCTGATCCTTACCGGTGTTTCCACCCATAGCGATTCTCTTACCTATGGTCTTGAAGGTGTTGAGAAGATTCTCACCGAGTTTTCCATAGAAAAGTGAAGGCTCTGTGGATGTATCATAAATGAACTCACCGGGCTCTGCACAGAAATCAACAACCGCACCCTGATCTACGATGATCATACACTGACCTTCGTTAACTGCAATCTTGGATCCGTTTGAAATGATGTTGTCATTTCCCTTTGTGTTGCTGTTTCGAGAACCGTTTGTTCTCATCTGTCCTTTGGTGAGAAGGACGTCGTTAGACATGGAGTCGCAGTAGAAAAACTCAAGCCACTGATCGGCAAGTGTTCCGCCTGCTGCTGACATTGCGGCACTAATAAGTCCCATTTTTGTATCCCTCCTGTTGAATGATTGCCATAAAATTCACAGCGATAAAATTATACCTAAAAATCCCCTTTCTTGCAAGAAATTCACAGCCCCCGGCAGGCCTTTTTTACACCCTTCAGGCAGCTTTACAAACATTTAATAAAAACAGTACTTTCAAGCATTATCATAAGCGTTATAAAATGATATTATTATCCAAATGAGGTGACAAAAATGGCATCTATCCTTTTCATCAGAAAAGAGAAAAATTTCATGACAAGTGCCATTACCGGCGGACTTATAAAAGCCGGTTTCAATGTTCTGGAAGAACCGGTGGCTGTCAATTCGATCCAGAGGTATAAGGACGACTGCGCGCTTATACTTTTCTACACGGACGGGGTTGAGACCATAGAGCTTCTGCAATCCGTTCTCGTGTATCTGAAGGATCTGGTGATCGAAGAAAACATGCTGCTCTATCTTCTTGGCGGTCTCGATGAATTCCAGTACATCTGCAGGGTCATTCCCGAAGCATCCATCTGCGACACAATGGCCCGCCCCCTTGATATGGCCAGGCTCATAAGTGATATGAACAAATACACTTCAGCCGACTTTTCCCAGAAAAAGAACATCCTGGTGGTGGACGATGATTCCACTTACCTTAAGATCATAAGAGAATGGCTGAAGAACGAATACAATGTGACCATAGTCTCATCCGCAATGCAGGCCATCAATCACATGTCCAATTTCCCCATAGATCTGCTTCTGCTTGATTATGACATGCCCATAACCAGCGGACCTAAAGTATACGAGATGATGAAATCGGATCCGGAGATATCGGGAATACCCGTTATATTCCTCACCGGCAAGAACGATAAAGAAAGCATCATGAAAGTCATGAGCTTAAGGCCTGCGGGATACCTCTTAAAGACAATAAATAAAGCGGATCTTATCAAAACACTGAAACAGTTTTTCGTATCCCAAAAGTACAATAAATAAAAAACAAAGGACATCTCTTAAATGAGATGTCCTTTTGATTTACTTACTATTTCTCGTCAGGAGTTTCTCTGAGGAACTGCTCCTCCGCCATGTCATCGATCATGTGCTCGATAATGGTCTTCTTCAGATAAATGTCATATCCGAGCTGACAGATAAAACTGAATTTCTTGAGATACTCTCTTTCATCTTCGGGTGCATCGTCAAATGCACGGTCAACCTTTTCCACCTTCTCATCAAGGTCCTTCTTGAGCTTTCCTCTGGCACCCTTTCCGGCACTTATCATCTGTGCGTAAAGTCTTTCCGCATTGTATCCCTTACCGTCAAGTTCATCCGCAAGGGGTGAAAGAAGGGTCTGAATATCTCCTATGGAAAGGAATGATTTGAAATAGAAAATAAACAGAAGCTCCAGCATATGCTCCTTGGAATATTTCTTTTTGACGGGAGGCTGGATCAGATGATTCTTGGCATAATTATTGATCATGGTCTTGGTCAGCACCTTATCCTTGGAGGGCTTTCTTACAAGGCCGGAAAGCTTTCTGTCCATAAAGGTGGTGAGCTGGTCCATATATAGATCCATTGCCGGGAATTCGTCCGGTGAAATGGTATTGATAGTCCTGAGATTATCTATTGCACGTTCTACAGTTTCGGTAAATTTTTCTTCGCTCATAGTCAGTATTATATAGTTTCGAAAACTATATGGCAAGTTCTCATTCACTATACAAGTTATTAAATTATTGTGCTACAATGGACAGCGATTTTTTACGGAGATAATAAAATGATCAACAAGATAATCACAAAAATAAAAAAAGATCCCATGCTGCCCGTTTCACTTCTGGCAGCCGTTATTTCACTTTTTATCACACCCCCGAGTAAAGATCTTATAGGTGCCATCGACTGGCATACTCTGGGAATATTATTCATGATGCTTACCGTGCTTGAAGGATTCAAACAGGAAGACCTGTTCAGACCCCTTGTTAAATACAGCTCGGGATTTTCTACCATGGCATCCCTTTCACTCTTTTTGATATTCGGAGTGTTCTTTACATCAATGTTTGTTACCAATGATGTATCACTCATCATATTCGTTCCTCTCACCATCCTTCTTTTCAGAAGCGTGGGAAGGGAAGAATGCATACTCCCCGTCATCTCAATGGAAAACATTGCGGCAATAAGAGGATCACTTCTTATGCCCTTCGGAAGCCCCCAGAATCTTTTCCTCTTTAACAGCTCGGGGGTAAGCGCAGGAACATTCATACTCCATATGTCCCCTCTGTGCGTAAGTTCCGGAATACTTCTTGTGATCTTCGTGATGGTATTCTACAGACGCGAAAAAGGCAAAAAGATCGAGTTCAAGCTGGATCTTAACCCCTGGAAAAAAGAATACAGAGCAAGACGCATAACCTATCTTGCCCTGTTTATCATGATCCTTATTGTTATCGTATCAAGAACAAATCTGTGGCCCGCAGCGGTATGTATCGTAATAGCAGCGGTCCTTATCGTAAACAGAAATCTTCTCAGAAGCGTTGACTATGTATTGCTTGTCACATTCTTCTGCTTCTTTGTATTCTCATCTTCCATAACCGCAAATCCTTCCATTGAAAGTTTTCTTCAAAGGACAGTTGCGGGAAGAGAATACATATCGGTAATACTTCTCAGCCAGGTGATATCAAACGTCCCAGCATCCATCGTTCTCTATCCCTTCTCCGAAAGTTTTTCGGGACTTATCTACGGAGCGGATACTGCGGGACTCTGCTCTCTCATCGGTTCTCTTGCTTCCGTTATCAACTACAGGATCTACGTAAGAGAATATCCCGGAAAGGGAAAGGATTTCATCAAAGTCTTTACCCTGACAAGCTGGATGTTCTTTATCATCGTAGTGATACCCGGATACTTCTTAAGCAAGTGGAGATTTTTCTGATCCCATATACTTAAATCCCAGCATCGTAATATCATCGAACTGAGGTGCATCGCCAACGAATTCATCAATGTCCGCACGCACCTTATCAAGCATTGTCTTAGGATTCGCGTCGGGATTCTTATTCAGTGACTCTATCATTCTGTCGGTTCCGAAAAGTACATTGTCACTTCTGGTCGCCTCGGTAACACCGTCGGTATATACATAGAGGCTGTCACCGGGATCGAGTTTGAATTCATGTTCTCTGAAATTTATACCCGGCATCGTGGCAACGGCAGGTGAATGACGATACTTTATAAGTTCAAAAGTTCCGTCTTTTTTGCGAAGAGCGGGATGTTCATGTCCTGCGTTTGCAGCAATTCCCTTACCGGTTGAGATTTCGATGATTGCAAACCATACGGTTACAAAGAGCTCTGCTTCATTTCCTTCGCCCAGCTGGTCGTTGGCATAGGCAAGAACCTCGGAAGGTGATCCGCCCATCAGGGCTCTGTTTTTAATAAGCGTCTTGGCAATGACCATGAAAAGTGCGGCGGGAACTCCTTTACCGGATACGTCCGCAATGACAAGGCCGATATGATCATCATCGATCAGGAAGAAATCATAGAAATCTCCTCCTACCTCCTTGGCAGGATCCATTGATGCGTAAAGATCGAATTCCTTCCTGTCGGGAAAAGCAGGGAATACTCCGGGAAGCATATCCGCCTGAATCTTGGTAGCGACATTAAGCTCTGCTCCGATACGCTCCTTCTCTGCGGTCACTTTGGTCAGGTTGGAGATGTATTCGTTGATACCGATTTCCATCTTAAGAACGCTTTCCGCAAGAACCTGAATCTCATCATGATTCTTGATCTTCTTAAGATTTTCGGAGATCTCGTTTTTATTATCCACGAAGTATGCCGCTTCGTGAGAAATGGTCTTAATAGGCTTGATAAGAAGATTAACAAGTATAAACGCGGTAAGTACAAACAGGATTACCGTGATGATACATACTATTATGAGAACTGTGAAGATGTAGCTGCTGACATCGGATTCAAGTGTTCTCATGGGAGATTCAACAGCTATGAATGCGATGGTTCTGCCATCATAAACTATGGGATATACGGCAGTGATGTTTAAACCGTAGTCCGTCTCATGGAGGAGATATCCGCTGTAAGGAATTCCCGTTTCCCAGGACGCGCGAACAGCATCGCTTATATAATCTTCGATACCGCTTCTGTCACCTAAGTTAAAACGTCTGTCCTCCGAAGGATCCGTATCAAGAATGTAATAGATCTCGTCTCCGTTTACCGCGCCGACGAAAATATCGTCAACATCCATTCCGCGACGAAGATCCATTAAGTCTTCCAAATATCTCTGATACTCTTCGGATTCCCTGATCCGTGCTATCTCTTCTATTCCCGTTCCGGACGTATTATATTCAACCGCGATATCACTCCAGCTTTTCAGTTCTTCTTTGTCAAACAGAAGCTCTGCACTTCTGGCAACCTGATAAGCCACATCATTATAATGTCTGTGGGTAGATGCTCTGTATGTTCTTACACCGACGAAGATGGATCCGATGGTGACAAGCGCAACTATCACGGCAAGTCCCAGGATCAGTCTTCCGGCCAGTCCGGTTATTCTGTATTTTTTATTTTCCATAGATACCTTGATCAGATAAGCTTTCTGATGTGCAGTGTGTTCTGTCCGTCCTTATACTCATAGTCAATGCTGTCCATGCTCTTCTTGACCATGAAGATTCCGAGACCGCCTATCTCTCTGTCTTCGGCAGAAAGAGTGATATCGGGATCGGCCTTGGCAAGAGGATCATAAGGTACACCTTTATCTATGAAGGTAATGGATATGGCAGGCGGTTCCTTCTCTACTTCGATTCTTACAGTGGCAGGTCCCGTCTCCGGATTATATGCGTAATGAGCGATGTTAACGAACAGTTCTTCAACCGCAACATCGATCTGGGTGCGGATCTTTACAGAGCAATCAAGTCTGTCGATCTCTTCATCGACAAACGCAAGCACCTGCTCCAGATTATCCACACGCGCCTCAACGCTCAGTTCCCTCATTGTTTCTCCTTTCCGGTCTAAAGCCGGGGATTACTCTTCAATGTTAAGAATATCGATAAAACCGGTTACTTCAAAAATCTCGAGAACTTCTTCGTTTGCATTTCTTATGGTCATGGAACCCTGCTTGTTCATAGTCTTCTGTGCAGACAAAAGAACACGAAGTCCTGCGGATGAAACATATGCAAGATCCTTGAGATCGAAGACAAGCTCTGTGATTCCTTCGATGGAATTCTTGATCTCCTCCTCAAGTGAAGGTGCGGTCATAGTGTCGAGTCTTCCCTCGAGCGCTATCTCAAGTTTTGTTCCTTCCTGTGTCTTGTTGATGGTCATGTGATTATCCTCCATTGTTCTGATCACCTGGCATTGGGATCATCGCCACGTGACAATTTTATAGCCACTTTGTTTTCATACATAAGATCGTCGGCTTTTTTAAGAAGTTCCTTCAGATCAAAATCATCCTTGCCGTAAGCAAGACCGCATGCAATGATGCACTCTACGCCGCTGTCGTTTTTATTGAGCTTATCAAGAGCTTCTTCCCATTCTTTCTTGATGGCGACGGCTTCATCCTCTTCAAGATCCCATCCCAGAAGCATGAATTCATCTCCGCCCATTCTGAAGCCTCTGACATTGTCTCTCTCAACCGCAAGAAGGCTCTTTCCGGCTTTGACCAAGAGCGCATCTCCCGCTTCATGTCCGAGAGAGTCATTGGTTCTCTTCAGATAGTTAACGTCCATATTGAAGATGGCTACACGGCTTTTCTTGGGAAGGAAGTCCGAGATCATGGACATGTATTTTCCCTTGTTGTAAAGGGATGTAAGTTTATCATGCTCACTCTCATAAGTGATCTGTTCACGGAGAAGTCCGTTTTCAATAAAGAGCTTTATGACGTTGTAGTGCATGCTGAAATCGTCGTCATTCTCAAGCTCTTCGGAATACAGATAAAGTGCGTAATCCGTTCCGTGTATCGCACTGTCACTGATATAGCACAGATACTCGTCTTCTCCGAGACCGGGAAGTTTTCTGAACTCACCTTTTGCGGTATCAAAAACATCCTCCCTGTCGATCCTGGTGGAGGCTATTGTTTTCGTGCCTTTGCTGAGAAGATGTCTCTCCATCTTTCTCTCACGGCCTATGTACATTACAGCGCTTGATACTTTGAAATATTTAAGAACAACGGGCAGACAGGATTCGTAATTACCCGAGAGTTTCTCCAGCATTGCTGTCTGGAATGCACTCAGGTCTCTCCAATCCTTAAGATATCCGGATACGTCACGCAAAAGAGTTGCGTACTGACTGGTATTGTAAACATGGTGAAGGATAACGTCTTCACCTTCATGGGAAACGGGTACCGATTTGGCATTATAATAATTTCCGCCGTTTCTGTCGGAAATCTCCCACTCTTCCGCATGGTCTATGGTCTCGGCATCAATATTAAACGCAGCCCAGCCCATCCACTGCTCATCGGAAAAGTCCTCAACACGGTTTCTGTAGAGTACCTTACCGTGCCTGTCGGTGATGATAAATTCCCCCGCACCGTCTTTTACAAAATCGTTAATTATCTTCTCGTAATTCATAAGTCCCCCCTGACTGGAATTAACCTATCTAATTATACACGATTATTTATGGATCCGCATCTGTTAAGACATCATATTAAAGCACTATTCTTTCGGGAAAAGCTTCTTTTCTCATGATACCCCACATCTTATCGATGTATGCCAGGGTATAATGGTTTTCATAGTAGTGGTAATAAAATGCACCCTTAGGAGTCATGGTGTATATTCCGTCTTTCTCCGTCAGGAATCCGGCAAGTTTTGCGATTGTAAACTCAAGTCCGTACATCCTCTTTAAAGGCACACCAAAGAACTTCTCAAATTCCGCAGGATCCACTTTGGTGGAATATGCGGTCCAGAACAGGAAATAAACCATCCTCTGACGAAGGGTGAATTTTATCGTAAGGGATGTGGGAAGTTTTCCCTCATCGATACGCCTGCAATACTCCTCCACAGAAAAAGTATTGATCTTGAATCTGTCTCTTAAAAGAGTTGTCGCGGAGCATCCGAAGCCCAGGAAATTATCTCTTGTCATGGATGAGTATCTTGCATCCTCTTTGCTCGCAAATGTCCAGATTGAATTTCTCGGATATCCTTTTTCGGTGCAATATGCGGTGATCTTATCAAGGAGTTCTCTTTTCTCCTTCTTAGGCATTGCCTTTACTTTACTTGAAGTAAAAGTAAAATCGATAAAAGGATAGATTGCAACATGATTGGCACCGCATTCAAACGCAGTATCAATATCCGACTTTATGTCCTCATAAGTCTGACCGGGAAGTGCAAAGATAAAATCCATGGATACGGTCTCGAAAGAAACTTCATCAAGGGCTTCTCTAAGCTTTCCCGGATCCACGGAATTTCTTCCGAGTATTTTCTGAAACTTTTCGCCGAAGGACTGGATGCCGATACTGATCTTGGTAACTCCCGCATTTTTCAATACGCGCAAAGTGTCCGGTTTTACATTCGACGGATGAAGTTCTACGCCTATTCCTTCGGTGATGATAAAGTGTTCTTCAAGCGCACTTATGATCTCACCGAGCCTGCCGGATGCAAGAGCCGGGGTTCCGCCTCCGAAGTAAAGGCTGGTTGTTTTCTTTTTACCCGAATGCATTCCTCCGACTTTATGAATCTCGCAGATCAATGCATCGATGTATCTGTTGCATAATTCATCGGAATAAAGAATTTTGCAATAGGGACAGAAATTACATATCCTCTCGCAAAAAGGGATATGCACGTAAAGCCCGAGATTATCCAGATCCTCGAATGCCAGATCCTCATCATATTCATTTGTAAAAAGAAAGGGCTTAAAAGATCTGGTAAGCCACATTCTTGTAAGTGTTGTTTTAAAACTCATATCAAACGTATTTCAGATAAGTACGAAGCATTTCAAAAATGATCTTAAAGTTACCGCTGAACAAAAGGGTATATTCGGCAACAAAGAAATATCCGCATTCGTCGCAAAGTCCGGGCACCTCGATGCATCTTCCGCACGTGGAGATCTTACCGTTTTCGATAACCACACACTGATGGCAGGGAGTGGGAAAGGTGTTGTTAATGATGTAGGGAAACGCACTCTTTAAGTTAAATACAGGGCAACCTTCCTTCATCATCTTTTCAATGGTCTTACAGCATTCAGCCTTGTCCTCTTTGGTAAGTGCCAATTCTCTCGTATCGGGGTAAGGCGTATGGAAGTTAAAAGAAACCGCTCTTACATTCTTCGTATCTCTAGCAGTGCGGCATACATGCTCTATGGCATTTTTGTTGATCTGATTTACCGCCATGTAAAAACAGATATTGTCGGAAGTCGCCTTCGCGATGTTTTCCATTATGGTATCGTAAGTATCACCGCGGACTTCGTTGTGGCGCTCCCTGTCTCCGTCTAGGCTCAGAAGTATCAGATCCGCTTCGGGAAGATCGATGGGGTGTGTTCCGTTGGTCACCACGTTAACTATCAGAAATCCCATTTCTTTGGCTTCAATAACAAGATCTCTTATATTCTTACCGGAGTCACTCCACAGGAATGTCTCTCCTCCGCAGAAAAAAAGAATACGGATTCCCATGTCAAAAAGCTGCTGCATCTCTCCTTTAATCTGTGAGTAAGGATGGATGACGGCAGTTATATTGTTTACCGAGCAGTGCTTGCATTTTAAGTTGCACTTATCGGTCACTATTACTGTTCCGAGTATGGGATCTTTTTTATGAAATAAAACCGTTCTGACGCCAAAGCGAGCCAGCGGCATAAATGAAGATATTTTCATCGGGGATGATTTCCTTTTTTTAAGTATTTTATCATCCCCGCAAAATAATGCCAAACTTAGGGGAAAGAGATTATTTCTTGGACACTTTACGGATCATGTTTGCCAGATTCAAAAAGTGTTCCGATTTGATTATCGCAAGTCCCTGTCCTTCATCACCCAGAACTACAAGTGAATCACCGGGATTAATATCAAACAGTTTTCTTGCCTTGGCGGGGATCACTATCTGGCCCTTGTCTCCCACGGTCACAAGTCCGAAGAGATGTTTTCCTTTAGGAGGAACATCAAGTCCCAGATTATCTTCGGGTTCGTAATTAGCAAGATCGTCAAGCGACACTCCGAAAGCCTCCGCAAGCAATCTGCACTTATCAAGATCCGGTACGGTTTCACCCGATTCCCACTTGGCAATGGCCTGTCTCGTAACCCCGACTGCTTCTGCAAGATCTTCCTGAGTCATGTCATTTATTTTTCTGAGATTAACGATATTATCCTTGAACAATTTCTTTCTCCTTCTTTTTACCTGAGATACCGAGAACCGCCCATCTGAAGAAAGGTATTCTCGATATTACTTCATACAGTACACAGGAAGTTACAAATCCGGATATAAGTGAAAGCAGATAAACAAGTGCGGGATGAAGAATTCCTTTTGTCCCGATAAATAATGCAAACAAAGATATTCCGAGATAATGGAATACATACAATCCGAAATTCCTCTTTGTCATCCATGTCGCCAAACTATTCGTACGATCAAGATATTTTGCGCCGCCGCCTAAAACCGCCATGGATGCAAACCAGCCGAAGGATGTGAAAAGAGGATATCTGTTTATGGGAGCATCAGCATAATTTTCACCGAAGTACTTATAGCAAAATACAAAACCGAGGATCAGCGCCGCTGCAAGGAGCAGGAAGAAATATTTCTTCAATACCTCTATGACCTCGTCATGAGAAAAAACAAAATATCCCAGGAAGAATGCCACAGCATAATATCCGAAACGATATACGCATATGATGGGAGTATTAAGTATCTGTGCACCGCCGTATGCAAGCAGGACCATGAGAACTATGGCGATGATACCGGTCTTTTTTCCCAGATTCCAAAGTCTGTCCTTATCGATCTTCCTGACAAGTACAAGCAGAAGCGAGAATACCCAAAGAACCTGAATGTACCAGAGCACTCCGATTCCGGACAAGGCCATGATGAAATAAAGTACTATCTTCGGCGTATTTGCCATCTGACTGAACGCATCACCGAAAGACATGCTTATATATCCCTGTATAAACCAGAAAACAAAAAGTCCTATGGTTGAGGGAACAAGAAGTTTTGTTGTCCTGCTTTTTATGAACTGCCTTCCGGTATGGCTGTCCAGATAAAGTCTTGAACTGATACCGGATATGATAAAAAGCAGAAACATGAACCAGGGATAAACGGCGTACTGATATATATCCCAGTACTGAACCTGCATACCCGTGATATTACCAAGTCCGCCAACTACACCCGTTGCGGTGTACATATAGAAAAGATGATACAGTACAACCAAAACCACCGTGATCCATCTGATGTTGTCTAAGTAATGTTTTCTCATAAACACCTCACATTTGCAATAATTGTTAACATCATATTATTCCGAGGTGCTTACGTAATCCACCAACCAATCCATACATTTTGGTATGAGTTTTGTTATGTTTCGTTGCTTTCCTATGCCCTCTTTACTTTCGCTAAGTAAAGTATTAAAATTTTAACTTGTAAAAGCAATTAAATAAAAAGGGATTCCCTGCGGAATCCTTACGAATAAAGGAGAACAGATTAATGAACGAAAAGTTGAAATCGGAATCGGTAGATCAGCTTTTTAAAGGAATCCTCGAGCTTCAGACCATCGATGAGTGCTATTCTTTCTTCGAAGATCTGTGCACCATAGGGGAGCTGGTCAGTATGTCCCAGAGATTTGAAGTTGCCAAGATGTTAAAGGAAGGACAGACCTACCTTGCAATATCTGCCAAGACCGGTGCTTCAACCGCTACCATAAGCAGAGTAAACAGAAGCCTCACATACGGCAACGACGGATATGATGTAGTCCTTGCCAGAATGAAAGAAAAAGAAAACAAATAAATCACGACATTAAAAAACTGTGGAAAGATGATTCTTTCCACAGTTTTATTATGCTCAATTATTCTTCTCCGGCTTCGACAACCTTCTCTTCTACAGGTTCGGGCTCGTTGTCCTTGGCATCTTCCAAAGCTTCCCTAACCTCGGATGCAGCCTTTTTGGAATCTTTTCTTTCCTTGGCCTTATAGGATAAGGTTTCTTTACCCCTTACGGGTGCTCCCTCTTCATCCATGATGCATCTTCCCTGGAAAAGAGCTTTATCATCAATGATGATATTACCGGTATGGATGTCACCGATAACTCTTGAAGTGGATGAAAGCTCGGCTCTTTCGGGTGCGATGATATTGCCTTCAATATCTCCGCCGACAACTATACCGCCGCACTTTACATTGCCTCTGATGACTCCGCTGGTTCCGATGACAAGAGTTCCTTCTACATTAACGTTGCCTGTTATCTTACCGTCTATACGGACACTGCCCGGAGCAGCAAAATCTCCGTTCATTACGGAACCTTTGCCGATAAGCGTACTGATATTCAATTTCTGATTTTTCATTACTGTACTCCCTTGAAAATCCTTAATCTATTTTAACGGAAGCCCCTCAGGTCAACCGCTGATTATCATAACCTCATCCGGATTAATGAAGTTGCCTTCATAGATCATCTTATAGCCGAGTGAAGTATTGCCTGATTTTAGATTATAAAGAGTATTTCCGGCATATACCGTATCGCCTTCGGAAACCATCGGATCACCATCATTCATATAAATGGTGACATATCCGTTGCCGTGATCGATGGTGATAACTGTATAGTATCCCAGATCTCTGACTTCTTTTTCGGAACTGTCAGTTGATTCTCCGGCAACATAATATTCGGCGATGGATCCGTCATCATCGCTTTTAGGATTAGTTCTGATCTCGATAACCGTGCCCGCTGCGGTTGCTTTGCAGTAATCGCCTTCGGAGCCGGTGAAAATAATAACGGGAATGTCACCGTCAAAAGTACTGGCCATGGTGGCAGATCCGCTCAAGGGAAATCCTGTGGGAATGTACAGACTCTCCAACTGTCCGCTGACTTCATCAAGTTCATCTGTCTTAGCGTTTACAGTCTGTGAGAGCATCTGAATCTCGGAATCTTTGGAGGAGATGACACCGTTCAGTCTTGTTACTTCCGACTCAAGAGATGCTATTCTCTCGTTTCTGATATTGATACCGTCGGTGTAACGCTTGATTATTCCGGCTTCATTGGCAAAATATCCTACAGATACACCAAGAACGGTACATATTATCAATGTACCGGTGTAAATAAGCCCTTTATGAATCCTGACCGGTTTGATCCTTTCATTAACATCATCGGATGCTACGATCATCTGGCGTCTGATTTTTTTCTTGTGCTTTGAATCTTTAAGCACGTATACAAAGCGTGAAGCCATCAAACCTCCGAAAACTTTATTCCGAATATGGGTAACTATAGCATTATAAAAAAATTTATGCAAACATTTCGTAACAATGATGTAACATTTAGCGTTTTATGAGCAAAAATAAGCAAAAAAGCATGCAATAATATCAATAAACGTTAAAAAAGAGCTCCGGTGACTTCCGAAGCTCTTTTCAAAATCTTAATTCAATTTACCTGCATATCTTAATGATCTCATCCATCTCAAGATTTCCGCCATAGATATCAAGTGCGGAACCAACGGTGATATCAACTCTTCCGTCAGCCATATCCTTTATGCTTCTGATATCATCATAAGATGCGATTCCTCCCGCATAAGTAACGGGTCTTTCGGTAAAGCTTTTCAGTATTTCCAGAACTCCTTTTTCGGGACCGTTTGCTTTACCCTCGGAATCAACTGCGTGAATCAGAAACTCATCGCAGCTTGATGACAGCTCTTTAAGAAGTTCAAGAGATAGTCTTGTGTCCGTCTTGTTCTGCCACCTGTCTGTCATGATGTAATATGCATCATCAAATTTTTTACAGCTGAGGTCCAAAACAAGTTTTTCTGAAGTTACCGCTTTGCTTATCTTCTCAAGATTATCTCTTTTGAATATGCCGCCTGAGAACACATAGGATGTAACGATAACATGAGAGGCACCTGCATCAAGAAACTCTCCGGCATTATCGGGAGTGATACCTCCTCCTACCTGAAGTCCGCCGGGATAAGCTTTAAGTGCATTCATGCATTCGGAATATGAAGCATCATATTCGGGAGTACCCTTTTTATTTAAAATGATCGCATGACCGCCCTTGAGACCTTTTTCTTCAAAAAGATTCGCATAGTAAACGGATGTCTGTGAAGACACAAAATTTTCGGATGCGCTGTTTCCTTCATCTTTCAATGAGGATCCTACTATCTGTTTTACTTTTCCGTTGTGAATATCTATGCAGGGGCGAAATCTCATTATTTCTTAAGTGACTCCTCGATAACGTTACTCATATCATAAAATCCGGGCTGTTTTCCCGCAAGGAATACCGCAGCGCTTACTGCGCCCTTTGCAAACACGGCTCTTGAATATGCGCTGTGAGAGAAAGTGATGACTTCGTCGGTTCCTGCGAAGATAACATCGTGGTCACCTACTATAGTACCACCTCTTACCGCACTGATGCCGATCTCTTTGTCGGGTCTCTTTTCCCTTCTGGAAGATCTGTCATATACGTACTCGTACTCGTTATTAAGTGCTTCATTTACGGAATCGGCAAGAGCAAGTGCGGTTCCGCTGGGAGCATCCAATTTCATTCTGTGATGCTTTTCAACTATCTCGATATCATATCCGGAAGGTCCGAGGATTGCTGCAGCATCCTTGAGAAGCTTCTGAAGAAGGTTGATTCCGAGACTCATGTTCGCACTCTTAAGAACTGCGATCTTGTCTGAAAGAGCCTTAACCCTGGAAAGCTGCTCTTCGGAAAGTCCTGTTGAGCAAAGAACCAGAGGAAGGTTCTTTGACTCACAATAATCCATGAGCTTATCTACTGCGGATGCGGTTGAGAAATCAATTACAACATCTGCCTCCACATCACAAGCATTGATATCGGTAAATACGGGATAGCCGTTTGTGGTAACGGTATCCGCTACATCTATTCCTGCAACGATCTCGGCATCATCACGCTCTTTAACGATGCCGGTGATCATCTGTCCCATACGGCCGTTGCAGCCGTGCATTATTATTCTGGTCATATCCGCTCCTCAGTCTTTGGAAAGGTCATTGAATTTAATGACTGCGCCTTCTGCTACTTTAAGTCCGTAATCTGCAAGGGACTTCTTAAGTCTGGAAACATTTGCTTCTTCCATCTCGGTAAGAGGAAGTCTTAAGGGGCCTGCGTTCATTCCCATGAGATTGAGTGCAGTCTTAACGGGAATGGGATTAACTTCACAGAAGAGGCTTCCGATAAGATCAAGCGCCTCAAGCTGAAGCTTGCAGCTCTTCTTAACATCTCCCTCCAGATATGAAGCTACGATGTCATGAGTCTGACGGGGTGCTACGTTGGAAAGAACGGAGATAACTCCGAGTCCGCCAAGTGAAAGAAGGGGTACGATCTGATCGTCATTTCCGGAATAGATTGCGAAATCATCATCCATAATAGATGCAAGAGTTGCAACCTGTGAAATGTTTCCGCTTGCTTCCTTGATAGCTACTACATTCTTTGCACGCGCGTTTATCTTCTTAACGGTTGCGGGAAGGATGTGGCATCCGGTTCTTGAAGGAACGTTGTAAAGGATAACGGGAATCTTGACGGAATCCGCTGTTTTGCAGAAATGCTCGACAAGACCGTTCTGGGTAGCCTTGTTGTAATAAGGGGTTACAAGAAGGAGAGCGTCAGCTCCTGCCTTCTCTGCTTCAACGCTGAGGTAGATAGCGGTCTCAGTGCTGTTTGAACCTGTTCCTGCGATAACGGGTACACGGCCTGCAACCTTCTCTACGGTATGTCTGATAACATTGAGATGCTCTTCATGGGTAAGGGTTGATGCCTCACCTGTGGTTCCGCATGCTACTATTGCATCGGTTCCGCCGGAGATCTGAAACTCGATAAGCTCGTCAAGCTTTTCGTAATTAACGCTTCCGTCAGCGGTCATGGGTGTTACGAGTGCAACTGCAGCTCCGGTGAAAATAGGTTTGCTCATTTTGTGGTTCTTCTCTCGAATTTTGTTTACGTGTTCCGCCAGTCTTTATAAAAAAAGACTGACACTTAATAAAATACGGTCAGCCGTTATCAACAAATAATTT
>JAEEGL016946126.1_pt1 | contig 15930 bp, 16 predicted proteins | sample 9134231 | NCBI WGS metagenome assembly JAEEGL01 (sample SAMN16246548, study PRJNA631951) | gut metagenome | biome: gut microbiome; feature: rumen; material: fiber-attached | host: Bos | place: Iran: Karaj | collected 2018-10 | reverse complement strand
GCTGAACGGAAAAAAGTAAAGAAGGAGGAAACGACGGATGAATAAGCAAGAACCGAAATCCCGGGTCCGGGCGTCTGACGCCAAGCCGGACAGTGCCGCGAACACACCGGCCGCGTCCGACAAGTGGGATCCCGGATTCTCCTTCCCGAAGTTCCTGACCGTTTCCCCTTCGCCTCATATCAAGAACCCCGAGAAGACCAGCACGATCATGCTGGATGTGCTGATCGCGCTAATCCCCGCGTTCGCGTGGGGCGTGTACGTCTTTGGATTCAGAGCGCTCCTGATCGGCGTCCTGTCCGTCGGGTGCTGCGTCGGCTTCGAAGCCGCCTGCCAGTTCATTCTGCGCCGGCCGGTCACGGTCAGTGACCTGTCCGCCTGTGTCACGGGTCTGCTGCTGGCCATGAATCTCCCGGTGGGCGTACCGCTGTTCATTCCGGTGGTCGGATCTTTCTTCGCCATCGTGATCGTGAAGCAGCTGTTCGGAGGGATCGGCAAGAATTTCGTCAACCCCGCGCTGGCTGCGCGCGTGTTCCTCTTTTCATGGGCCGGTGAACTGAGCACTTTCACAACGCCCGGCTCGGTTGTCAACTCGCTCCTTCCGACGCTGGATCCTGCCGACCTGGTTGTCGGCGCCACCCCGCTGGCGTCGCTGAAGGAAGAACTTGCCCCGGGCGCTTCCGTGATGGATATGTTCCTCGGGAACGTCGGCGGCTGCATCGGCGAAGTTTCCGCTCTCCTTCTGCTGGCGGGCGGCATATGGCTTCTTTTCCGCCGGATCATCACCTGGCACACGCCGGTCGCGTTCATCGGAACGGTCGCCATTCTTTCTCTTTTGTTCCCGCGCCTATCCGGTCAGCCCCTCGAATCCATGCTGTACGAAGTTTTCTCCGGTGGGCTTTTCCTTGCCGCGATCTTCATGGCGACGGACTATGCCACGACGCCGGTCACTCCGCGCGGAAGGATCATTTTCGGCGTCGGCTGCGGTGCGCTCACGTACCTGATCCGAAGGTTCGGCAGTTACGCGGAAGGCGTCTCTTTCTCCATTCTCATCATGAACCTGCTCGTCTGGTATATCGACAAGATCACGATGCCTCGCCGGTTCGGAGGTGGTAAACATGGAAACTGAGAAGAAAACGCGCCAGAGAAAAACCGCATCCAAAGACGGCGAGCAGATCAAGATGAAGTCCGTCGAGGCCAGAAACAACTTCACGAAGCAGGAAGAGGAAGTTCTTTCGTCGCTTCTGGAACCGGGCGACACCCCGTATCAGCCAGTGCTAGACGAAAACGGGGAAGTGCCGGAATTTGACCGGGCGGCGGAATTTTTCGGCGTCGGTGAAGACGAGGAACCGGACGATCTGCCAGAGAGAAGGCCCGGCTTCCTGAGTTCGATGCTCTTCGCCCAGCCGGATCCGTCGAGCCCGAAATACTATATCCGCCTCGTAGCGATCCTGATGGCCATCTGCGTCTGTGTCGCGCTCATGCTCGCCGTAGTCAACAAGGTGACAAAGGACAGAATCGCTGAAAACGAGGTGAAAGCCAAACAAGAAGCGATCCTCGATATCTTCAAGGACGGAAGCGAAGTGACTCCGTTCGAGCTTGCCAGCGGAGAGACCGTGTATATCGTCAAAAACGGCGACACGCTTCTCGGCTACTGCGTGGATGCCGTGGGAACGGGCTATGTGGACGAGATCAGCATGATGATCGGGATCGGCACGGATCACAAGGTGACCGGAGCAAGGATCGTCAGCATGTCTGAGACGCCCGGCGTCGGATCGAAGACCGCCGCACCGTCCTTCCTGGAGCGGTTCGTCGGTATCGATCACGCGGTGACCATCGGCGAGGATGTCGACGGAATCACCGGCGCCAGCTTCAGTTCGAGAGGCGTCGCTCAGGCGGTCAATTACGCGCTTTCCCTGAACGTGGATCTTGATCAGTACAGAAAGGGAAGCGACATCACCTCTCCCGGCCCGGACAAGGAAGAGACGGCTGAAGAATCTGTTACGGAAACCTCCCGGGAGATCGGACCGGTCGTCGAGAGCCTGACGCCCGGCCCGGAACCGGCTGATGACAGAACGGAAGATCCTCAGGATATAGAGACCTCCCGTACCGAACCCGGTCCCGACTTTACTGTCCCCGGCGAGACCGTCGGGGGAGAAACGGTCCTGACCCCGGAGGAAACGACGGAGACGGTGGTGACCCCAACCGAATCGGCCGCCGCGGTCCCCGAACCCAATGAGAACGTGGTCGAGGTGCAGATCCCGGTTGAAACGCCGTCCGGGAACGGGACGCAGACGGACGATCTGACGGTGGAGGATGCCGGAGCGGAGCAGGAGATGCCCGTTGAGACCGAAGCACCCGCTGAAACGCCGGAGCCGACGGAACCGGCTGAAAATACGCCTGGCACAACGGAGACGGCAGGAGAGGAGGGGAACACATGAAAAAAGGGGCTACTATCTTCGGAATTTTCAAATCCGGTATTCTGACCAACAACCCCACATACGTTCAGCTCCTCGGCATGTGCCCGACGCTTGCGACGACGACGTCGGTATCGAACGCCGTCGGAATGGGCATCGCCGTCATCGTGGTGCTGTCCTTCTCCAACCTGTTCATTTCGCTCCTACGGCGCATCATCCCGAAGGAGATCCGTATCGCCGCCTATATCGTGATTATTTCCGGCTTCGTGACCATGGTCGAACTGCTGATCAAGGCTTTCTTCCCGGCGATCGATGCCGCGCTCGGCCTGTTCATCCCGCTGATCGTGGTCAACTGCATCATACTGGCCCGCGCGGAAGCCTTCGCTTCCAAGAACGGACCGCTCGAATCGTTCTGTGACGGGATCGCGATCGGGATCGGCTTCATGCTGGCGCTGATCTCCATCGCGTTCGTGAGAGAACTGCTCGGGACCGGGGCGCTCTTCGCGAGCTCCGACGGGACCGGCGGAGTCAAGGTCTTCGGAGACTGGTATTCTCCTGCGACGATCTTCCTGATGCCGACCGGCGCTTTCCTGACGCTGGGATGTCTCATCGCGCTGGTCCAGAAGATCCAGTCCGGTCTGAAGAACCGCGCGGAGAAGAAGAAGATCGAACTGGACGCCATCGAGAACGGGTTCCACGAAACACTGGTCCGTGATCCTGAGACCGGCCGCATCATCCGCCGCGCCGACCTCGTCGGTACGGTGCCGACCGGCACGCAGGACAAAGCGGAATAAGGAGGAAATATGGGCAACATTCTGATGATCATGTTCGCAGCCATTTTGACCGAGAACTTCATCTTTTCCCGGTTCTACGGCTGCTGTCCTTTCCTCGGCGTTTCCGATAAGCCTTCCACGGCCCTCGGGATGGGGATGGCGGTTACCTTCGTGATGACGCTTTCCTCCGCGGTGACCTGGGCAGTCTACCACTTCCTGCTCGAACCGTTCGATCTGGGCTACCTGAAGACGATCGCCTTTATTCTGGTCATCGCCACGCTGGTCCAGTTTATCGAGATGTTCCTGCGGCGTTTCGTGCCAGCCCTGTATTCCGCGCTCGGCATCTACCTTCCGCTCATCACGACCAACTGCGCTGTTCTCGGTTCCGCGCTCGTCAACATCGACAAGGGATATAACTTCATCGAAAGCGTGGCGTTCGGATTCGCTGCCGCCGTCGGTTTCACCATGGCGATCACGGTTTTCGCCGGCGTGCGAGCGCGTCTGCAGTTCTCCGATCCGCCGAAGGCGTTTCGCGGTTTCCCGATCCTTCTGATATCTGCGGGATTGGCGGCTATGGCGTTTTCCGGTTTTTCCGGCATGAAATTCTGAGGAGGGAGCAGTTAAATGGATGTTCTGATCCCCGTACTCGTTTTCATCGGACTGAGCCTTCTGATGGGCGTGCTTCTGGCGGTCGCTTCGAAGGTGTTTGCCGTCAGAAAGAATGAAAAGGCGGAAGCGATCCTGGAAATTCTGCCGGGCGCCAACTGCGGCGGCTGCGGCTATTCCGGGTGCGCCGCACTGGCCGAGGCGATCGCGAAAGGCGATGCGAAGATCAACCAGTGTACCGTCGGCGGCGCCGAAGCGGCTGAGAAGATCGCCGCCGTCATGGGCGTGGAGGCTACGAAAACGGTCCGTATGCGCGCACAGGTCATGTGCTCCGGCACCAGCGAGCTGGCGCGAAAAAAGTACCTTTATGCGGGTATTCCGGACTGCATCGCCGCGTCGAAGATCGGCGGCGGAGATAAGATGTGCAAGAACGGCTGTATCGGTCTTGGCACGTGCGTGAGATCCTGCCCGTTCGGAGCGATCTCCGTGCAGAACGGGGTCGCGGTCGTCGACTATCACAAATGCGTGGGATGCGGCGTCTGCGTCAACGCCTGCCCGAAGGGCATCATCCGTCTGATCCCGTTCGACAGCCGCTATTGGGTCGGCTGCATGTCGGTCGACGACGGAAAGAATACGCGCAAGGTCTGTGACGTAGGCTGCATCTCCTGCCGGCTCTGCGAGAAGAACTGCCCGAGCGGCGCCATCGTCGTGGACAACTGCGTTGCGCATATCGAATATGACAAATGCACCGGCTGCGGGACCTGCGTCTCGAAATGTCCGAGACACATCATCTGGTCCGGCGAACGTCAGGGCGAATACGGGCTAGTCATCAAGCGCGTCGAGAAACAGTAACCAGAAAAACAGAGCACCGGAAGGCCGATCCGCCATCGTGAAAGACGGGTCGGCTTTTTTTATGATAAAACCGACAAATTTTGAAGACGGCCGTTGTTGATTCATACGAACATGGGAAAACAAAGTACAATTTGTTGTATAGTGCTTGAAAACAAACGCAAAATATAGTAAAATACGGTTGGATTCGGCTGGACCAGCCGGACAATTCAACGTTATGAACCGGAGGATTCATTCATGAACGCACTGGACACCATTCGCATCGGTATCATCGGCTGCGGCGGTATCGCCAACGGCAAGCACATGCCCGCTCTGAAAAAGATCAAAGGCGTCGAGATGGTTGCATTCTGCGACCTCATCCTGGAGAGAGCCGAGGGGGCGAAAGAGGACTACGGCACGCCGGACGCGAAGACCTATGTCGATTATAAGGAGCTTCTGGAAGACAAGAGCATCGACGTGGTCCATGTCTGCACGCCGAACCGTTCCCACAGCTTCATCACGGTCGACGCGCTGGAAGCCGGGAAGCATGTCATGTGTGAAAAGCCGATGGCAATCAATTCCGCCGAAGCGAAGAAGATGCTCGACGCTGCGAACCGGACCGGCAAGCTTCTGACCATCGGCTATCAGAACCGTCAGAATCTGAGTGTTCTCTACATGAAGGAAGAGGCCGAAAGAGGGACCTTCGGCGAGATCTATTACGCCCGCGCGATCGCACTCCGCCGTCGCGCCGTTCCCACCTGGGGCGTATTCCTCAACGAGTACGAACAGGGCGGCGGACCGCTGATCGACATCGGTACGCACGCGCTCGACATGACCCTTTGGATCATGAACAATTACAAGCCGAAATACTGCCTTGGCAGTACGTTCCACAAGCTCAGCCAGGAAACGGAGAACCAGGGCAACGACTGGGGCCGCTGGGATCCCAAGAAATTCACCGTCGAGGATTCCGCGTTCGGTTTTGTCGTGATGGAGAACGGCGCGACCGTATCTGTCGAGTCCTCCTGGGCGCTGAACATTGCCGATCCGATAGAAGCCCGCTGCATGCTCTGCGGAACGAAGGCCGGCGCCGACAACTGCTCCGATGTGGGTATGCGGATCAACGGCGTCAACCAGAACCGTCAGTACTTCACCATCCCGAGTTTCAACCACGGAGGCGCAGCCTTCTACGAGGGTGTAAACGAAGGCAATCCGTCGGATCTGGATATGTACCAGTGGATCGCGACGCTCCGCGGCCAGAGAAAAGAGCCCACGGTCCTCCCGGAGCAGGCGTACACCGTTACCAGGATCCTCGAAGGCATCTACACTTCCGCCCAGACCGGCGACATCTTCCGGTTCTGATCCGGTCCGTGACTTCTGATTATCCAATGAACGAGAAAAGGAAACGAACATGAAGATTTGCGTTTGTGAGAATCTGTATGCGGCGAAGCCGTTCGAAGAATCGCTGACTCTCCTGAAAGCGGCCGGCATCGAGGCGGTCGAGATCGGGTGCGGCGGTTATCCCGGGAAGGATCATGCCGATCCGGACGTTTTGCTGAAGGATGACGCGGCCTTTGCCGAATGGATGGACACCATCAGACGCCACGGCCTCGAGCTGGCCGCGCTCTCCTGCCACGGCAACGCCATCCATCCCGACCCCGCCATCGCGGCGGCTTTTGACAGGGATTTCCGCAACTGCGTGCTGCTGGCGGAGAAAGCCGGCATCGATACCATCATCACCTTCTCCGGCTGCCCGGGAGACGCGCCCGGCGCGAAGTATCCGAACTGGGTCACCTGTCCCTGGCCGGATGACTACCTGAAGATCCTCGAATATCAGTGGAACGACGTGCTGATCCCGTACTGGAAGGGGGCGTGCGCCTTCGCCAACGCCCACGGTGTCAAGAAGATCGCCCTCGAGATGCATCCGGGGTTCTGCGTGTACAACACAGAGACGCTTCTGAAGCTCCGCCGTGCCGTGGGTCCAACGATCGGCGCGAACTTCGATCCTTCCCACCTCGTGTGGCAGGGAATGGAGCCGGCTTCCGCCATCCGCGAACTGGGCGATGCCATCTATCACGTCCATGCCAAGGATACGAGAGTGGATCCGCTCAACACCGCCAGAATCGGCGTTCTGGATACGAAGCATTACAGCGACGAGCTGAACCGCGCCTGGGTGTTCAGAGCCCTCGGGTACGGCCACGACGTATCCTGGTGGAAGGATCTGGTCAGCAATCTCCGCCTGATCGGATACGACGGCGTCCTCTCCATCGAGCATGAAGACAGCCTGATGTCCATTGACGAGGGACTGAACAAGGCGATTGCCGTTCTGAAGGAAGCCCGTATGAAGGACCCGAAGCCCACCACCATGGCCTGGGCCTGACGCGAATCACACAAGAAAGGCCGGAAGAACGTTACGTTTTTCCGGCTTTTTCAGCTTGAAAGACAGGAGGACCGTATATGGCCGTACTGATGGATTACGCCATTCTCCAGCGGGACGGGGACGGCTTTGCCAGAACTGCGATCGAAGGAGAAATGGAGAAGACACTTGGAGAGAAGGAACCGGTCTGCGTACGGATTGTCAGGGAAGACGACAACCTCGTCATCGCGGGCTGGAGGAAGTGCGAGGTGGAGGGCCTTCACTGGCGGGCCGACCTGACGATCCCGGAGGGCGGTCCCTACCGGATCGAGGTCTGTCAGGTACGGGATGGCTCATCAGCAAAATGGAGTCCGAGAATCCGCATCCTGTATCACGTCGGCGTAGGGGACATCTACCTGACGGCTGGCCAGAGCAATATGTCCGGATATGGCAGGGATACCGCCTTTGACCCGCCCCAGTTGGGTGTCCATGCATTCCGGAACACAGGACGGTGGGACGTCGCGGCTCATCCGCTGTGCAGTTCCATCGGGTCGCTCTACGGCGACGCGGACGACTGCTCTGAAAGTTCTCCCGCGCTTTCCTTCGCCCGCACTTTATCGAACCGCCTCCACGTCCCGATCGGACTCGTGCCGGCGGCGATCGGCGGAACGCCTCTGTCGAGGTGGAGTCCCGCGGAGACCGGGGATGCATGGAAAATGGTGCTGGAGCGGCTGAAGACCGTTGGAAAAATCAAGGGGATCATCTGGTTCCAGGGTTGCAGCGACGCGACCCCGAACGCCTCGAAAAGTTATTATGACCGTTTCCGCCGGGCGGTGGAAGGATGGAGAGAGACGCTGGGCGACATCTTCATCCTCACAGCCCAGATTAACCGCTGGGTCGGCGACCCGGAACTTTTCGGGAAACCTGAACTCACGGAAGTGAGGACCTGGGGCTTCATCCGGGACGCCCAGCGACGCGCCGCCCTGACGATCCCCGGCGTCTCCTGCGTGCCGACGTATGATCTTCCCACCTGTGACGGCATACATCTGTCGTCGACTTCCAACGTGACGCTGGGAGAGCGGTTTGCCAGCGCCGCGCTGTCAGAGATCTACGGAAGACCGGAAAAATCGCCGGTGGCCATCACGTCGGCCGAATATGTGGACGAGTCGCATCTCCGCATCATCCTTACAGAGGGGCATCCCATGGATCTGATGGACGGGACGGCGGACGGAATGGAAGTCGAAGACGAGACCGGTCTGATTCCGTGTGTCCGCGCGAAGGTGGACGCAGGGGGCTTTCTCATCGAAACGGAGCGCCCCTACCGACTTCCCGCGGAATTCCACTTCAGCTGGCGGATCCACCCGGCCATGTTCATGCCCAGAGAACAGAACGGGATGCCGCTTCTGGCCTGCTACGGCCTGCCGATCGAAGCGTCGGTCTGAGACCGGCACAGGGCGGTTCATAACCGAAAACAGAGAGCGCCAATCCGGAACCGGATCGGCGCTCTTTCAGGCAGCGCTGCAGGGAGATCTAACGGCCGTTACTCAGACCGAAACCACAGATGACCTGGCGGCCGACGATCTCAAGAAGGGCAAAGGAGGCGTCGTACCATGTCCCGACGGAACCGGGGTTGATCAGCCGGACCGGTCCCCCGTCCGTTTCGAGGATCTGATCGGTCCGCTCATGGGTATGACCGAACAGGGCTACGTCCGCTCCGAGCGATCCCGCGCGCGCGGCGAGCGCGCCGAGAGACGACTTGACTCCGTATTTGTGACCGTGCGTCATGAAAAAGGTGAACCCGCCGGCCCGGACGACCCGTTCGACCGGTTCCTCCGGTTCCGAAAACAGCGACCGGTCGCAATTTCCGGAGACCGCTTCGACGGAGAGACCGGGGTACCGGTCCCGCAGGCCGGCCAGGTCCCACAGACCGTCGCCGAGATAGAAGACCCGCTCGAGGCCGCCTGACGCGAGATGAGCTGCCACCGCTTCCTCCATTAAGGACGGATGACCGTGGGAATCGGAAAAGACAAGGATTTTCATGCTTCAACTCCGATGGATGCCCCGTCCGGCAACGGAGCTGCCGAGCGGAGGATTAATACCAGTTCATGGGCGAATTGTCGTCCGACGTCCCGTCATCTTCCGTCTCCGGCTCGTAGAAGTGGTTTTCAGACGTCGTGGCGTACGGATTCTCCTCGACGACCATATGGTCAGGCTCGAGGGGCTCGCCGGACAGTTCTGCCGTTTCGGCCGGTTCGGGGGTTTCGTCCTGCGGCTCCTGCGAATAGTTGAGATCTTCGGGAAGAACGGTCATGCCGAAACAGAGACTGGAGATCTTGTTGTCCTGGCACGCCTGATAAACGGCCGTGACGAGCGCGGTCTCAGCCGGTTCGATCACGACGCGGATATGATAGGCGGTGAAACTTCCGTAGAGGGAGAACAGGGCGGACGATACGGTCCGATAGGTGTCCGTCACAGTACTTCCCGGCTCGCAGACCAGATCCAGCGCCATAAAATCGACGGAGGAGGAGAATAGCTGCACCTGCTTGGCCGCGGAGGCGTTCCGATAGAGCGCCATCGGAAGCAGTACGCCGACCTGAAGGTCGCCGGCCTTGCTCCTGCATTCGGAGAGGTAGCGGCAGAGGATCCTCGTCTCCTCCACGGTCGGCTCGTCCCCGCATTTGGCGGACAGGTCAATCAGGACTTCGTCGAACCCGATCTCCGCCAGATCTTCCATCAGGACGCCGTCCACGAGGGCGGCGAGTTCAGGTTCGTCGGGAAGACGGAAGGGGACGTACCGTGCGGTGAGCCGCACGTCTTTTTCCCGGAGCATGGCGATCGCGTCGCGGAAACGGGTGTCCGAAGTGTTCCCGGCAGGAGTCTCCTGGAGGATCAGCTGATTGAGGCCGTCCGACAGGAAGATCAGCGTATCGTTTTCATCCGTGACCGGGATCATAACGTCGTCGAAGTCGGAGAGCGAATCGATCCCTTCCCGAAGCTCGTCGGACGATTTGTAGTCTGTCAGGACCAGCGTGACGCCGAACACGTCGGGGGCGCCGGACGTATGGAAGGTCTCGTCCTCCGGATCCGACGCCTGGCCCATCACCGCGTTCTCCGAGTCGGAAAGGGCATAGGTCTCCGCTTCGGCGGCCTTTTTCTGCAGATGGAAGCCGAGCAGGATGGTGAGAAATAGGATCAGGGCGGCAGCGATGATGACGAACAGGATCCTTTTCATGATCCTGCGCCGGCGTTCGTCGCCTGGTTTGTTTCTGCGGTAGGTTTTCACTTCTTCTCTTCGTCCTTTGTCGCTTCAAGATTGAATATCGAATAGCCGGACAGCGCTTTCTCGCGGGTGACCGTCATCGCGGACTGATAGGCTTCCACGATGAGATTCATCCGTCCGGCCCTGTACTCCTCCGCGAGCGCGTCGTAGTGTCCGCTCAGGTAGGACTCATCCTTCTCGTAGCGTTTCACGATGCTGAATCCGGCGGGCGTCTCGATGACCCCGCTGATCTCGCCGATCCCGAGGGAAAAGGCCGTTTCCTCGAAAAGCGGATAGTAGCTGCCCCGCGCGATATAATAGCCGTCCGGGTTGTTGAACAGGTTGACGTCGCCGCCGTACTGCTGGACCAGCTGATCAAAATCCTCTCCGGTCAGCGCCCGGGCCAGAAGCGACTCCGCTGTCCGGCGGTTCTCCGCTTCCGTCTTTCCGTTCGACGCCGGGATCAGGATCTGCTTGACCCTGATGATCTCGTCGCTCGAAATGATCGAGCGGAGCTCAGACTCGTCGCTCGGGAGCTCGCCCTTTTCAGTCATCGAGTAGGCCAGTTCCTCCCGGAGAAGGTCGTCCCTGAGAAGAAAACGGTACACGCTGTCCGTCATGTGCTGCGCATACAGATCGGCGCGGTACCGGGCGTAGTCGTAGTCGTAGGACTCGTATATGTCTTTCATCACCAGATCGATGGTGTCCCGGATATAGGCGCCGTCCGGGTCGATCCCGTATTCGGCGGCCAGCGAAACGGGCGTGTAGAGGATCACCAGCTTTTCTTCCACGTCGTCCTCAAGCTGCCCGAGCAGTTCTTCCCCCGACTCGCCAAGCCAGATATCCGCCGTGCGGCCCGATTCGTAGTCGGCTTTGCAGTTGAGCGCCACATAGCGGTACATTTCCATCGGGACATCGACGCCGCCGATCGTCATGACGGTCTCCCGCTCGTCGGCCGAGCTTTCGAGAGAGGACGGGGACTGACGGCAGGATACGGCGGACAGAAGAAGGAGAATAGCGGCGAGACCCGCAAAAAGTCGCGACAGGCAACGGTTCAGCATGACAGAGCCCCTTCGATCATGAGACAAATATACAGACTAAATATATCAAGGCTCCGTGAACGGAATATGAACGCAAGTCATGATTTCGGTAAACAGTAGGAGGCCGTCCGCCAGGCCGGCGAGGTTCCGAACGGCGGCCGACCTTGCAAAGCGGCGGCAGGTGTGATATAATGAGGCAAACGACTGTGGGGAGCGGAGGCGCGATGGACGACTTTACCTCGAGAGTGGATCTTCAAAAGATCATAACCGAACACGAACTGAAGGTGGATTACACCCCGGACGATCCGTCCCGGATCATGGTCAGTTCCTCGGATGTGAACCGGCCGGGCCTTGTCCTTGCGGGCTTTTTCGATCATTTCGATCCGAAGCGCGTGCAGGTCCTCGGCAACGCGGAATCCATGTACCTGAAGAAGATGGACCCGGAGCTCCGGCGCAACCGGATTGTGGATTTCCTGAACCGTCATCCGGTGGCCGTCGTCGTGGCGCACGGGAACGGGATCGACCCGATCCTGCTCGAGCTGGCGGAGTATTTCGAGGTTCCGGTCTGCTCCACCGATCTGAATACCAGCGACTTCATTTCTTCACTGATCGCGTGGCTCCATGTGCAGCTGGCACCGCAGGTCACCCGTCACGGCGTTCTGGTGGAGGTGTACGGGGAAGGGCTCTTCATCACCGGAGACAGCGGCGTCGGCAAGAGCGAGACGGCCATCGAGCTGATCAAGCGGGGGCACCGCTTCATCGCGGACGACGCGGTGGAGCTGAGAAAGGTGTCGGCCAAAGCCATCGTGGGGCGCGCACCGGAACTGATCAAGTACTACATCGAACTGCGCGGAATCGGGATCGTGGACGTCCGCCGTCTGTTCGGTATGGGGTCCGTGAAGGAAACGGAAAAAGTGGATATGATCATCAACCTGGAGCCGTGGGTCCAGGGAAAGATTTATGACAGAATGGGGCTGGAGACCGAGTACACGGATCTGATGGGCGTCCGGATCCCCACCACGACCATCCCCGTGAAGCCCGGCCGCAACCTGGCTGTGGTGCTGGAAATCGCGGCGATGAACAACCGCCAGAAAAAGATGGGATACAACACGGCGGAGGAGTTCAACCAGAAGCTGCTGCAGAACATGGGGCTCTCCGAGTAGTTCCGCGGCCCGGCCGCACCGGCAGATCAATATTTAAGTGGCGATTGTCCGGTTTTACTATTGCAATAGAACGGACAGTGTGATATAATGTGGAGCGCGGAAAGAGAAATCTTTCACACAGAGTAGGTGCCGCGGCGTCAAGTGCCGCCGGAACGGGGAGTTGTCCGGCGGACGAAAGCGCGAGCTGCGGTCACGGCACCGCATCCCGCTGTCATTCACAGAGCGAAGACTCTCATAAATGTTCAGGCGGATCCGTTCTTTTTCCGCATTTCATTTATGGGAGGTCTTGTTTTCTATGAAGAATAAAAAACCTCTTCGCGTCATGGTGACCTGCGCCATGCTGACCGCCGTCGCCGTCGTGCTCGACCGTTTCGTGCCGGTGGTCTTCACCGATTCCATCAAGATCACGCTGACCTTCATCCCGGCGATGGTGGCAGCGGTCCTCTACGGCCCGGCGGGCGGCGCCGCCGTGTGGGGCCTGGCCGATCTGATCGGGGCGCTCCTGTTCCCGCGCGGGATGTACTTTCCCGGCTTTACCGTCACGGCTGCCATGAAAGGCGCGCTGTTCGGCTGGCTTCTGACGAGAAAAGACACGAGGTTCTTCCCGCATGTCGTTGTGTCTTCCTTCGGCGCGAATTTCATCATCGGGCTCTGTATCGACACGCTCTGGATCTCGATCCTGTACGGCACGAAGACCTACTGGGCCTATTTTCTTTCACGCATACCGCAGTCCGCCGTCCTGTTCGCCCTGAACCTTCTGCTCGCCCCGTTCCTCATGAAACTGTGCGGGAAACTGAAGAGAACATGATTGTCTGAGGAGTCCCATGAAATACAAAGAAGCACTGGCATATATTCATTCCGTGGACTGGAAGGGGTGCCGGCCCGGTCTTGAGCGGATCACGGAACTGTGCCGCCTGCTCGGCAATCCCGAGCGCGGGCTCCGTTTCATCCACGTGGCGGGGACCAACGGCAAGGGTTCGACCTCGGCCATGCTGGATTCCATCCTGAGATGCGCGGGCTATCGCGTCGGACTGTTCACGTCGCCATACGTATCGTCCTTCAACGAACGGATCCGGATTGACGGGCGGGAGATCGGAAACGATGAGCTGGCCCGCCATACGGAGACGGTGAAGGCCGCCTGCGGGAAGATAGACGACAGTCCGACGGAATTCGAAATGATCACGGCCATCGGCTTTTTGGCTTTTCTTGAGAACCGGTGTGACGTCGTCGTGCTGGAATGCGGTCTCGGCGGCCGGTTCGACGCGACCAACGTGATCGAGGGGGCCGCGCTGTCGGTCATCACGGGAATCGACCTGGACCATACCTCGCTGCTGGGTGACACGACCGAAAAGATTGCCTGGGAAAAGGCGGGGATCGTCAAACCGGGAACGCCGGTTCTGTTCGGCGAGGGAGACGACGGCGCCGAGGAGGTGATCCGGCGCACAGCGGAGGAGGCGGGCAGCCGTTTTATCCGCACGGATTTCGCTTCCGTCACGGAGACCAGATCGGACCTCAATATGACGACGTTCCGGTGGAAGGGGGAGACCTTCGGGATCCGCCTTCTCGGCCTGTATCAGCTTCGCAACGCCGCAACGGTTCTGACCGCCGTCGAACTGCTGAGAGAGAGAGGGTTCCGGATTCCGCAGCGGGCTGCCCGGGAAGGGCTCCGGAGAGCCGAGTGGAAAGCCCGGTTCGAGATATTGAGCCGCGAGCCTCTCGTGATATACGACGGGGCGCACAATCCGCAGGGGTTCCGTGGGGCGGCGGAGAACATCCGCCACTATCTGGCCCCGCTGACGCCGGACGGTAAGATCCTGTTTCTGATGGGCGTCATGGCGGACAAGGACTACCGGACCATGACCGAAGGGATCGCGCCTTTCGCCCGGGCGGTGTTCACCGTCACGCCGAAGAACGCCCGGTCTCTGGATTCGTCCGGCCTTTCCGCCGAATTCGCGTCACACGGGATTCCGTCGAGATCCTACGCGACGATCGCCCGGGGCGTCGCCGCCGGGATCCGCGCGGCGGAAAGGGACCGCATTCCGCTGCTCTGCCTCGGATCGCTCTACCTGTACGCCGACGTGAGCCGCGCGGCGGAGCGGATCCTCAAAAAGGAACGGGGGAGAGAAACATGAAACTGAAACATTGCCTCCTTTTCCCGCTCTGCCTGTTTCTTTTCACGTCGTGTATGCTGCTCGACCGTCTCGGGTTCGACACCTACGACTATATGAGCGAGACCGTAACCGGGACCGTGGAAACGGAGGGGGAGACGGCGGACGAGATCCGTTCCCTTCTCGGCATTCTGGTGACCGATTCGAATGAGCTGACCCCCTTCGACGGCATGCGCGAAGCGATCGACGGATACCGGGAAGCGGTCCTGTCGTTCATGCTGAAGGAAAATTACGCCAGATACTCCGGCAACACGACGCTGATCGAACAGGCAAAAAAGGCCTATCCGGCTTACCAGATAACCGAAGTGATCCCCGAAACGGAGTTCGAAGCGACCATGTACCGGATCTTCGGGGGATCCGTCAAAATCACGCACCGTGACACGGAGCGTTTCCGCTATCTGTCCAGGGTCCGCTCTTACGTTGCGACGATAGACGTCAACCGGGACAACTGCACGATCCGGTTCGTTTCGATCGACGAGACGGAAAAGACGTACCGCGTCAGGTTCCGCCTTTCCGTCGGATCGGATCCGGAAAAGGAGATCGGTCCGTACTTCGCCCTGGTGATCAAACGGGATGACGGGACCCACTACATCAAGAAACTCTACAGAGAAACGTGAAAAAACGGCAGGAGCTGCCGTTTTTTTCGTGGAATACCGGTCGATATGCGGGCGAACGCCGCGTTTCTACTCTTTCGTGATGGAGGACCAGCCGCGTTTGCGGATGCAGAAGGTCAGGATCGTGCCGAGGACGCCGCAGGCACCCAGTTCTCCGAGGCCGATCTGGAGGCATAGGATCCAGTACATGCTCCAGTTCATCTCCGGGAAGAAGAGGATGAGGACGGCCGGGATGATGAAGGCGTTGGACAGGATGGTGGGGACCGGGGCGAGATACGGGAGTTTTTTGAGGGCATACGCGATCAGCACGCCGATCAGGGTGGCAAGCGTACCGAAGAGAATATCGTACAGATTGCCGCTCCCGAACAGGAGATTCGTGATCAGACAGCCGATGGTGGTGCCGGGCACGGCGGCAAAGGTGAAGACGGGAAGCACGCACAGGGCTTCCGAGATGCGGAACTGGATGGCGCCGGAACATAGCCCCATCAGTTCTGAGACCCAGGAGAGGGCTACGTACATGGCCGCGATGATACCGGCCATCGTGATGAACCTGATTGACTTTTTCATTTTTTTCCTTTCCGGAAACGAAAACTTCATCGGGACAACGCCCGATAGAGCCTGTCGGGAGGTTTGTTTTTTCGGTGAGGATGGGTTTGGACTCACCGGGCGCCGGAGGAGCGACGGCCATTCGGTTTTGGAGGACGGGAGGTCG
>JAEEGL015875701.1_pt1 | contig 15930 bp, 12 predicted proteins | sample 9134231 | NCBI WGS metagenome assembly JAEEGL01 (sample SAMN16246548, study PRJNA631951) | gut metagenome | biome: gut microbiome; feature: rumen; material: fiber-attached | host: Bos | place: Iran: Karaj | collected 2018-10 | reverse complement strand
GTCGTTGAAGGAGGTCTGGATGGTAACCGTGGATTCTTCATCCGGCATATCGTAGAGCAATAGCTCTCCGTCAACGACAAACTGAAGATACTGGCTTGGCGAGAAAGGATTGGTCAGCAGCTCGTGGGGAAAATAGTGCATGAGGAGGAAATTCGGCTTACAGATGCTGAAGTGTTCCATCACGCCCCGTTTCCGGATATAGTGGTCGCGAAGCTTTCGGTCATTGACAGTCTCCACAAAACACACTCCTTTTTTCTCATGACTGGAAAATGAAACAGAGAATCTGACTTTTACCAGATGATCTCTCTGCTTCTCCGTGCAAGACAGAAGCCTGGTCTTCTTGTGTTAGTGAGAAGTGTTACGTTCTATCTCCATTTTATCTGGAATCAGTAAGAAGTCAAGGAGATTCTGCCCTTTCTGATCTCCCAATCTTCCCCAGGCTGTTGTATTGTTTTAGGAAGTGTGCAGTCAGTTATACTGACTCGAAGAGCATGTGTTGCAGGTGTGGAAGTAAAACCGGGACTGAACAAGTTATTTTTCTATCAATTCAGCTTTTTGTACAAAAGATAAGAGAATCTTTCGTTCTTCGATAGTGACACGTGTCACTACAGAGGCCCGGTCATTTATATATACTTATACTCAGAAAACACAACACTTATCAGATAATCAACGAGGTGACGAATTTGGAACTGCTTGAACTGCACAATATTACAAAGCGCTATCCGGGCGTCGTTGCTCTCAACAACGTTTCCATCAGTTTCCGCGAGGGTGAGGTCCACGCACTGGTCGGCGAGAACGGTGCCGGTAAGTCCACCTTTATTAAGACCATCTCCGGCGCAATCCAGCCCAACGAGGGAGAAATTGTCTTTGACGGTGTCACTTACGATCATCTGACGCCGCAGAAATCTCTTGAGCTGGGCATCTCGGTGGTGTATCAGGAGATGATCCAGTTTGAGGCTATGTCCGTAGCGGATAACCTCTTCATGAGCGACGGCTCTGACAGCGGTTTCTTTGTAAACGAAGCGGAGCGCTGCCAGAAGGCGAAGGAGTTGCTGGAGAAGTTTCAGTGCCACATCTCGCCGAAGACATGGATTCGCGATCTCTCCATGGCGAATCGCCAGATTGTGGAAATCTGCAAAGCCATCCTGCGTAACGCCCGCGTTCTGATTCTGGATGAACCGACGGCCTCTATCACGGTAGAGGAACAGAGAAGACTCTTCGATGTTATCCGTGAACTGAAGTCCAGAGGCGTCACCATGATCTATATCTCCCACCGCCTGGATGAGCTGTTTGAGATATGCGACCGCGTCTCTATTCTGAGGGATGGCCAGTATGTCGATACTCTGAACATCCAGGATACCGACAAGCAGGGCCTCATCAAGCTGATGGTCGGACGCGAGCTCTCAGAGAACTACCCTGTGAAAGACAACAAACCGGAAGACGAGGTTGTTCTGAAGGTGGAAAACCTCAGCGGAAACGGGGTCCATAATATCAGTTTCGAACTCCACAAGGGCGAAATCCTCGGCTTCGCCGGCCTTGTGGGAGCCGGGCGGACGGAACTGATGCATCTGCTCTACGGAGCGGCAGGCATCGAAGCGGGCACAGTGAGCATGAAAGGAACGCAGCTGAGTATTCGTACCCCCTCCGATGCGATGAAGGCGGGCATCGGGCTGATCCCGGAGGATCGCAAATGGCAGGGCTGCTTCCTGGAGAAGCCGATCTTCTGGAACATCTCCATTTCCAATATCAAGTCCCTCTGCAACGGAGCTTTCGTGGATAGGAAAAGAGAGATGGATCAGGCGGACGATTACGGAAAGCGTATGCGTATCAAGACCCCAACCCTGAAGGTAAACGCCGGATCGCTCTCCGGCGGCAACCAGCAGAAGGTGGTTATTGCGAAGTCTCTGGCAACACTGCCGGATATCCTGATCTTTGACGAACCGACTCGTGGCATCGATATCGGTGCCCGGTACGAAATCTACCAGCTCATGATCGACCTGACCAAGCAGGGCAAGTCCATTCTGATGGTCTCCTCGGATATGGAGGAGCTGTTGGGAATGTCGGAACGCATCGTGGTGCTCCACGAGGGCGAGCAGACCGGCACAATAGACAAAGCGGATTTCTCACAGGAGCGTGTGCTTGCACTCGCCTCCGGACTATAAATTACGGGAGGACATCAACATGGAAGCCAACAAAAAATCCTTCGGACAGATCGTCTCCAATTTCTCCATGCCGATCCTGCTGGGGCTGCTGATCCTGGTGTTCAGCATTCTCTCGGACCGCTTCTTTACCCCACTTAATCTGACCAATATTCTGGTTCAGAACGTCCACATCGCCATTTGTGCCACCGGCGTGTTCATGATTATGGTCTCTGGCGGCTGCGACCTGTCCATCGGTTATCAGATGTCTGTGGCGGCGGTGCTGGTGGCAAAGCTCCTCTCCAACGGCAGCGTGGGCGTTGTCCCGGCAATCCTGCTGGGCATCGCAATCTGTGTGGCTCTCGGCTGCTTTAACGGTGTCATGTCCATTGCCCTCAACAGCCAGCCTATGATTGTCACCCTTGGCACCATGGCCATCTTCCAGGGTATCTCCTTCCTGATCTCCGGTTCCAAGACCTACCACAATCTGCCGAGAAGCTTCATGTATCTTGGGCAGGGCAAGATCTTCGGAAAGATCCCGCTGAACGCGGTCATCGCACTGGTGATCATCGTCATCGTCGGTATCATCCTAAACCGCACCCACATCGGACGCAAGATCTACGCGGTTGGTGACAACCCCGAAGCGGCGAAACTGGCCGGCCTGAATGTGGCCAAGATCAAGATCCTGGTCTTTACCTGTGCGGGTATCCTGGTGGGTATTTCTGCGATCCTGCTGGCCGCCCGCTCCGGCTCTGCCGATTCCAGCACCGGCACCGGCATCGAGTTTACGGGCATCATCGCATGCGTGCTCTCCGGTGTGGCGCTAAAGGGCGGTGAGGGCACTCTGTGGAAAGCCATTGTTGCAGTCTTTGTCCTGGGTGTGCTTTCCAACGGCATGCAGCTCATCAATCTCGGTACCTATCCCCAGTACATCGCTAAGGGCATTATCATGCTGGTGTCCCTCTACCTCAGCAACAAGACGGCCAAAAAGGCTTGACCGGTCCCGTATCGGCCCTAACAACGTCAACATTTGTGACAAGTCACAAGTGAAAATAAAAAACAAAAACAACAGGAGGAACTAACCCATGAAAAAAGCGATTTCCATTCTTCTCGTCGTCATGCTGATCTTTGCTGTCAGCGTCCCCGCCTATGCGGCTGACGACAAGCCCACAGCAGCATTCGTCACCTTCGGTCTCGGCGGAGACTTCTTCCAGGCTCTGGCAGACACCTTCGTCTCCACCATGGAGGCAGAGGGCTGGAATGCAGAGTACACCGATGGACAGTTCAACCCCACCACCCAGATCGACGCCATGGAAAATTACATCGCCAAGGGCGTGGACGTGATCATCCTTTGGTCCGTCGCCCCTGAAGCCATGGGCTTTGTTATTGAGCAGGCACAGGCCGCCGGCATTAAGGTTGTTGCCTTCGTCGCCCCCACCGATTCCTATGATGCCCTGATGCTGGCTGAGGATGCCAAGCTTGCCGATTCCCTGAACTATCTGGCTGCCAAATGGATCGATGAGACCTTCGCCGATGCCGAGGACCATTCCGTCCCCGTTGCCGTGTTCAGCTGCCGTACTGCCCAGACCGGTGTGACCCAGGCTGATGAGCTGATCAAAATCGAGGACTACTCTTCCAAGGCCCTCTTCTCAAAAGAAGTTGAGCTCCAGGACGAAAACACCGACACCGGCATGGCCGCCGCAGAGAACCTCTTCATCACCGATCCAGAAATCAAGGTCTTCCTCTCCGCGCATAACGGCCTTGCCCTCGGTATTAACAACTACTTCACCGGACTCAGCTCTCCCGTCACCGACTACTCCGACATGGGCATCTTCTGCGTCAACGGCAACGAAGAGACCGGCAAACTGATCAAGGACTCCGTCGACGGCAAGACACCCTTCCGCGGCATGGTTCTGACCGGCGGTGTGCAGGATACCTGCAATGAGATCCGTGACGTTGTCACTGGCATCTACAGCGGTGAGCTGCCTTCCGGCACCGTTACCAATGCCAACACCCTCTTTGTCAACGCCGACACTGTGGATGAGTACCTGGAAACCGGCAATGTAACCAGCCTCACCATTGAGGACTTCGAAGAAGCCGCCTGATTTAAAAAACCACATGAGAAAGCGCACAGCCCGGTCCGTTACGGACCGGGCTGCGTCTGTTTTATGTGATAATTGGAGCATTACTTTTCCTGCTTGAGAAACTCCATGACCATCCGGAGACTCTCCGGCTTCTCCAGCTGGAGATGGACGGGACCAATCTCCGTGACGAGATCGAGCTCCGGCCGCTTTTCGCGTACCGGGACGCAGTGTCCCGCACTGATCACTCGGAAAGACTCCTCCGCTTTCTCGATTGCGGTGAGGGGGAGGTATTTCCAGCGTAGGCCTTCGGGAAAATACAGCGCATTTTTCCCAATGCGGTATTGTTCAACCTTTTGTGCACTGCGAAAATCCTCTTTGACATTGTCGATGCTTTTGCCTGGGACCATGGATACAGGAACGGCCATTTTTGTTCATTCCTTTCTTTCGGTAGTGTGTCAGGATATGATGAGCGGAGGTATGTTCAGCCCAACAGCTTTGAGAGAGCATTCAGGGCGGAAATGGAGATGGCATTGACCATCATGTGGAAAAAGATACTGCTCCAGATGCTGTTGCAGCGTTCATAGCAGCGGCAGAGAAGCCAGGAGACGGGCAGATACTGCAGCAGGTACAGCCAGTAAACAGGATCCTGCAAAGCATAGCCCCAGACATGGTACAAGGCGAAGATCAGCATACTGACCGCATAGGCCAGAATGCGGCTGCGGTCTCGGAGAGAGCCAAAGATCGCACCGCGGAAAATCGGTTCCTCCACCAGAGGAGCCAGGAAGACAGCAAGCGCTGCAGTCTTGCCATATTCGACTCCTGCCATTTCCATAACGGCGGAATTGTTGGGATTGACACTGTCAGAGGGAAGAAACAGGACGAGCAGCCCGCTGAGCATGAGATTGAAAGCGACCATCATACCATAGCAGATCAGGATCTGCAGCACACAGTAGCCGAGGTGGTCGATGAGAGGATCAAAATCCCTTCGCAAAAAGCGACCCAGGAACAGCAGCATATACACCGCTCCAGTGATGTAGACGACCATATTGACCGTAAGGTCGGAAAGGGAAGAGGTCGCTGGGAGACGGTACAGCAGGGAGGGGATCAGGCCGACGTGCAGCGGCAGATACAAAAGGGCTGCAATCACCTCGCCGCGGGTCATGCGGCTGGTGAAAAGATCGGTATCGGGGGAGGTATCGTTCATTGCATTGCCTTTCGCTGCAGAGTGTAGAGCAGATTCAGTGCTTCCAGGGGTGTAAGGGTGTTGAGATCAGTCTGACGCAGTGTGTCACGGATCTCATCTGCCTGCATATCCGAAAAACTGATCTGGCTGAGCGGATCATCTGCGGACAGAACCCTGGCTTCATCGGGGGCGGCAATTCCCTGGCTTTCAATCAGCTCTGCCAAACAGTGCTTGGCCCGGTCAATGACCGAATCCGGCACGCCTGCCAGCTTCGCCACTTCAATGCCGTAGCTGTCGTCAGCGGCACCGGGAACGATCTTACGCAGGAAGATGAGTTTTCCGTTTTGCTTTTTGGCGGTGATGTTGTAGTTGCGGATGCCGTCGAGCTCGCCTTCCAGGACAGACAGCTCGTGGTAGTGAGTAGCGAACATGGTCCTCGCACCGAGACGCCGTTTGTCCGCACAGTATTCGAGAATGGCTCTCGCAATGGCCATGCCGTCATATGTGGATGTGCCGCGGCCAATTTCATCCAGGATCAGGAGCGATGCGGAGGTGGCATTGCGAAGAATGTTTGCGACTTCGCTCATCTCCACCATAAAGGTAGAACGCCCGGAGGCCAGGTCGTCTGAAGCCCCGATGCGGGTGAAGACCCGGTCCGTGACGCCGATGACGGCGGACTTTGCAGGGACAAAGGATCCGATCTGGGCCATAAGGACGATGAGGGCAGTCTGGCGCATATAGGTGGACTTACCGGCCATGTTTGGCCCTGTCACGATGGCGAGACGGTCGGAGCCGGTGTTGAGATAGGTATCATTCGGAACAAAGCGGACATCTTTCAGCGTCTGCTCCACTACAGGGTGACGTCCTTCTTTGATGGAGAGCTCCCGGGTGGCGTCCACTTCGGGCATAGTATAGCGATTGCGCACCGCGACCTCTGCCAAGGAGCAGAAGCAGTCCAGTGCGGCAACCAGGGCAGCGGTCTGCTGAATACGGGTGACCTTGGAAGCCACGCTGTCGCGCACCGTGACAAAGTAATCATACTCCAATGACTGGATCCGGTCCCGGGCGGTCAAGAGGCTGTTCTCCAGCTCTTTCAGTTCGGGGGTGAAATAGCGCTCGTTGGAAACCAGGGTCTGTTTGCGGATGTAGTGCTCAGGGACGTTCTCGAGACCGGCAGACTTGGGAATGTCGATGTAATAACCGAAGACCCGATTGTAGCCGACCTTTAGCTTTTTAATCCCCGTTGCCTGGCGTTCCTGCTCTTCCAGGGCTGCAATTCGTTCGGCACCGTGGTCCCGGAGCTGTCGCAGCTCGTCAAGTTCCGCTGAGAAGCCCTCCCGAATCATGCCGCCCTCGCGGACGGAGAAGGGGGGATCGTCACAGATAGAGCGATCGATTTCCTCCTGTACGTCTGAGAGCAGATCCATAGCAGCGATCTCACGGAGCTCTGAACTCTGCATGTCCTTCAGAAGCTCCTGCAGCCGTGGCAGCACAGCCACGCAGTTGGAAAGCATGCGAAGATCTCGGCCGCCTGCGCTGCCGTAGACGGTGCGGCTCACAAGACGCTGCATGTCACTGATTTCCTTCAACGCGCGCATCAGCTCTGCGCGGCAGACGGAAGCTTTGGTGAGCTCCTGCACTGCATTGAGCCGGCGACGGATGGCTGCGACAGAGAGGAGAGGACGCTCTACCCAGGAACGGAGCAGGCGGCTGCCCATGGCGGTACCGGTCTTGTCCAGGACCCAAAGGAGGCTGCCTTTCTTCTCGCCGCTGCTGAGAGATTCCGTGAGTTCCAGACTGCGGCGGGCGGTGTAGTCCAGTTCCATATATCTTCCGCCAAAGAATACATCCAGACGGTTAATGTGCGAGAGGTCAAACTTCTGGGTCTCCTGCAGGTACCGCAACAGGGCTCCGCAGGCGCAGATGGCGCCGCTGCCGTCCTGGAGTCCGGCCTCGTCTACATCCGAGAAACCAAATTGCTCACAGACGCGCGCGGCACAGGGAAGATATTCAAAATAGTCTGCACCCTGATCCGGCATGGCGTCCAGCTGCTCACGGAGAAAGCTGACGATGGCGGTGCTGTCGGCCGCACCAGGGGAGAGGACGGCCTCTCGGGGCAGAAAGCGGGCCAGCTCGTTGCGGATATGCTCTTCCCCGTCCCGGGGAAAAGAGGCACAGCAAAACTCTCCGGTGGAGAGTTCACAGAAAGCGATGCCGGCACTGTCACCGGAGAGGAAGATGGCGCAGATATAGTTGCTGCGCTCGTCGGAAAGCATAGAACTGTCCGTGACGGTGCCGGGGGTAATAATGCGGATGACATCCCGCTGCACCAGCCCTTTGGCCAGAGCCGGGTCTTCCATTTGCTCACAGATGGCGACCTTGTAGCCCTTGGAAATGAGCTTTGCAATATAACCCTCAGCGCTGTGGTAGGGCACACCACACATGGGGGTGCGCTCCTCAGGATCTTCAACGTTGCGGTCACGGGTGGTCAGAGCCAGATCCAGCTCGCGGGAGGCAGTGACGGCATCGTCGTCAAACATTTCATAAAAATCGCCGAGGCGGAAGAAGAGCAGGCAGTCGGTGTGCTGCTGCTTGATCTCCCGGTATTGCCGCTTCATCGGCGTGAGCTCAGCCATCTTGTTCTGCTTCCTTTCCATAGAGTGCCCAGGTGTTGCCGTCAGTGATCTCGACAGTGATAAACTGCCCCACCAGAGAAGGATCCCCCATCAGATGGACCAGTCGGCCGCCATTGGTGCGGGCGGAGAGGTTGTATTCCTCCCGGCCGGTCTCGCCGTCAACGAGAACGCGCTGCCGCGTCCCGATATAGGCACGGTGCTTCTCAGCGGAGATGCGGTTTGCGAGTTCTGTCAGGGCATCGAAGTGTTTCTGCTTGTCTTCCCGGGAATAGGGATCCGGCATGGAAGCGGCGGGAGTGCCCACACGTCTGGAGTAGATGAAGGTGAACATAGCGTCGTATCGGACCTCTTCACAGAGCGAGAGAGTCTCTGCAAAGTCCTCGTCTGTTTCACCGGGAAAGCCTACGATGATATCCGTCGTCAGGACAAGATCGGGCATCCACCTGCGGGCGGTGGCGATCTCCTCCAGATACTTTTCCCGGGTATAGCTGCGGTTCATAGCCTTGAGAATGCGGTTGGAACCGGCTTGCACCGGCAGATGAATATGATGGGCGCATTTGGCACACTCCGCCATAGTGCGGAAGAGCTTCTCGGTAGCATCCTTCGGATGGCTGGTCATAAAGCGGATGAGAAAGTCCCCCGGAATATCATTGATCATGCGAATCAGGTCGGCGAAATCCACGTCCAGTCCCAGATCTTTGCCATAGGAATTCACGTTCTGACCCAGAAGGGTGATGTCCTTATACCCGGCGGCCACCAGTTCCTTCGCTTCCGACACGACCTCCTCCGGCAGACGGGAGCGTTCTCGGCCGCGAACATAGGGAACCACGCAGTAGGTGCAGAAGTTGTTGCAGCCATACATAATGGAAAGCCAGGCCTTGACCGAGCCATCCCGCTGACGGGGGATGCCCTCGGCCACGACACCAGGATTTTTCTCCGTGGCGAAGACTCGTTTGTGACGGTCCAGAACCCGCTTCAACAGTTCCGGAAATCGCCAGAGTTCATGGGGCCCGAAGACCAGATCTACGATGGGATAGGAGCGCTTGATCCGTTCGGTCATGTGCTCCTGCTGGACCATGCAGCCGCAGACCGCGATGATCTGATGAGGCTTGGCTTTTTTGGTGTGGTTGAGGGCACCGACATTGCCCAGCACACGCATCTCGGCGTGTTCACGGACGGCACAGGTGTTCACGACGATGACATCCGCCTGAAACTCATCCTGCGTCATGGCATAGCCCATTTCTGTGAGATAACCGCGCAGTTTCTCACTGTCGGCCTCATTCTGCTGGCAGCCGTAGGTGTCCACCATGGCGAGGGGCCGTGCGCCATCGGCAGTGACCCGGTCAAAGATCTTATGGCAGATGGAAAGCTGGCGGTCAATTTCCTCTGCGGGGATGACGGTTCTCTCGTATTTCAAGGATGTTTCTCCGTTCTGTATTGTTGATTCTTCAATAGGACTCTTTATTCTATCCCGAAAGTGGGAAAATAGCAAGAAGGAAAGCAGAAAGAACTGAAATATCCGGGCAATTGAAATACTCCTGTGTTCGGAAGAAAACAGTGGACCTTTCCTGAAAAATAAGATATAATAATCTAATTCTGAAATGAGTACGCAAGGAGAAACCCCATGCCGCATATTAACCTGCTTTCCCCGCATGTCGCCGATCTGATCGCCGCCGGAGAGGTGGTGGAACGCCCGGCGTCCGTCATCAAAGAACTGATGGAAAATGCCTTTGATGCCGGCGCAAAGAACGTCACGGTGGAAATCCGCGATGGCGGCGCCACGATGATCCGGATTACAGACGATGGCTGCGGCATGGCTCCGGAGGATGCCGGAATCGCGTTTTTGCGGCATGCAACTTCCAAACTTCAGGATGAACACGGGCTGGAAGCCATCGAGACCATGGGCTTCCGTGGTGAAGCTCTGGCGGCCATCTCCTCTGTGTCCCGCATTGAGCTCTATACCCGCCGCCCGGAGGATGTCGAGGGCACCTATATGAGTCTTACCGCCGGGGACATCGATGTAATGGAGCCTGCGGGTTGCCCGGCAGGAACAAGTATTAGTGTGCAGGATCTGTTCTTCAATACACCAGCGAGGCTGAAGTTTCTGAAATCCGACCGAAGCGAGGCTTCCGCCTGCGTGCAGGCAGGACTCCGCTGTGCTCTGGGGAGACCGGAAATCTCAGTTCGCTTCCTGCGTGACGGGAAAGAGGAGTTTTTTACTCCCGGTGACGGGGACGCAAACTCCGTGAGCTATGCTCTGCTGGGCCGTGAAATTGCCTCGACGCTGCTTCCGGTACAGAGCGCTGATGAGGGGATACGTTTGAACGGCTTTATCTCCTCTCCGGCTGCCGGCCGTGGGAATCGCGGTGCGCAGTACTTCTATGTGAACGGGCGTTTTATTCGCTCCAGTCTGCTGCAGACAGCGCTGGAGCAGGCCTATAAGAACACCCTTCTGACGGGGCGATACCCCGCATGCGTGGTATATCTTGAGATCCGCCCGGGATCGGTGGATGTGAATGTCCACCCGGCGAAGATCGAAGTGAAGTTTACGGAGGAGCGGCGGATTTTCAATCTGCTCTATCAGGCGGTGAGAGACACCCTGCTGGGGGAAAACCGTCTCGCAGAGGTAGAGCCGGAGCAGAAACCGGAGCCAGTTGAGGTATCTCAGCCGACGGCAGTCACCGATGTTATGGTGCAGCCCGAGATTGCCCCTGAAAGAGAGACCGGGAAACCGGAGACTCCGACTCCGAGAACGACAACAGAGCCGGAAACAGCAAACAGAGAGGCAGTCCCTTATCCGGGAGCCAGGCCACTCTGGAAGATGGCGGCAGAGCCTGTCGCACCGTTGGCGGCCCGGGTGTCAGCAATGCCGGAACCCATAAATGCATCCCAGATACCGGCTGTATCGGCAGCCTCTGAAGTTGCGCAGTCGCAGCATACGCTTTTTACAGCAGAAAACGAAGAGTACTCCGTGGAAAAAGCCCCGGGTGAAGCCTCGGAACAGACTGCCGGGGTCCAGATAGAGAGAACAGCTGCCGAAATCTCCCTTCAAGAGCTTGACACCTCGCTAATCCCCGAATACAAGATCATTGGTGAGGCGCTGAAAACCTACATCATTGTCGAAGTCGAGGATCGTATCATCCTCATTGACAAGCACGCAGCACATGAACGCATGAACTTTGACCGTCTAAAGGCGAATCAGCAGCCTGTTTCCGCCCAGCAGCTTCTGGTACCCCAGACACTGCGTGTGACGGCGGAGGAGCTCAGCATGCTGGAGGAATACGGCACGCTGTTTGAGGAATTTGGCTTTGAGATCGAAGCTTTCGGAGAGAATGCGGTGATCCTTCGGGCGGTCCCGGCTGATATGCTGCCGAATGACGCCGTACCGGCGCTGGAAGAGATCCTGGAGCATCTGAGAGAAGGCGGAACACCGGATCCGAAGAGCGCACGAGACGAACTGCTGCACACCGTGGCCTGTAAGGCGGCCATCAAGGCCGGCTGGAACACCGGCGCTGCAGAGCTGGAAAAGATTACCCGGGAGGTTCTGAGTGGACGAGTCAAGTACTGCCCCCACGGCAGACCGGTTTCTGCGACGGTCACGAGGAAGGAACTGGATAAACTGTTCCTGCGGATCGTATGAACGAAAAAAAGCTGATTGTCGTCGCCGGACCGACTGCCTCGGGAAAGACCGCACTGGGAATTGCTCTCGCAAAAGCTCTGAATGGCGAGATCGTCTCGGCGGATTCTATGCAGATCTACCGGGGAATGGACATCGGTACCGCCAAGGCGACGCAGGAAGAGCAGGCAGAGGTTCGGCACCACATGCTGGACTTGCTGGAACCGGGGGAGAACTATTCGGTTTCCCGCTATGTAGAAGATGCCACTGCGATCTGTGAGGAGCTCTTCCACCACGGGAAACAGCCTGTCGTTGTAGGTGGAACCGGTTTGTACATCGACGCGCTGCTGGCGGGGAGGCAGTTTGCCGGAACACAGCCGGAGAATCAGGAGCTGAGAGAACGGCTTTCAGAGGAATATGACAGGATCGGCGGAGAGAGTATGCTGGAGCGGCTGCGGGAGGTCGACCCTGACCGTGCAGCGCTTCTGGCCTCTACCGACCGCCGACGAATCATCCGTGCCCTTGAGGTCCACATCCTGACCGGCCGAAGCATCACCGAACACGACGAGGAGAGCCGCCTTCAGCCTCCGGCTTACCGGGCTCTGTACACGGTGTTGTCCTTTGCTGACCGTGCAGCGCTCTATCGGCGCATCGAAGAGCGGGTGGACCGCATGTGCGAAAGGGGGCTGTTTGAGGAAACGGAGATGCTCCTGGAGCGGAAAGTCCCTGACGAGAGTACCTGTATGCAGGCCATCGGCTACCGGCAGGCTGCCCAGGCGCTCCGAGGTGAAATTTCCCGGGAAGAAGCAATCGCTCTCATCAAGCAGGCGACCCGCCGTTACGCCAAACGGCAGCTTACCTGGTTTCGGCGTCATGAGGAAGCGCTCTGGCTTCAGCCTGACCGGATGACCGGAGAAGAGATGGTCCAAAGAGTTCTGGAGAGAGTCTGAAGGAGGATGGGGTTGTGACGGATTCCGTGATAGCGAAGAATGTTGCATTTGTGAAGGCAGAGATTGCCCGTGCTGCGGCGGAGGCGGGAAGAGACCCTGCCGAGATCCGGCTTGTGGCAGCCACCAAGATGAACGACGCAGATCGCGTCCGGGAGGCGATTCAGGCTGGTGTGGATATCTGCGGCGAAAACCGCGTCCAGGAGATGCTGGAAAAGAATGCCCTCGGCGCCTATGAGGGAGTACCGCTGCACTTCATCGGACACCTGCAAAAGAACAAGGTCCGGCAGGTCGTTGGACTCTGTGAACTGATCCACTCGGTGGACAGCCTCGGGCTGCTGCAGGAGATCAGCCGAGTGGCTGGAAAAAAGGGCCTCATTCAGGATGTGCTGCTGGAAGTGAATGTCGGCACGGAGGAATCCAAGTCGGGTATTTCACCCGAGGAAGTGCCGGGTTTGCTGCTGGAAGCGTCCAAACTTCCGGCCGTTCGGGTGTGCGGATTGATGGCGATCCCACCGATTTGCGAAAAACCGGAAGAAAATCGCCCTTTTTTTCTTCAAATGCAAAAGCTTTTTGTTGACAATTGCAGAAAAAAATACGATAATATATCAATGGATTTTCTCTCCATGGGCATGACCGGCGACTATACCGAAGCAGTGCGCTGCGGAGCGAACCTGGTTCGGGTCGGCTCCGGGATCTTTGGCCCGCGGAATTATACATAACACAAAACGGAGGATCAGCCATGGGTTTCATGGATGAATTAAGAAAGCTGACCCAGCCGTATGAGGAAGAGGACGACTTCTACGAGGGGGCGAACCCCGATGCGGAGCCGTCAGTCCCGACAGAGGCACAGCTTGAATTTGAAAACGCGTTCGGCGGGCGTGAGACGCCCGAGCGGGCGGAAGAGGAAACGGAAGACGTTGCTTCTGCGCCACAGGAGGGCGGGAAGGGAATCTTCTCCGGGCTCGGCAGAAAGAAGTCCGCACGACCCAGAATCGCTGCCCGGGAGCGGACAGTGGAGTTCGGCGGGACCGAGCAGCAGGTGATCCTCTTTAATCCCAAGAACTTCGATGAAGCAGGAGACCTGGTGCAGCATCTGAGCCAGGGCCGGAGTATTGTCATGACGCTGGAAGGGGTACCGACAGATCTGGCCCGCCGGCTGTTGGATTTCCTCTCCGGCATCGCCTATGCCCTCCAGGGGAAAATCACCCCAATCTCAGCAAAGACCTATTTTGTAACCCCGCAGAATGTTGACGTGCTCGGTGCGGATGAGCTGGCCTCTTCCGGGCAGGGTACGGCCTCAACCTGATATAAATGACTCTGTACATCAATCATTGAAAGGTGGATTTTAAGTATGATTACCGCTCAGGACATCCGTGAAAAGACTTTTGAGAAGTCCAGAATGAATGGCTATGACATGGCCTCTGTGGACGATTTCCTGGAAGAGCTGGCTGAAGACATCAGCGCTTCCCAGAAGGAAAATGCCGTACTGAAGAGCAAAATGAAGGTCCTCGTAGACAAGATCGAAGAATATCGCGCCAATGAGGAAGCCCTGAACATGGCGATTCTCTCGGCTCAGAAGCTCGCGGTACAGATTGAGAGCGAAGCCCGTCAGCGTGCCGCCGCGATGATTGAAGACGCTGAGCGCCAGGTCCAGGCAAAGGTCGGCTCCATTCAGGCTCAGACCGATGCCGAGGAGCGCCGCCTCGCCGATGCTCAGACCGCTACCAGACTCTTCCTGGACAAGGCCAAAGCCCTTGTCAGCGACCACCTCAGCAAGCTGAGCGTGATCGGCACAGAGCTGGAGCTGCCGGAGGAGACCGAAGAGATCGAAGAGGAGGTGCCTGCAGTGACCGAAGAAGTCGACATCGACGAAGCGGTCCGCTCTATTGAGGAGCAGGTTTCCCGTCCCAGTGCCCCGGAACCCGCGCTGGACCTCGACCTGTCCGACTTTGATCTGACCCCCTCCCCCAAACGCAAAAATCTGAGCAGCACGCAGTCTTTTAATCTGTAAGCTGCTCCTGTAAGCCGGACCTGCCGCGGGGTGGCGCTGTTGCGCACGCCCCGCTTTCGGCTTCTTTTCTAATCTAATCAACCAGGAGTTTATTTATATGTCTAAAGACTACAATGCGACGCTGAACCTGCCGAAGACCGACTTTCCGATGCGTGCAGGGCTCCCAAAGCGCGAGCCCGAGATGCTCAAACGCTGGGAAGAGATGGATCTGTATAACGAGCAGCTGAAGAAGAACGAAGGCAAACCTCTCTTCTCTCTGCACGACGGTCCTCCCTTCTCCAACGGCAACATTCACATGGGACACGCTCTGAACAAAGCCCTGAAGGACTTCATTAACCGCAGCTATATGATGCGCGGACGCTATGTCCCGTATATTCCCGGCTGGGACAACCACGGCATGCCCATTGAGAGTGCCATTATCAAGGAACAGAAGCTCAACCACAAGGAAATGTCCACCGCAGACTTCCGCAGCGCCTGCCATGACTATGCGGAGAAGTATGCCCGTATCCAGATGGATGGCTTCAAGCGCCTTGGTGTCGTGGGCGATTGGGAGCACCCCTATTTCACCATGAACAAGGGCTTTGAAGCCGACGAAGTGCGCGTCTTTGGAAAGATGTACCTGAACGGACACATCTATAAGGGCTTCAAGCCGGTCTACTGGTGTGCCCATGACGAGACCGCCCTGGCCGAGGCAGAAATCGAATACCACGACGACCCGGTCAGTACGGTGTATGTGAAGTTCCCGATCAACGACGACAAGGGTAAGCTGAATCATCTGGATCTCAGCAAGCTCTTCTTCCTGATCTGGACCACAACCACATGGACCCTTCCAGGCAACCTGGGCATCACGCTGCACCCCGATATCAGCTACGCGATCGTGAAGGTTCCCAACGGCGAGATGTACATCATGGCCGAAGACCTTGTTGACGAAGTCATGAGCAAGGGCGGCATCACGGAGTATGAGACCATCGAGACCCACCCCGGCACCTTCTTCGAATACATGCTGGCGGATCATCCCTTCCTGCCGAAGACCTCTCTGTTGATGCTGGCGGACTATGTCACGACGGATTCCGGTACCGGCTGTGTCCATACGGCACCAGGCTTCGGTGATGTAGACTATCAGACCTGCATGCAGTACGGCATTGAGATGGTCGTCCCCGTGGACGATCAGGGCCGTCATACCGATTACGCCGGCAAGTATGCCGGACTCGGCGTGGAAGAGTCCAACCCCATCATTACGGCGGATATGAAGGAGAGCGGAATGCTCTTCGCCACCGAAGATATCGTCCACAGCTATCCGCACTGCTGGCGC
>JAEEGL011353802.1_pt1 | contig 15930 bp, 13 predicted proteins | sample 9134231 | NCBI WGS metagenome assembly JAEEGL01 (sample SAMN16246548, study PRJNA631951) | gut metagenome | biome: gut microbiome; feature: rumen; material: fiber-attached | host: Bos | place: Iran: Karaj | collected 2018-10 | reverse complement strand
GTGCTCATACACTATATCGAGCATACCGCAGAGGTCTTCGGGATCCCGGAGTTCAGGATAATAAAGGATACGGAGCTCATCGACGAGGTCAGGACGGGCATGAGAGCGAGGGGCATAACGACCATCGCGCCGTATGCCTTCAAGGCGTTCGAACAGAAATGAAGATCACGGAGCTGAAAAAGGAAATATCGGTGAAGGAGTTCATCGCGGACTACGTCGACGTGCCGCGCTTTTCGGCAGGCTGTGAAAAATGTCCGGAGTACGGCAAGACCTGGGCGTGCCCGCCGTATGATTTCGACAGGCCGGAATTGATATCGCGCTTTGATACCGTACTGCTCGTCGCGAAAAAAACGGAGCTTGACGACGAAAGGATCTTTCCGTCGGACGAGGAGCTCAAGAACGCGTGGGAGGAGCTGCTTTTACCGGTGAATACCGCGCTTAACGACGAGCTCCTTGCCCTTGAAGCCGATTCGCCGGGCAGCCTCGCGCTCTTTGCGGGGGGCTGCGGCGAATGCGAGGTCTGCTCGCGAGAGGCGGATTTGCCCTGCGTGCATCCCGAAAAATGCAGGTATTCCCCAGAAGCCCTCTGCGCCGACGTTGTGAAGATACTCGAGGATCTGTTCTCGGAGAACGTCGAGTGGGCGGAGAAGGGCAGACTGCCGAAGAAATACGTGCTCCTCGGGGGACTTTTGAAGAAAGCCGAAAGCTGAGCCTTTATCCTGCGCTTTCAGCGTAATCCCTAATGCCCGCGGCGATCCCTTCCGCGAGCTTTTTTTGATATTCGGGCGAGGCGAGCAGGCGCTCGTCCGCCGCGTTCGAGAGGAACCCGCATTCCACGAGCACGCTCGGCGCCTTCGGCACGCGCAGCACGAACAGATCCTCGGGATTTGTATGCCTCTGCGGACGGCCGAGAGCTTCGCACAGAGACCGCATGACGCTCTCCGCCAGCGCCTTTCCCTCATCGGAGCCCTTCATGAAGAATACCATGGGTCCGGAGATGCTGCGGTCGCGGAACTTGTTCATATGGATGCTGACCACGAGATCGGCGTTCGGCAGATTGAATATCTCCGCACGGCGTTTCATATCCGCGTCCTTCGTATCGGCGAGCGCCTCATCCGTGCTCCTCGTCATTACGACGTAATAGCCGAGCTTCGTCAATTCATCGGCAAGAAGCTCCGCCACCCTGAGATTGAGTTCCGCCTCGACCGCGCCGGTCTCGGTGCCGACCGCGCCTCCGTCGAAGCCGCCGTGACCCGCGTCTATCACCACTAAAAAAGCTTCATCCGGGACGTTCTCCGCTTGCGCGGAGGCGTCCGCCATCGCGGGCAGGCTCCTTGTCGTCGTCAGACCCGCCCATGCGAGGCTCAGCGTGCCCGCAAGCACGAGTATCGACAGCGCGATATCCACCGCCTTTTTGCCGTAAAGTCTTGTCATTTCGTTTCACGCCCCTTTTATAGTATGGCTATACACAAAAATATGCTGACAAAGGTGTTTTCAAAACGGCAGAAAGCTGATATAATATGTGCAAACAAGAAATAAGGAGGAATTATATGAGATCCGATTACATACGGGTGTTCTCGGACGGAAGCGGGATAGACGAAGCCCTCGCTCAGACCGAGGCGGTCGCTGCGTATAAGAGGCTCTCCCATAAGGACGCGCTGCACCTGCGCCTGCTCACGGAGGAGATGATGGGCATGCTCCGCGGTTTGACGGGAGAGACCGAGGCCGAATTCTATATCGAGGACGAACAGCGCGAGTTCCGCCTTCACCTCGTTACCGAGACCGTGATGGACGATGAAAAACGCAGGAAGCTCCTCGAATCCTCGACCAGCGGCAGGAACGAGGAGGCCAAGGGCGTCATGGGCAAGCTGAGGGATCTGTTTGCAAGGGCCTTCGAGCCCATGAAGGACGATCTTCCCGCATATTACGCGGGCGGCTGGGTCGGCATGGATACCGATCCCATGGGGATCGACTTTGCGCTTTACGATAACGCCTGGTCCCTGAACCGTTACAGGGAGACCGTCGGCGAGGGCTCGGAAGAGTGGGACGAGCTTGAAAAGAGCATAGTCGCCAATCTTGCCGACGAGATCCGGATCGGCATACGCGGGAACAGGGTCGAGATGATCATCTATAAGAAACTGTAAAGAAGGAGAAGCATAAAATGGATATCAAAGTCAACAAAGAGGGCGTGAAGCTCTCGATCGCTCTGACCGGAAGGCTCGACACCATGACGGCTCCGGAGCTCGATAAGGCCATCAACGATAACGTCACAGGCGTCGAGGAGCTCGTAATAGACCTTTCCGGCCTTGAGTACATCTCCTCCGCGGGGCTTCGCGTACTGCTCTCCGCGCAGAAGAAGATGGCTCCGCTCGGCGGCATGACCGTCAAACATCCCAACGAGATAGTCTCCGAGGTCTTTGAGGTCACGGGCTTCTCTGACGTGCTGACGATCGTGGAATAACGCATCATCAAAAAAACCGCTGTTTTACACACAGCGGTTTTTTATCGTCTGTCCGACGGTCAAAGCTCCACAGCTTCCCCGACGGAGAGCAGGTAGACGTACTTCTCCTTAACGGGAATACCTGTGAGCCGTTCGAGCGCAAGGGCGTAAAGCTCAAGCTGGCGGCGGTATTTGCCGGCGACGGAACGCGGGCTTTTGCCGCTCTCGACGCGGGTGGTCTTGTGATCCACCAGCACCCAGGCGCCATCCTCGATGAAGCAGCAATCGATGACGCCCTGCAGCATTATGGGCGTATCCGAATCGATATCCGTAAGCAGGGAGGCCTCGACGGGAAGCTCGAATTCGCGTTCGCGCTCCGCTTGGGGAGAGAGTATGAGCCTTCTGCCGAGAGGAGAATCGAAGAATCGGGCGACCGAGCCCGTGTTTATCGCCGCAGCCTCGTCCTCGGTGAAGAAGCCCTTCTCCGTCAGCGAGGCGAGCTCGCCTTCGACGCTTTCGACGGTATGCGGAGCTATCGAAACGAGCTGCAGCAGTTTGTGAGTGAGCGTGCCTATCTCCTCGCCGGAAAGATCCCCGTTCTTCATAAAGCGCGGCTTATCCGTTATCTCCGCCGTGCGGAGCGTGAGGCCGGTGACGGAGAGCTTGGAAGGCAGACGGGACGCGCTTTCGAAGGGGTAGCGGAACACAAGGCTCTTCCCGAGACTGTCCGTATCGAGGAACGAGGCGTTCTGCATCCAATCCGCGAACGCGTCGGCGCTCATGCCCCGCGCTCCGCCGGCGTTGCCGACTCCGGAGACCGTGCGGAGCTCTATCCGCCCGCCGTTTGCGAGGGTGACGGGAGAGACGCCGTGCGGGAAAAATGCGCCGAGGAGCCAATCTGCATAATGATCCGCACGCATTATTCGCGAGTCGGTGAGGGGCTTCGCGTACTTCTCTATGAACTCCTCCGCGCCGTTTTTGACCCCGAGGAGCAGGAGCCTGCGCTTCGCACGAGTCATGGCAACGTACAAAAGACGCATCTCCTCGGCGTTCAAACGGAATGCCTCCCGCGCCGCGATAGCCTTCTGGAGTATGGATCGCTGGTCTGTGTCGCCCGAAACGCTTATCAGACCTATGCCCAGATCCGAGTCGAATATCCCGACCTCGCGGTTGTATGCGCGGTTGAATTTCCGCTGGATATCGCCGAGGATAACGGTGTCGAACTCAAGCCCCTTGCTTGCGTGCACGGTCATCAGCCTGACCGCGTCGTGCGCGGGAGGCTGAGCTCCGGGAAGACGGGAGGACGCGGCAGCGGCGTCCATAAAGCGGATGAACCCCGTGAGGCTCCCGCCGTTCGCACCGAACCGAACCGCGAGCGAAAGAAGATCCTCGAGATTGCGCGCCCTTGCGCCGCCGCCCTTGAGCGCGGACACGAACACGCTCAGGCGCGTTTCGTCGAGCACCTTCGCGGCAAGATCGCCGAGCTCCAGTATCTTCATCTGGCTACGCCAACGGTCGATGCACGAGAGCAGCTTCCCGCATTTTATGCTCCAGGGAGGCGAAGCGGGATCGTCCTTCGCACGCATTACGGAGTCGATCACGCAGCCGTCCCTGTGTTCGGCGCGGATATGCGCAAGCTCTTCCTCCGTAAAGCCGAACACGGGCGAGCGCATCACCGCAAGAAGGGGAATGTCCTGGCGGCGGTTGTCGATCACGCGGAGCAGGTCCATAAAGAGCCTTACCTCTATTGCCTCGTAAAAGCCTTCGCCGCTTGCGGTCACGCAGGGTATGCCCCGGTCTGCGAGCGTCCTCGTCCATTCGGACACGACGCCGCCCATGGAGCGCATGAGTACGGCAATATCCGAGAATCGGCAGGGTCTCGGGCCGTCCTTGTCCTCGACCGTGCAGTTCTCCATTATCTCGAGTATCCTGTCCGCGGCGTAGGCGGCCTCGACGCTTTCGAGGCTGACGTCGTCCTCGTCGTCCGGGGACGCGTTCCCGTCGGAGCCGGGATCGAGGAAAACGAGCTCGACCTCTCCGGGATCCGAGAGCGCCGCATTATCGCGCCCGGATATGAGCGCGGCGTTGTCCGAATAGTCTATCTCGCCCACGCTCTCGCCTTTCATGAGCTGCGAAAATACGAGATTGACCGAGTCGAGCACCGCGGTGCGGCTCCTGAAATTGCTGTTGAGGTCGACGCGGTAATGCCCGTCCAGGCCTTTGTAGCCGTTGTATTTTTCCATGAAAATGGCGGGTTCCGCCTGACGGAAGCGGTAAATGGACTGCTTCACGTCGCCGACCATGAAACGGTTATCGCGTGAGACGGCGGAGAGGATCGCCTCCTGCGCCGGATTGATGTCCTGGTATTCGTCCACGAAAACGCTGTGGAAGCGTTCGCGGTATTCCGCGGCGACCGCCGGGATGCGGAGCACGCGGAGCGTGAGCTGTTCCATGTCGGAGAAATCGATCGCTCCCGCCTCCTCCTTGAGCTCCGTGAACCTCTCGCCGAAGGCGCGGGTGAGCTCGCTCAGCACCTCGACCGGCTTGGCGAGTATTTCGGCAATACGGCGCTCCTCTGCGAGCGTGAACGAAAAACGCTTTTTGAGCCTTGTTATTTCCTTCTTGAAAGCCGCGCGGTATTCGTTGACCGCCGCCTTCTCTTCGGCCTCGGTGCCGCGTTTCCATGAGAGCCGTGTGAACTCGGCCTCTTTGAGACCCTTGACCCAGCTGTCGTGATCCATTCGGAGCGAAAGCGCGAATATGAGGCTGATATCGTCGTCGAGCGCTTTTGCGATCCCGGGATGCTCCGCGCCCTCGCAGGCGCGCAGACGCTTCGCCTCGGAATCGAACGCGTCGAGCTCGCGCATTGAAGACGCGATGAGCCATCGCGATATGCGCTCCGATGCGGAGGGGAAATCCTCGCCGTATGCGGATACGGCCATCGAGAGCCACGCCTCGGGATCCGGACGGCTCACGGCGAACGTGTGGAGCGCGCGTATCAGCTCCGCAAGGCGGTCGTCGCTGCGGACGGTCTTCAACAGCTCTTCGAACGCCTCGTCGCGCTCCGCCTCGTTCCGTTGGAATCGCTCCTCGAGTATCTCGTCCATAGCCCTGACGGCGATAAGCTCCGCGTCGAGCGGCTCGAGCACCTTAAAGGCGGGGTCTATGCCCGCGGCATGATAATTCCGTCTCAGCACGCTCATGCAGAAGCTGTGCAGCGTGGAGATGTTCGCCCTCTCGCAGCCGGCGGCGGCGCGCAAAAGCTGCGCGGCGCGCTCGGGATCGGTCTCCTCCTCGGCGAGCTTACCGAGCCTTTCCTCTATGCGCTGCTTCATCTCGGCTGCGGCGGCGTTTGTAAAGGTAACGACCAAAAGCCTCTCCACGGGCACGCCGTCGGATATCAGACGGGCTATGCGTTCGGTCAGAACGGCCGTCTTTCCGGCTCCGGCGGCGGCGGAAACGAGGAGGTCGCCGCGAAGATCTATCGCTCTTTTCTGTTCATCGGTCCATTTGCGTTCCATATAACAGCTCCGTTTGCTTATTATCTAATTTTATCATGCGCGGGGCTTGCGGGCAATAGGCCCCGCGTGATAAAATAGGGCCATACAGACCGAAAGGAAGTATTTTGATGCTGATAGTGCTTTTTGCGATAATCGCCTTCGTCGTCGCTGCGGATCAGATCACCAAGGCGGTTATATTCGGACATGATATGGCTGTGATAAACGGCTTCGTGCGCTTTGCCTCCACCGAGAACACGGGCGTCGCGTGGGGCCTTTTGAACGGCGTAAAGGGCTCGACGATAATACTCTCCGTTTTTACCGCCGTCGTGATAGCCGCGATGATATTCCTGATGATAAAATACCGCAAGGTCATCCCGTGGCTCGTCGGCGTGCCGTTCGCCGCCGTCGTCGGAGGAGCCGTGGGCAATCTCATAGACAGGGTGTTCTTGGGATACGTGCGTGCTTTCATTGCTACCGAGTTCATCGATTTCCCGGTGTTCACCGTGGCCGACTGCTTCGTCACCTGCGGAGGCATTTTTCTCGTGATAGCGCTGTTTTTCACCAAACCCGGCAAGGCGTTCATGAACGCCGTATTCCCGGAGAAAAAATGATCTGCGGCGGCGGAGAGCTTATCGAGCTCGGCGTTTCCGAGAAAAACGCCGGTATGAGGCTCGACGCGTATATAGCCCTCGAGACGGAGTTCTCGCGCAGCGCGGCGCAGAGGCTCGTCGAGGGCGGTTTTGTTACGCTCAACGGAGCGCAGCCGCTCGTAAAGACGAAAGTGAAGGCGGGGGATGAGGTTATAATAGATCCTCCTGCGCCGGAGGCGGCGGACGTTGTCCCGCAGGACATACCGATCGACATAGTCTATCAGGACGCGGATATCGCGGTCATCAACAAGCCCAAGGGCATGGTCGTGCATCCTGCGGCGGGCAATCCCGACGGGACGCTCGTGAACGCCATAATGTATCATATAAAGGATCTCTCCGGCATAGGCGGCGAGGTGCGCCCCGGCATCGTTCACCGAATAGACCGCATGACGAGCGGGCTCCTGGTCATAGCCAAGAACGACGCCGCGCATAATTTCCTCGCGGAGGAGCTGAAGACCCATTCGGTCAGCCGCGTTTATTACTGCCTCGTCGAAGGGAACATACGCGAGGACGAAGGCACGGTCGACGCGCCGATAGCGCGCAGCAAAAACGACCGCAAGAAGATGGCGGTCGACGAGGACGGGCGGAACGCCGTCACGCATTGGAAGGTGCTCGAGAGGTTCGGAGACGTGACTTATCTTCGCGTCGAGCTCGAAACGGGCAGGACGCACCAGATAAGGGTGCATATGGCCTACATAAAGCATCCCATTATAGGCGACGAGGTCTACGGGCATGCGAAAAACAAGCTCGGAATTGTCGGGCAGGCGCTCCACGCGGGCGAGCTCAGGCTCACTCATCCGACCACCCGTGAGCTTCTGACGTTCACTGCTCCTCTTCCCGACGAGTTCGAGAACGCGCTCAAAATACTGCGCGCGCATTCATTCAGGGTATGAACGCATATAGGGATTACATATTCGACCTCTACGGCACGCTGGTCGACATCAGGACGGATGAATCCGGGCGAAGGCTCTGGGAGCTTTCCGCCCTTTATTATTCGGAGCACGGCGCGCCGTATTCCGCTTCGGAGCTTCGCGCAGACTATCTCGGCTTCTGCAGCGCGGAGCAGTCGAAAAAGCCCGACCCGTATTACGAGATAGAGCTTCGGAACGTTTTCAAAAGGCTCTATTCCGGGAAGGGAGTCGAGGCGGACGAAAGGCTTATTGCGGAGACCGCGGTGTTCTTCCGCCTGACCTCGACGAAGAAGCTCCGGCTCTACCCGTGGGTAAATCCAGTTTTCGAGCGCATACGCTCAGGCGGCTCGGGGATATACCTGCTTTCGAACGCTCAGGCATGTTTTACGCTCCCGGAGCTTTCCGCTCTCGGGATGGGCGGCGCTTTCGACGGGATCGCGCTCTCGTCCGACGCCGGCGTGAAGAAGCCCGGACGCGGTATAATGGAGCGTCTCATAAACGGAAGCGGGCTCGATCCGAAGGCTTGCCTCATGGTCGGGAACGATCAGCATACCGATATGATGATCGCACGCGAATTCGATATGGACGGGCTTTATATCCAAACGGAAACGTCGGGGAAATACGACCCATCGCTTCACGCAAAACGCGAGCTTCTGGACGGGGATTTCAAAAAACTGCCTGCGCTTTTGGGGCTCGAAGAATAAGGAAAAGCGTACCGAAAAATGCACTTCTCCACAGTTTCCACAGGGTTTTCCACAATATATATGCTTGTACGGAGCCAAAAATGAGAGTTTTCCACATTTGCCGTACGAAAAAAATGACGAAAAAAGCGGCCCCTTACGGGCCGCTTTTATGCATCAAATCTTCGTCAGCTTCGCTCTGAACGTGATGGATCTCGGGGTGGGAAGCTCGTCGAATCGGATCAGGTAAGCCATCTTTTCGAGGTCGATCTCCGCGACCGTTCCATCGCCGAGGATCGGATGCCGCACGCGCGTTCCCGTCTCGAAATGATCGCCGGAGCCGTCCCCCGGCATGAGCCTTTCGCTTGCGGCGACGTGAGCGCGGGCGGCCTTTATGAGCCCCTCGCCGGGCTTTTTCGTATGCTCAAGGAACCTTTCGTCGATATCCAGGATAAACCTCGAAGGATAGCGAGGCGTGCCGTCGTGACCGAAGCCCTCAGCCTCGGAGATGAAAAGCCGCTTTTCAGCGCGGGTCATAGCGACGAACGCGAGCCGGCGTTCCTCTTCCATGCCGGCGAGCGTGCGCACCTTGCGCGATGGGAACACGCCCTCGTTCATGCCGCAGAGGAATACGTACGGGAACTCGAGCCCCTTCGCCGCGTGCACGGTCATCAATTTGACCTTGTCGCCCGCGTCTATCGCGTCGCTGTTCGTGAAGAGCGCTATGTGGGACAGATAGTGCTCGAGCGTCGCCTCCTCGCCGCAGGTGGTCTCGTATTCGTAGACCGACTGCTTGAGCTCCGCCAGATTATCAAGCCTTTCCTGACTGCCCTCGGTGCGCAGCAGCTCCTCGTAGCCGCTCGCTTCGAGCACGTCGGACAGAAGCTCCGAGACTGTCTCTCCGCTCCTTTCGGAGGAGAAACGCGAGATGAGATCGATGAACGCACGCGCCTTCGTGCCGCGGAAACGCTCGTCGTCCGCAAGGCTTTTAAGCGCGTCGAAGAGCGTGCAGCCATGCGCTCCCGCATATTCCTCGATCATCTTCATGCGCGAAACGCCTATGTTGCGCCTCGGCACGTTCACGACGCGGCGGAAGGCGAGGTCGTCGCCGACGGCGATCATTCGCAGATACGAAAGCGCGGTCTTTATCTCCGTGCGGTCGAAGAACTGCACGCCGCTGTATATCGCGTAGGGCAGCTTTCGCTCGATGAATATCTCCTCGACGGGCCGCGTGACGTAATGCGCGCGGTACAGAACGGTGATATCCTTTAGGGGAACGCCGCCGTCACGGAGCTTTTTGATCTCATCCGCGATCCACTTCGCCTCTTCGTGAGCGGATCTCGCGTGATGAACGAGCACGCTCTCCCCGTGGGGAAGCATTGGCAGAAGATCCTTCTTCATGCGGTGCGCGTTCTTGTCGATGAGCGAATTCGCCGCATTCAGTATCTCCGGCGTTGAACGGTAGTTTTCCATCATCATGACCGTCTTCATGCCTTCGAAATGCTTATCGAGATCGAGCAGGAACTTTACGTTCGCTCCGCGCCAGGTGTAGATGGTCTGATCGGGATCGCCGACGACGAAAAGGTTCTTGTGATACCCGCAGAGCGCGTCCATGAGCTCGTACTGAAGATCGTCTATGTCCTGAAACTCGTCGATCATTATGTACTCGAGCCGCTTTTGCCATTTGAGCCTCAGCTCGGGGTATTGGTCGAATATGTATAGCGTGAACTTGATGAGGTCGTTGTAGTCGAGTCCGAAGCACTTCTTCTGCTGATAGAGATAGCCGAAGAATATGACGTCGTCCGTCTCGCGCGCTTCCGCCGCTTTCCGCTTCAGCGCTTCGAGATCCATGCGGATAAGATCGAGATAATAGTCGGGCTTGTATTTGAGCTTCTGCATCTCGATCATTTCGCGCGCCTTCGAGAAAGGCTTGTCCCGAAGGGTCAGCCCGCGCTCCTCGTAGACTATCGCGAGCATGGCGTCGATATCCGAATTGTCGAGCACGAGAAAGCTCTTGGGATAGGAGACGGCATAGCTGTCCTCCTGAAGAACGCCCACGCAGAAGCCGTGGAAGGTGTTTATGTACCCGGTCGAGCTGTCTCCGGTAAGGTTCTGTATTCGCCTCTGCATCTCGTTCGCGGCCTTGTTGGTGAAGGTCACGCAGAGTATGTTCCCGGGGAGTATCCCCATATCGTTCACAAGATACGCGAATCGCCGCGTGAGCGCGCGGGTCTTGCCCGAGCCCGCTCCCGCAATAACGCGCACGAAGCCCTCGGTCGCTGTGACCGCCTGTAATTGGGATCTGTTGAGGTCTTCGAGCGTATCCATCACTTTTTCAGATTCAAAAGCCATGGCGCAACGTGGCAGTAGCCCGTCGGGTTCTTCTCAAGGTATTTCTGGTGATATTCCTCCGCGGTGCAGAAATTGCCGAGAGGCTTGACTTCCACGGCGAGAGGCTCCGCGTGCTTTGAAGCCTCGCGGGAATACGCCTCGCGGATGGCGGGGAGGAGGCTTTCGTCCTCATAATAGATCCCCGTGCGGTACTGCACGCCCTCATCCTCGCCCTGTTTGTTCACGGAGGTCGGATCTATTATCATAAAGTAGTATTCGAGCAGCTTTTCCAAGGGCATTATGCTTTCGTCATAGTCCACGCGAACGGTCTCGGCATGCCCGGAGCCGCCGCAGACCTCCTTGTAAGTAGCGTCTGCGGTCGAACCGTTTGCATAGCCGACCTCGGTCTTTATAACTCCGTCGAACTGGTCGAAGAACCTTTGCGCGCCCCAGAAACAGCCGCCGGCAAGATAGATCGTCTTCATATATAACTCCTCTTGTTTTTTGTTTATTATACATTCTTTTTCTGCCTATTGCAATGCCGGCGTGGCTTTGATATAATCCATACAAATGTGAGAATCGCGAAATATGATATGAAAGACAAAAATAGATCCCGGTTTTTTAATTTCGCGCTGCTGCCGGCTGTGCTGGCTCTGGCATGGCCTACCATGATCGAGGAGCTCATGCAGACGGCGGTGCAGTATATAGACACGGCGATGGTCGGCTCCCTCGGTACTGCCGCGACTGCGGCCGTCGGTTCGACGACGACTGTCAACTGGCTCATCGGCTCCACGGTATTGGCGTTCGGAGTCGGTTTTATTGCGTTCATCTCGCAGGCTCTCGGAGCGAGTGAGAAGGAAAAGGCGCAGAAGGCCGCCGCGCAGAGCGTGCTCGCAGTGCTCGTCATAGGCGCTGTCTTCACGGCCATCACGCTTTCGCTCAGTCGCTTCGTTCCGGTGTGGATGCAGGTCGATCCGAATATAAGGGATTCCGCCTCGGAATACTTCTTCGTGCTGTATCTGCCGATGCTCCCACGCACGGCGACCATGATATTCGGCACGGTGCTCCGCTCCGCCGGAGATACAAAAACGCCCATGCGGATAGGCATCGGCGTCAACGTCGTCAACGTTATACTCAACTATTTCCTTATCTACGACACCCACGCGATAACGATCCTCGGAAGGGAATACACGGTCTGGGGCGCGGGGCTCGGCGTGATCGGAGCGGCAGCGGCGAGCGCGGTAAGCTTCACGCTCGGCGGGGCTGCCATAACCGCCGCGCTGTTCGCGCATAAGGAGATATCGCCGAGAGGGCGCTCCATAAAGCCGGACAAGGCGATACTCGCTCCCGTTATGCGCGTCGCGTTTCCCAATATGCTCCAGAGATTCGGCACGAGCCTCGGCTACGTCGCATTCGCCGCGCTCATCAATTCGCTGGGCGAGATGTCGACCGCGGCGCATACCATCGCCAATACGGTCGAATCCGCCTTCTACATTCCCGGCTACGGAATGATGACCGCCGCGGCAACGCTCACGGGCAACGCCATAGGCTCGGGGAATAAGCTCAGGCTCAAACAGCTCGCAAGGCTCATATCCCTCGTCGAGGTCTCGCTCATGGTCGTTTCGGGGACGCTTCTGTTCATATTCGCCGAGAAGATGTCGGGCTTGTTCAGCAAGGACGCCGCAGTCATTGCGCTCTCCTCGACGGTCCTGCGCATGGTAGCCTGCTCGGAGCCGTTCTTCGGGATAGGAATAGTCGTGGAGGGCATGCTCCAGGGCGCCGGGAAGACCGTTGCGCCGTTCATTTTCAATATTGCGGGCATGTGGGGAGTGAGGATACTCGGCACTTTCATATGCATAAAGCTCGCGGGTCTCGGGCTCGTCTCGGCATGGGCGTGCATGATCGGACATAATATGCTGCTGTTCATACTGTTCGGGGTCTATTATCTGCGCGGGAGATGGAACCCGCTGAGGGAACGGCGTGAAGCGGCCTGATCAAAAACAAGCTCGGATCTTTCAATGGATCCGAGCTTTTTGCATGCAGTAAGGTCTTAAGTCCGAACACTTACCTTCTCTTCCAGGCGCTCCTTGAGAAGAGCACGAGTATCGGGAATATCTCGAGCCTTCCGGCGAGCATGTCGAATATGAGGACTATCTTCGAAAGCCAGCTGTAGCCGGAGTAATTGAGAGTCGGGCCGATACCCTCAAGTCCGGGCCCCATGTTGTTGAAGCAGGATACCACCGCGGTGAGATTGGTCATCGTGGAGAAATTGTCCAGCGAAACGACGAGGAAGCTTGCGAGGACTATCACGACGTAGATGCAGAGATAGGCGTTGATGTTTTTAAGGACGCTCTCGTCGACGACGCGCCCGTTCATGCGCACGACCTGTATCTTCTGCGGATAGAGCACCTGACGGACGTTGCGTCTTATCATCTTGATAACGAGCAGCCCTCTGCCGACCTTGAAGCCGCCGCCGGTGGAGCCTGCGCTCGCGCCGGTGAACATGAGCGCGAATATTATGGCCTTGGAAAGAGTCGGCCATTCGTCGTAATTATACGTCGCGAAACCCGTGGAGGACATGAACGTTCCGACCTGGAAGGCGGAGTGCCTCAGCGCCTCTCCGAAGGACGCGCCCTGCGCGGCGAAATAGCTCCTGACGTTGAGCGTGACGGCGATGATCATGACGACCGCCGTTCCGAGGTACCAGTGCAGCTCCTCGTCCTTGAGCACGCTTTTGATCTTGCCGCATATCAGAAGATAATAGCAGGTGAAGTTCACGCCGAAGAGGAACATGAACACCGTGCAGACGACCTGGATATAGGGCGAATAACTCGCGATGCTGGTATTCAAAACGGCGAAGCCGCCCGTGCCCGCGGTGCCGAACGCGATGCAGACCGCGTCGAAAACGGGCATATCCATTACAAGGAATATGAAGTCGAGAAGCGTCAGCGCGATATAAAGCCCGTAGAGTATTATAGCCGTTTGCTTCATGCGGGGCACGAGTTTGCCTACGTCGGGGCCGGGGCTCTCCGCGCGGAGAAGGTGCATGGTGAAGCCGTCGTTGCGCCCGCTTATGGGAACGAGCGCGAGCAGGAACACGAGCACGCCCATGCCGCCGAGCCAGTGGCTCGTGCTGCGCCAGAGCAGCATACCCTTCGAAAGCGCCTCAACGTCGTTGAGGATGGAAGCTCCCGTCGTCGAAAAGCCCGACGCGATCTCGAAAACGGAGTCGAGATAATTCGGTATCTCGCCGGAGATCGTGAAAGGCAGAGCTCCGAAGAGGCTCATCGCTATCCACGAGAGCCCGACGCAGACGAGTCCGTCGCGCGAGAAGAAGCCCTTCTTCGCCTTACGCGAAACGAGGAACAGTATCCCGGATACTGCGAGGATGATGCCTATCGAGATGAGGAACGCGACCGCAGACGACGGAGCTCCCCCGAGGGCGCAGAGCAGCAGCCCCGGGAGCATGAATACCGCTTCGACGAGGAGTATGAAGGCAATTATTCGCAATATCATCCGAAAGTTCATCTGAAATACCTTCGCGTTACTCGAATATGTCGTTGAGCTTTGAGATGACCGTGTCGCTGTTGGAGACGACTATCACGGTATCCCCGGGCTCGAAGGTAGAATCGCCGTTCGGGATAATGCACTGCGAAAGGTGCAGTATCGAGGCGATGAGCACGTTCTTCCTGAGCTTGATCTTTTTGAGCGGAACGCCGCAGTTGAGCGTGTCCTTCGTCACGTGGAACTCGGTAGCCTCCGACTTGCCGTCCGCAATGCGGTGAACGGCGATCGAAGTGCCGGAATGGTTCCTCATGCCGCGGACGTAGCCCACTATCGTATTGGAGCACAGCTCCTTGGGGCAGATAACGCTGTCAAGATGGAGATTGTCGAGTATCTCCGCAGACTCCGTGCGCGAGAGCTTGGTTATCACCTGCGAAACGCCGAAGCTCCTGACGTAGAGCGATATGATCATGTTCAGCTCGTCGAGCCCGGTCATCGCGACTATCGCGTCGTCCTCGGTCAAACGCTCCGATTCCCAAAGCGTGAGATCGGAAGCGTCGCCGTTCACGATGCTCGCCGAGGGAAGAAGCTCCGCAAGCTGGCGGCATTTCTCCGCGTCGCGCTCGATTATCTGAACGGAGGTGCTTCCCCGTTCGAGCATCTGGGCGAGATAATATGCCAGGGTGCCGCCGCCGCAGATGATGACCCTCTTAACACGGTGCTTGACTATGCCGAGGTTCTTGAGAAGGAGAGCCAGCTCGCCCGTCGTCGCCGTGACGAAGAGCCTGTCGCCGTCCCTGAGAATGAACCCGCCGTTCGGGGCAAACGCCTCGCCGTTCCTGAGGACCGTGCAGACGAGGCAGCGGCATTTCGTCACGGAGCTCATATCCATGAGCCTCATGGAGTTCAAAGGACTGTCGGCGGTAACGAGCAGCTCGGCGATCTCGACCCTGCCGTGGGCAAACTTCTCGCGCTTGCGGAAGCCGGGGTAACGCAAAAGACGCTCGATCTCCTGCGCGGCCTGCTTCTCGGGATTGACGAGCAGCGAAAGGCCGAGGAAATCGCGCATCAGGACTATCTGTTCGGAATACTCGGGGTTCCTGATCCTTGCGATGGTATGTATGCTCTTGTTCAGCTTATGCGCCGTGAGGCAGCAGAGGAGGTTCACCTCGTCAGCATTCGTCGCGGCGATCAAAAGATCCGCGCTCATGACGCCCGCGTCTTTGAGCACGTCCATGGTCGCACAGTTGCCGTAGACGCCGAGAACGTCGTAGAGCTCCTGACCCGATTCGAGTATCCTCCTGTTGGAGTCTATTATGGTCAGATCGTAACCTTCGGCGGAGAGCTGCCTCGTGAGAGCCGCGCCCACCTTGCCGTAACCCGCGATGATTATCTTCATTGGATTGACCTCAAAACATATTTCTACAAATACATTTTACCACAAGCCGCGAAAAAAGCAACCGTAATGCACAGAAATATTATATAATCGACGGAGCGGATAAATGTAGTTGACAACGAGAATACGGTTTGATATAATCCGTTTGTTGCGGAGCTGCGGGGATCCCCTATGCTCGCTCGGCACGGAGAGATGGCCGAGTGGTTTAAGGCGCCGGTCTTGAAAACCGGTGATGTCGCAAGGCACCGGGGGTTCGAATCCCTCTCTCTCCGCCAAGATAATACTTATGGAGAAGTACCCAAGAGGTCGACGGGGCTCCCCTGCTAAGGGAGTAGGCTCTGCGAAGGGGCGCCAGGGTTCAAATCCCTGCTTCTCCGCCAACACAAAAGGTCATCCAACGGATGGCCTTTTGTGTTGGCGCATATGGTGGAAGGGATTTGAAGCCTTGCGCTGTCCGTCCGGTGGACGAATCAGACAGCGCAAGGCCGGCTTTTGTCAAAAGGCGCGAGAACGTAGTG
>JAEEGL011300091.1_pt1 | contig 15930 bp, 14 predicted proteins | sample 9134231 | NCBI WGS metagenome assembly JAEEGL01 (sample SAMN16246548, study PRJNA631951) | gut metagenome | biome: gut microbiome; feature: rumen; material: fiber-attached | host: Bos | place: Iran: Karaj | collected 2018-10 | reverse complement strand
GTTTTTTCAGCCGCTCATGAAACAGAGTTTTGTCAGGCGCAACGGACTTTTTTGACTCTTCCAGACAAAATGTCCTTGTTTTCCGGCTCTTTTCCAACTGCTCCAGGTTCTCCTGAGCGGCGGCGAAGCGAACCAACTTCGCTTTACGAAACAGGACTCAAAATCCGTTGGACTTATCATCCGTGTGGGTTCGAGTCCCGCCACCGGCACCATGTCGAGTGGTGATAACGGATTTGGTTATCACCACTCGATTTTTGTTACCTTCCGAGAAGGAAGATTGGGAATTAACCCGCTTGCGTGGTGTAATTCACGCGAACGCCGCGGCGCATATCGAGAGCAAAAAGAACGTCGTCCGGCACGGGTACTTCTAGATAGCCCACGAACCGATAGCAGATCGTAATGCGCTGCGTCCGGTTCTTGCCTGTACCTTCCGTCTCGTACACGTCGATGTGGTCGATCAGCTCCCATAAGAGCGGCGCAGTTAGCGTCTCCATCTCCATGAACTTGCGGATCGCCGCGGTGAACAGTTCGGTTCCGCGCTTTTGCAGTTCCAGATCGTTTAGGCGAATACGATATTCCGCGATCTTCGCTTTCAGTTCCAACCGCTCCCGATCGTATTTCTGCGAAAGCTGGGAGAACCACTCATCCGTCACTTTCCCGGCAAGGTTATCCTCGTATAGTTTCTCATACAGCGTTACAAGCTGTTCGCTTCGGGAGGTCGCCTTCATGAGATCGGTTTCGATCCGTTTCCGTTCTTCCTGCTGCTCTTTGTCAGATTGCTGCTGTAGAAGCGCTGCAAATGCTTCCTCGTCGCATTCGAGTAGAGCGGCAAGCCGTTTCAGCTCATTGGTGACAATCTTCTCGATCGCGTCGGCACGAAGATAGTGCCGCGTCTTGCACGTCCCCCGATAATCCTTCTCGTAGTTAGAACACGAGAAGAAATGAATATCGGGATTGATCGTATTCGTGTGATACCACAGTTTCTTTCCGCAGTCCGCACAGACGAGGAGATCGGAAAAGATATTCTTTTCACCGTTCTCCGGTTTGGGCTTGCGCCGCTTCGTCTTGGACAGCTTGCGCTGCACCAGTTCAAACGTCTCCCGGTCAATGATCGGCTCGTGGACGTCGCGGAAGATCACCCAATTCTCCTCGGGATTCTCGATCCGCTTCTTGTTCTTGAACGATTTGGAATACGTCTTGAAGTTCACGATGTCCCCGCAATACTCCCGATTCCGAAGAATCTTCTGCACAGTATTCATTCGCCAACGGTATGGATTCTGCTGCGGGCGCTTGCCGCCGCGCGGCAGGCCTTTCTCGAACCAGTATTCAAGGGGAATAATAATCTTCCGCTCCTGCAGATAGTGACAGATCGTTTCCACGCCTTGCCCCTCGAGCGTCAGTTTGAAGATCGTCCTTACGACCTCTGCCGCTTCCGGATCTATGATCCACTTTTTCTTGTTCTCCGGCGATTTCATGTACCCATACGGCGGCTGCGACAGCGGTTCACCCATGTTCCCGCGCAAGCGATGCGAACAGCGGATCTTGCGGGAAATGTCCCGCGCATACATCTCGTTCATGACGTTCCGAAACGGCGCAAGTTCGTTTTCGCCCTCGTTGGAATCCACCATATCGTTGACAGCGATGAAACGTACATCGTGTTCCGGGAAGTAGGTATCCGTGTAGTTGCCGACCTCCACATAGTGGCGTCCGAGACGGGATAAGTCTTTGACCATGACCGTTGTCACATATCCGAGTTCAATGTCCTCCAGCATCTTTTGAAAGCCGGGACGGTTGAAGTTTGTGCCGGTGTAACCATCGTCCACATAATAACGAGTATCGGTCAGCCCATACTCTCGTGCCTTCTGTTCAAGGAACTGTTTCTGATTCGAGATCGAATTGCTCTCAGCGTCCTGCCCGTCGTCCTTCGACAAACGGCAGTAGAGGGCGGTGATGCCCTCAACCTTTTTCTTTTTCGGCTGCATATGCCTCCTTTCCGACAGCCGTACATACACATTCCGAACCCATCGTAGATGGTTCTGCTTCCGCTGTCAATTCTGCCGCGAATGCGGTCAAGTGGTGTTCGAGCCGATCTCGTAAAAAGACCGGCTGCTCCTTCTTCGGATGGAACGGAAGGAAACGGGATGCAACGATGTATCGCACCCCGTTGACAACGTATTCCTGATCTTCAAGCTCCATATTGCGGAGCATCTTGATTTCGGTTGTCTGCATCGTTATCTTTCCTCCTCGCGGGCACGCATCCGGCGCTTGTATGCCTGTTCCAATACGCTTTCCACGTATTCCTGCGCCTGTTTCGGTGTATATCCCTTGGGAATATATTTGGAGATGCGTTCCATCGGGAGGGACAGATGTTCCTTCTGGTTCGGTTTGTCCTCGTTCATGATCTCCTGCATACGCTCGATCGTCAGCGTGCCGAGGTTCTGCTCCTTGTGCATCCGAACCGCCTGTGAATAGGATGGCGTCCGTTCCAGCACTTCTGCATCCAGAACGATCTCATGTTGCTGTTCTTCGGTCAGGCAGGAAAGTTCGACACCTACCGAGAAAGCGATCCTGCCGGAATCCACCAATGACATGAGGTCCGGGATCAATTCCGTGAGCCGAATGTATCGATCCACAGTTTTGTAGCTTTCGCCCATTGCTTCGCCGATCAATGCCGACGTCCGACGATCATCCGGCTTCGGGACAACTTGTCCCGAAGTATCGTCGTCGAACACATAGTCGTATCGCCCTTGATGCTTCAGCGCATCGAATTTCAGCTTGTACGCCTTTGCTTTCTCGGACGGCAGCAGTCGTTCCCGGTGCAGGTTACTGTCCACGACTAAAACCGCGGCTTCGTCGTATGTGAGGTAGCATACAATCACGGGAACGGTCTGCATCCAGATATCCTTTGCGGCAAAGCAGCGGCGGTGGCCGGAAAGGATCTGGAGCTCGCCGTCGCTTCCTTCGATCGGTCTTGCGAGGATCGGGGACAGAATCCCATGCTCGCGGATGCTGTCTTTCAAGCGTTCCATTTCCTCGTTATCGACTACCTTGTACGGATGATCCGGAAACGGATGCAGCTTATCGAGCGGGATCATCACCGGCTTCGGCGCTTTCTTTTTATCGTTCATAGTCATTCCGCTTGGCTCCTTTCTTCTTCATGGATTTTTCGATTTCGGCGCGGACGTCGGAAGGGATCGCATCTACAATCTTCTGTGCCTTGTTGCACTGCGCCTGCAGTTCTTTCAGTCTCTGTTCATGCTTCCAGATCTAATCATTCAGCTCACGAACCCGCGAGCGTTGCGCGCTGGCGTAGGCGTTTGCGTTCTCGATCGAACGCTCCTGTTCCTGAATCTTCTGCTCCAGCTCGGACACATACCCGTCGATGCTCTTGCTCTGTTCGATCAGCTTGTAGCAATCGGGCAGGTATCGTCCGATCGCGCGGACCGCCTCCTCTCGTTTCTTGCCCGCATTGAAGATATTGACGTTCGAGATCGCCTTGCTGATCGCGTCATACGATTTGCTGACGTTCTCCGCAGATCGGAACAGATACGGCGGAATATGCTTGCGTCCGGTGATTGCGGCAGGCAAGCCACGCTCCAGTTCCGGATAAAAGCTGTGCATCCGATCGTAGAAATCGTCCTGCCACTTACTGAACGCAGCTTTGTTGCCGAGGACTTCTTTTGCCGACAGACGGCCGTCTTTGGTGATCGGGACGAAGCAGAAGTGCATATGCGGCGTTTTCTCGTCCATGTGAACGACGGCTGAGATCACGTTCTCTTTGCCGATCCGTTCGTACAGGAAAGCGGCAGCCCTTTCAAAGAACTGCCGCTGCTCGGTAGGATATAGTTTTTCCATGACCTCCGGGGAAGTGGTAATCATCGCTTCGACCATGATCACGCTGTTCGATCTTGTTCTCGCGCCGACTGCTTGGATACGTTCCATACAGCATTGCTTGTACTTGTCGGACGGTTCAATCAGGTGATAGTTCTGCGCAGACTTCGATCGGTCGATGTTCGGATTACTCTTATATTCTTCCTTCTTCCGTTCGTTGTGACGGTCGCGTCCTGCAACGCCGCCGGCTTGCGCTTTCTGAAATCTCAGGATCGCATACGGCATACGGCTTCCTCCTTTCGGCAGGTGTGGTTCAAAAACATATCCCGAAGGATATGCACAACGGTGATTTGATTTGTTTGCTGTTTCAGCATTGATTTGGTTTCCTTTCTGTGTTTGTAGATTTGTATTTGCAGCAAAAAGATGTACCATATCGCTGTGCTGCATGGCAGCGCTATGGTCGAATAGAACAACGCCGCAAGTATGGATTGCGCCGTTTGCGGTGTTGTTCTCACCCCGCGGGGGAAAGAATACTGCTCGGCTCATGCCGCGCTCGGAGGTTCGCACTGTGAACCGTCCTCCCGCGACGGCGACTGCTCGAAATCCATCCCTCATCCCGAAAGAATCCCTTTCTGAGCCGAGCAGTATAACACACTAGACCTACGCGGTAGGTCGTGTGCCCTTGCAGGGAGCTTGCGGACGGCATCGAACCGCACTTTTCGCACGTTTCTTCCGTCCGCGGGTGTCGGCAGCGGCAACCTTGCTCCCACAAGGTTCCGATTCCTGCCGCCACGGCGAGAGTGCCAATCCCAAGTATAGGAACTGGCACTTTCTGTTGAACGCAAAGAAATAAAGCCAATCAAATGACCGACTCTTAAGTTTGCGTTCTATTCTGTTTTGCCCAATGTTCACTTCCCGTTTCCGGTGCGATACGATTTTTCCTTTTCACCTCCGTTCTACCCGCTATCTGTTTCCCAAGCAGAGAGTGGGCGCAGTATTCTAAAAGAGCAGGCATTGTTCCATCCCATATCGACGCACAACCCTTTCACCTTAAAGCAATGTAAGTCTAGACTAATGTTCCTGCTAACAATAATATATTATCGGTTTTGCACATTCGTTTTTTGAAACGACTTCTGCTATGCTAGATGCAGGAAAACAAGGAGGTGCATGAAATGGAAAAGGACATTATTGATGAACTGAATGGATTGGAGTATGAGCTGGTTGGAGATTATTACATTATTGCCGGGGAGGATGAGCCGCCGGCGAGACCGATTGGCGTATGGGGTTCGATGCGCCGGGACTATCTGAAAAAGCATCGACAATCGCTGTATTATCAGCTACTCCTGTCGGGAAAACTGAATGATCATCTTGCCGACATCGAAGAGCAGGCACAGGATATGATGTGGACGCTGCCAAAGCAGATGGCTAAAGCCGAAGGTGTGACCGAAGAACTGAAACGTATGGATCAAATGGCATGGGTCGGTGCAATGAACATCATTCAGGCACAGGTGCGAGAAATCATAACTAACGAATTAATCTATAGCTGAATACAGAATAGCCGCCGAGACGATCCCGGCGGCTGCATTTTTGTTATAATCAACTGCTGATACAAACCTGTCAGATCACCTTTTTGTAGAAGCGAACCGTGAACCGCGCACCGCCGGAGGCGTTGTTGGAAGCCGTTATCGTTGCATTCTGTGCGGCAAGCACTTCGCGCGTCAGCGCAAGTCCGATGCCGATGCTGTCTGGGTTCGCGTTCTTTCCGCGGTAATACCGTTCAAACAGGTGCGGAATGTCCTCGCGATCGAATCCTTCTCCCGTATCTGCCACCACAAATTCGGTGAACAGAGGCGTATCGTTGACCTCGACCGAAACAGTACCGCCTGCGGGCGTATGCTCCATCGCGTTTTTCAACAGGTTCCCGATCGCTTCCACAGTCCACGCCGGGTCACAGACAACTGTTTCATCTTTGACCGTCGCACGGTACTCGATCTCACGCAGCTCCATCGCGATCAAAAAAGGCTCGACAGCCCGGTCAAGCAACGCTCTCACCGGTACGGTCGTTTGGTCGAGCTTTGCAATGCCTGCGTCGAGCTTCGACAACTTCAGCAGCGTTTCGACAAGCCACCGGATGCGCTCGGTCTGGCGCAAAAGGTCGCGCGTCAGCTCGATCCGCCGCTCATAGGGCTGTTCCGGCTCTTTCAGCAGCGCAAGTCCGAGTGTGATGGAGGTCAGCGGCGTACGGATCTGATGAAAGATGTCTGCAATCGCCTCCGTCAACTGCAGCTTGTCGGCGGCAAGTTGGTCCGTCTGCTCCTTGAGCCGCACGGTCATCTTATGCAGTTCGTGGTACAGGATCGAAAGCTCACCCTCATCGCTTTCCGCGATCACGAGCGATTCCTCTCCGTACAGAACCCGATCCACCGTTTGCGACAGCACAACGATCTTTTCGTAACGGCGTGCGCCAAGCCAAAGGTGCGTCCCTGTGAGCCCAAATCCCAGAATCAGCAACAATAACCCAGCGAGCGGATGCACGAAAAAGCCGACCGCACTGAGCACAAGCGTTGCGCCGAGCCCGATCAGCAGTTCGTTTCGTATATCGGGATTCCGCAATAACCGTATCATTCAGTCCACCCGATACCCGATTCCACGCACGGTCTTAATGAGAGTCGGGTTTTGCGGATCGTCCTCCAATTTCTCCCGCAGACGCTTCACACAGACCGTCAACGTATTGTCGTTAACGAAATCACCGCCCGCGTCCCAAATGTCCTCGAGCAGCTTTGTCCGCGGCATCAGCCGTCCGCGGTTGTTCAGCAGTAGTGTCAGCATCCGGTATTCGAGCGCGGACAGCGGAACGGGCGCGCCGTTTTTCTCAACGATTCCGCTTGCAAAGTCGATCTGCACATTGCCGATCGTCATACAGTCGCCCTTGCCCGTACGGCGCAGCACGCTTTTAATACGTGAGAGCAGCTCCCGTGGACGGAACGGTTTGGCGATATAGTCATCCGCGCCCATGTCGAGCCCTTTGACTACGCTGTTTTCATCGCCTGACGCAGTCAGGAAGATGACAGGAAAGCCCTGCTTCTTCGCCGCACGGCAGACTCCATACCCGCTGCCGCTTTGCAAGGAAATATCGACAAGCAGCAGGTCCGGCTTTTGCACAAACGCAGCGATCGCGTCCGTTTCGTTAGTAGCGTGATCAACCGCGAAGCCTTCTGACGCAAGATACTCGGAGAGCGTCCGCACGATCGCAGCGTCGTCTTCGATCAACAGAATCCGCATGACGGTTCGCCCTCCTTTCACCCATTTACATTCAGTATAACAGACCTGTCCGCATTTTCGCAAGCGGTTACAGATTTTCGTTTTTCAGCGCATCGATCGGATTGTCCCGCCGTATTTTCTCTTTGGCATACAGCATCGTCGCAAACACGACTGCAAACACCGAACCGACAGCGATCACGACGCTGTGCCATGGGATATAGAAACCCTGTTCGACGGCGTTGGATGCAATGTTCCAAATCAGGAACGTCACAAGCACCGCGGCCGGAAGCCCCCATAAAAGTCCTTTCAAACCATAAATGACGCATTCATAGTTCAACATTCGTCCGAAGCCCTTTTCGGACAGACCGATGGATTTCAACATTGCAAACTCGCGCCGACGCAGCAGCACGTTCGTCGAAATCGTATTGAACACGTTTGCAACCGCGATCAGCGAAATCAGGATGATGAACCCATAGGCGAATATGTTCACGATCGTGACGAGCATCCGTTCAATTTCAAAGGATTCCGCAAGGTCGTGGACCGTGAACGCCCGCATCCCGGCTTGTTCGGCGAGCGATTTCAGCGATGCGGAGGCAACGGTATGGTCATTTGCACGGAAGCAATAGACCGGCGCTCGCAGCACTTTCTCGACCGTCTCCGCATCAAAGACATCAGCAAGGCGGCTGTACGGATACAGGATTGAACCGCTGCTCACAACGATCGGCTCGTTTACAACGCACGCGCCTGCTACAGTCAGCGTATAGCTGATGTACAATTCACTTTCCGGTACGATGCGCAGCTTCGCGGGATCGAGGATGGAAATGTCGAATGTCCCGGTCTGATCGTAGGCACGCAGCGCGTCGCCGAGCGGAGAATTGCCGCTCTCGTCAGCTCGGTTCAAACGTGCAAATGCTTCTTCGTCATATAACGCGGTTTCATCCTCCCCGACACCAAGCGCTTCAAGCACTTCGTTCGGCAGGATACCGTCCCATGAGAGCATGACCCATCCTTCGATTTTCTCGAGGCGATCATCCTTTGCCGTGACCTGTACAGGAAACGCCTTCGTGTCCACCAGTTCCGTCGTTTTATACACGGCTTTGCCGTCCACATATACACGGTCGGTGCTCTGATTGATAATCAGTCCCTGTGGATCGCCTGTGAAAAACAAATCGGGTTTAAATCCGTTGGTTTTTGCGATTGAGCGGAATGTTTCGTCATCCACGAACTGAACGGACTTATCCAACTGCACCGTCGTCCGTTCCGGACCGAACTGCTGCAGCGATTTGTACGATTCTGTGAGATCCATCATGTCTAACGTCAGCGGGAGCAGAATGGACGCGGAATAGGTTCCCGCCGTCACGGTTACCGCCTCGCGCAGCATTGTAAACACTTTATCGGTATCCATGCCGTCGTCATAACTGTAGACACAGACGTCCACCTTGTTTGTATCGCCGACTGCGGCGTTGACCGAATCCTTCAGGTACGAGGTCAGAGAGCTTGCGGAAACGAACAGAACAATACTGAGGAACAGCGACAGGACGGTCGCACGGTACCGCTTGCGGTTGCGCTTGAAGCTTTTGGACGCCATCATACCCTCGAAGCCGAACAGCTTCCCAGTCAACCCCGAAACCCGAACCTCCCGCGGGGAAATGCGCATATCGTTGGTTTGCCGGATCGCGTCGATCGCGTTGATCCGTACCGCACGTTTTGCAGGGATGCTCGCAGAAATCAATGTCGTTAGAAGGCATACAATAGCGGATAGCAGGAGCATGAACGGATTGAATACGAGTTGCATCTGAACGCCGGTTTGCACCGATTCAGAGGAAAGCATCCGCGACAGCATCGGCGAGATACCCCAAAGTGTAATGCCGATTCCGACGAGTCCGACGATTGCACCGATTACAGTTCCTGCAAGGCCGAGCACGAATGCTTCGTAGCGTACCATGGCGCGAATCTGCTTCGTCGTCGCCCCGATGGATCGCAGGATCCCGAACTGACGGGTACGCTCGGCGACCGAGATAGAGAACGAATTGTAGATTAGCGAGATCGAACCGAAGGCAACGAGAGCGACGAGTATGCCCGCGATCCCGTACAGCGCGACGACCAGCGTATTATCCGACGCGCCATAGTAGCGCAGAATCGAGCTGTGTTTTGCCAGATGATTGGAAACCGTCTGGGTTTTCGCGAAGATATTATAAAAAGTCGGCAGTTTCAGTGTGAAGAACAAGCGGTATTCGCCAATGCCCTGCCCAACGGTCAACGCGCGGTAAAAGCCGCGATCGCGCTCGATAAATGCATCGAAATCCTGATAAACGCCGACGATCGTATAGCTGTGCTCGGTCACATCCGTGACGATTTCGTCGTGGATGCCGAGATAGTAATCGCCCTCGGTCAACGGCTTGCCGTCCTTGTCCGTCCGAAGCCCGAGCGGCAAGGTCAGCTCCATCCCGATCGCGGCATGGGCGATCTCACGGATCTCCTTGGTAATCAAATCGCCGGAAATATAATAGCTGTACGGCAGCAGCAATTCGTTTTCGCTTTGCGGCATGCGCCCATCGACCAGTTTCACCGCGAGCAAGCCGTTCGGATCTTCGCCGATTGCGTCCACACAGATGGGCCTTCGATCCTCCTCCAACGATTCAACTGCTTCATAACCGACGAGCTGCCACGTTGTACTGTCTTTGACCGCGGACTGTTCGGCTGCCTGCTTGGCCTGTGCTTCGTCGAGTCCGTAATAGTATGCCTGATAATAGCCGTCTGTCGTTCCCTCAATGTTCAGCAGGAACATCAATCCGCTATACGCGCCTTCAAGCACCGCGACAAACAGTGCCATCGACAGCGTGATGCCGATGATCGTGACCCAGGTGCGTGTCGGATTTTTGCGAAGCAGTCTTTGTGTCACGCGGTGCAGAATGTTCATGCCTGCCTCCCACGAATGCGATCGTCCTTTGTAATGCGTCCGTCATCGATCGTCAGAATGCGATCTGCCTGGAGCGCAATGCTTTCATCATGCGTGATTAAGATCAGTGTCTGTCCGTACTTGCGGTTGCTCAGCTTCAATAGTTCAATGATTTCCTGGCTGTTTTTTGAATCCAGATTACCGGTCGGCTCGTCGGCGAGCACAACGGACGGCGCGTTCATCAGCGCACGTCCGATCGAAACACGCTGCTGCTGTCCGCCGGAAAGCTGATTCGGCAGGTTATTTTCGCGCCCAATGAGACCGAGCGTCTGCATCAGCTCGTTCAGCCGCGTTTTGTCAACCTTGCGCCCGTCCATCAACACTGGCAGCGTCAAGTTTTCAACGACATTCAGAACCGGAATCAGGTTATAGAACTGATAAATCAGCCCGACCTGCCGCCGGCGAAAAATCGCAAGCTGCTCCTCGTTCTGCGCATAGACGTCCTGCCCGTTCATAAAGACCTTTCCGCTTGTCGGACGATCCACACCGCCGAGCGTGTGCAGCAGCGTTGATTTGCCGCTGCCGCTCGGTCCGATGATTGCGACAAACTCGCCTTTTTCTACATCAAACGATACGTCGTTCAGCGCCCGCACTTCGCTTTCGCCCGTTCCATATACTTTCGTTAGGTTTCGTACTTCCAATATATTCATGTTTTGATACTCCTTGTTTTTGTTGCTTTAAGTATAAACGGTGAAAGTGACAACTCGGTGACTGAAACAGATTTTTATGATTTTTGATTCAAAGTCCGTTTTATTGGACAGGTAATGTTTTATAATATAATCATACAGAAAGGAATTCTTCCGAATACAGATTCTTGAAGGAGAATTTATAACTGTAAATATTTAATATGGAGGGCAAAAATGAGGACAATACTTTTTGTATTCAGCATCATAATGCTGTATTTGTAGTATCTCGTACTACTTGGAGCCATCTCAAATAAAATAATGATTAAAGTCATTGCGTGGCTCAGTTTTGTATCAGATTGTTTGAATGTCATAATTGCATTGAAATAATCTTTAGAACAAAATAGGCAGCGTTCGGAATTCTTCCGAACGCTGACCCCGAAAGGGTCTCGGTTAAGTTTATTCAATCAGTCTATCTCTAGTAGGTTCTGGAGGTGGGAAATGCAGGCAATTAAGCTTCGGCAAGCGGACGGAACACTGCGGCGGTACAAGAACGCGGAGTTTATTCCCGCGTTCCTTATGATTCCTGAAGTGCTGCTGAACCGCACCAATCAGGAATTGATTACGCTCGAGCGTACGCCGCGGGCGTTGTTTTTCGATCCTGACACCATTGCACGTGTGGAAAGCGATAACTTCCTACAGGTCGTGATCGATGTATATGCATACCTCGTGTGGCCGTATATGGGTATTCACGGTAAGATGGAAGACTATTCCGGCTACGATCCCTTCTGGCGTGTGGCGCACTGCGCGCCGATCTGGATCGATGCAATGGAAGAACTGCAAATCCTGCCGAAGGTCGGGGACTTCTATCGGCAGACGATACAGTATCCCGATCAGCAGTTCGGGTTCGTGCCGGAGACAGAGATCATGGCAATTATGGAAACCGTCGTACCGTATGCTATGGAGAAGCATGGCTTTCACGAGATGTATCAGTATGTCAGGAAGCATCGCTGCCACGAGGATTTCGGCTCGCGCAGGAGTTTTGATAAGACCAATTTCTATATCCGCTGGTATCACTCGGACACGAAGCACCCGACGAAGATTTCCACGGATGTGCTGCGAATCAAGAACTACACAAAGCCGGATTTCTGTGTCAACCCTGACGGCGAGCTGGAGGAATCCGTTTGGGATCGGGTCGAGGCAAAGGCGTTCTGGGACACGCTATCCGAAACAGATCAAAAAATCCTCTGGCTGCGCTGGAACGATATGAAAATGGAGGATGTGGCAAAAGCCGTCGGGCTCTCCACACACAGCGCTGTGTCGAAGCGCATACAGAGCGTTGGAAGAAGATATGAGGAGTTTACGGGGGAGCGATTGGGATTTACGAACTAATTATATAACTAATTACTAAAAAGGAGCGTCCTGTTGTGGCAAAGTGCCATATTTATCATCGATGATAAAACCATCTTAATACAGCGTTTCATTTTGCTTATATTTTGCTGGATGGAACATTTGTGTTGACAATAGCTTTTAATATGCTTATACTATACTTGTACCAATAATGATATGAATGGAATGGTGAGACATGAATGCAATTGAATTAATACCCCGCCTATTGCGTTCTGCGCTTGATGGGGATCGGAAAATGATAGAATCCTCGGCGCTTATGATCATTAGGCTCATAAAGAAAGAGTACCCTAAAGTTGCAGATGAAATATCACAAACCCTTTTAAATATGGGGTCTCCTTCAGCTTTTGCGCGATCAATCAATCTTCCACCGTTTCCTGTTGATAAAGAGTCTCGTTCTACATTAGTGGATGTTAAGGAACCATCTTCTATCCCTAATCCCATTTTGAACGACTACACGAACATTCAAATCAATGATTTTATTGAGGAAAGAAAGCTGATTTCCAATTTTATTCAAGCTGGAATTACACCGCCAAACAGTATTTTACTGTTTGGCCAACCGGGTGTAGGTAAAACTTATATTGCGCATTGGATTTCTGGGCAGTTGAATCTTCCCTTGGTTACGCTGGATTTAGCAACATCTATCTCAAGTTATCTTGGACGGTCTGGGCAGAATATTAGAAGTATTTTTGATTATGCAAAAGCCCATCCTTCTATTCTTTTTTTAGATGAATTGGATGCTATCGCAAAGAAACGGGATGATTCGGGAGATCTGGGAGAATTAAAGAGATTAGTTAACGTGTTACTTAAGGAGATTGAGAATTATCCATCGACGGGTATCATCATTGGAGCTACAAATCATCCAGAACTTCTTGATAAAGCAATATGGAGAAGATTTGATAGAGCAATAGAAATTGAAATGCCTGAATATGCACAGAGAAAAGAACTGCTTTCTCGACATCTAGAGGGGTATGGTAAAGCTCTAAACCAAGACACTATTTCTTTTCTTGCTGGAGAAACAAACGGCATTAATTCTGCTGATATCTGTAAGCTATGTGAACACATAAAACGTCAGTTTATAATGATGCCAGAGTGCCCAACAAAAATAGTTATCCTATCTGAACTGTTTAAGGTTTCTATACCTCAGGATAAAGAAGATAGGATAAAAATATGTAAGGAGCTAAAACAGGGTTTCCCTGATTTATCCCAACGTGATATCTCAAGAATAACACATATACCGCTCGCAACCGTTTCGCGATATTTATCAAAGGCAGGAAAGGAGAATTAGATCAATGGATAAGCATCCAATTATAGCAAATGGAGAAGTATATGCTGAACCTGTGTCTAAAATGCTGGGAGGTGGTCCCAAAAGACTGCCTCGTGAATATCCAGAAGCAAAAATACGAATGATTGATGCACTTAATGAATTAACCCAGGAAATTGAAACCGGAGAAGAAAGGTTTCTTGAAGATAAAGTGGTGTGTATAAGACTCGAGCCAAAATTTGAAGCAAAATCATATGTGCCTATATCAATAATTAACGCGATGAATGATAATTCTTCAGCGCTTGTTGGAGGCAGAAAATACTCAATCATTGAGAATGACGATGAGCTTTTTGCAAAGCTTTATTTTGTCCGAACTACTGATACCGGATTACGTCATTTGCTTGAAACTCTGCAAAATGGCACAAAAGATAGTATCGACCAATGGAGACAGCAAGTCCAATCAATTAATACTATTAATTTACTGCATCCTGAAGAAAAAATCATGGGGTTTTCTAGCAGTTGGGAAGAGGGAACAGTAGAATTTGTTTTGCATCCATTACCAGAATATACAGAAAATGAAATATCTCTCTTCTTTGAGACTAGTGGTATAGATGCTACAAAAGCAAGAGTAAAGACCTATGAAGACGGGATTACATTTATTAGCGCAGATTGTTCCCTTGAAAATATGCAGCGAATAAAAGATTATAATCCGCTCAGAGCAGCACATCCCATGGGGACAATATCAATCACTCAAATTAGAGGAATGAAAGGCAGTTCTTGTCCATCTGTTTATCCGTCCACACAAATACCGGATATTCATGTTGGTGTTTTTGATGGTGGTGCCGACGATACACTCCCTATTCTAAAAAAGTATGTTACAGCGATAGATGCTACGTCTGAACCTTCAGATGATGCGTGCGTCTCGCATGGTTCTGGAGTATGTAGTGCTATACTATATGGTAACCTAGCTGGTTTGAATGGAAAGGATGTGCTAGAACCGCCTTGCACGCTAATTGATTGTTATCGTGTGTTACCTTTGCAAAACAAGAAGGATTTCGATTTGTATGAAGTTATAGATTTGATAGAGAGTATTGTTCCAAATTCTCCCCATACAAAGCTATATAATCTTTCTATGGGGCCTAAAGGTGCAATTGTTGATGATAGCATTAGCCGTTTTACATATGCGTTAGATAAACTGACATATGAAGTCGCGCAAGATGATATAAACCCATTATTTGTTGTAGCGGTCGGTAACGATGGCGAATTACCTCCATTATATAACCGCATCCAATCACCATCTGATTTAGTGAATGGGTTAGGTATTGGTTCCTTTACATATAACTGTAACGGAGAAAAGACCGCCTCCAGCTATAGTTGTGTCGGTCCTGGAAGAGAGGGCGGTAAAACAAAACCAGATTTATTGGAGTTTGGTGGCAGTATTGAGCATCCATTTATTATCCCTGATCTGGATCATTTAAGTTTATGTGCAACTGCAGGTACTAGCTTTTCTGCTCCAGTTGTTACAGGGAAAATTGGGAAACTTCTGGCAATGAGCGATAGTATTTCACCTCATTTAGCGAGAGCGCTTTTAATACATAATGCACAGTTTATTGATGGAATTCCAAGGAATAAGCAAGGATTTGGTTTGTGTCCAGATAATGTGGCTGATCTGCTGGAGTGCCGTGATAACTTTGTCACTGTTATGTATTCTGGCACGATTATTCCAACTCAGTTCCTGCAACTGCCTGTTTTTGCACCTAGGATTAACGAGATGCACGGAAATGTGACTATAAGCTGGACAATAGCAACAGTTGTAGCACCATATTCAAACGATCCAGATGCTTACACGAATAATTGCATTGAAGATGTCTTCTATCCGCACAGCATGATATATACGTTTTCAAAGCAGGGGCAAAGTTCACAAAAGATAAACTTATTAGATCCTGCTAAGATTCCTATGATTAGAAATCTCATTGATACAGGATATAGACAATCAAGTATGCCTGTAAGTCATCCTGCAAAAGTATCATGGGAAGAAGCTGATCTTCGAGCAGTTGATTTGAAATGGGATACTATAATTCATAAAGAATTAACCATGCGCAGTAGTTCACTGTTTGATCCTTCGTTGACAATACATGCACTTGGGAGAAATGGATTTGAAAATGAATCTATTCGCTATTATGTGATAGTAACGATTAATGCGCCAAGGTATGACGGTCGCTTATATGATGCTATTCTCCAAAACTATCAAAATCTATTACCTATTGAGGTTCGTAATATCAATCGAATACTGGTATAATGCGGAATGTGCATGACTTTGCCATAAAAAATAGTATTGAATCCGTTATCAACACTCGCACCAAATCAAAACCACCCCTTGCGGGTGGTTTTGATTTGGTATCTGATAAGTCGGGACTCGACTGAGCGCCCGCAAAACGACACAGTGCGTCGTTTTGCAGCGAGGCGGCTTTGCGGCAGGCGCGGACGCGCAGTGTGGAGCACAAGCGGAAGACGCCGATATCCATCGCCGCAAAGGAGTCCCACCACCGGCACCATAGAAGGACTCTGATTTGGATACAATTAGG
>JAEEGL016340578.1_pt1 | contig 15931 bp, 9 predicted proteins | sample 9134231 | NCBI WGS metagenome assembly JAEEGL01 (sample SAMN16246548, study PRJNA631951) | gut metagenome | biome: gut microbiome; feature: rumen; material: fiber-attached | host: Bos | place: Iran: Karaj | collected 2018-10 | reverse complement strand
GCCTCCAACATTGCCAACTTTTTCATCTCGAAGCCCGCTTTCAGAGCCTCTGCAACAGGCCGGGTGTAAAGATAATACGTCTCCATCGGCCGCTTGAAATCATAATCCAATTTCATGCTCGGAGAATAAGGTATCATCGCCTTTGTCATCTCAATCATTTTGTCGGCAAATGAGTAATCAAGTCCCTTAACGCCAAGCGTTTGAGCGGCGTCAATTACTTCTTTCATTTGGTCGTAAATGAGTTTTTCGGTGTAAGGATTCTTCAACAAATTGTCCGTTGTAGTATTCATAACGACGGTCATTCCGTTGAAAGGCATATTCCAGACGGCTTTTTTCCACCGCGCCTGATAATATTCCACTTCCTGAGCCTGAACTCCCGCTTTAAGGAAATCGTTTAAGACGCTATCAAACAAGGCTTTGTCCTTGCACGAAAAATTGCCCAAATTGATGCTGCCGTAAAAAAGATGCTCAATTATTCCGGGCAATATTTTCTGCGAACAGATAAACGCCAAACCCGCCGCAATATTAAGTCCGGGAAACTTTTGCTGCAAATCCTCTTCCAAACCGATTCCGTTTTGAATCAGAATTACAAGAGTGTTTTCTTTAAGGAGCGGCGGCAGAATTTTGTACAGAAGTTCCTGATTGACAGATTTTAAGCCGACCAAAACGACGTCTGATTTGCTCATCTCTGCTGTTGAAGAAAATACTTTCGGATTTTTCAAAAAGAAATCTCCGTCGCATGAGAGAACTTTCAGACCGTTTTCCTTAACAAACTGATAATCAGAGTGCAACAGAAATTCCACGTCAAAACCCGCATTTGCAAGTTTTGCGCCGTAAAAACCGCCTACCGCACCCGTGCCGATAACTGAATATTTCATTTTTTAACAATTATTCGTAACATTTCCAAATATTTTCAACAGTGTCTTTGTCGAGTTTTCCTGTGAAAAGGCTGACCAAAAAGACCACTGCAAAACCGCCGACCATCGCGATTGCGCCGCAATTAATAGGCGAGAATGGATTGCCGAGAAGCATATTCAAGACCGTTATGCCAACGCCCCAGATAAAGCACGCCCAAACCGAAGCCGTAGTAACGCCTTTCCAATAAAGTCCTAACATAAACGGTGCTAAAAACGCACCCGCTAATGCGCCCCAAGAAATTCCCATCAACTGCGCGATAAATGTCGGGGGATTGAGCGCGATTATGACAGAAATCGCAATGAAAAACACTATTAATGCCCTCATAACTACGACTTTGCGTTTTTCAACATCTTCGCCCTGCTTGTTTCTGTAAATAAGGTCGAGTGTCATCGTAGAACTTGAAGTCAAAACAAGAGAAGCAAGCGTTGACATAGAAGCCGAAAGTACCAACAAAACCACCAAACCGATTAACGCATCAGGCAGTGTTTCAAGCATTTTCGGGACGATTGAGTCAAAATCCAATTTGCCGTTTCCAAGGGTAGGAGGCGTGCCGAAAAGCCGTCCGAAACCGCCCAAAAAGTAGCAGCCGCCGGCAACCACAAAAGCAAAAATTGTTGAAATTACCGTTCCGCGTTTGATAGCCGTTTCGTCGGTGATTGAATAGAATTTTCCAACCATTTGCGGTAAGCCCCAAGTACCTAAGGACGTGAGGATTACAACGCCGACAAGATTCCACGGGTCTGGTCCGAAAAGACTGGCAAAACTGCCGTTAATTTCAGGGTTGTTGTCGGAGGAAATTGCTGAAAGGCTTTCAACAGCAGCCGATAAACCGCCTTTTGTCTCCAAAACCGCAAAAATTACAGCCACAATTCCGAAAAGCATTATCACGCCTTGTATAAAGTCGTTGACAGCAGTTGCCTTATAGCCGCCGAGAATGACGTAAAGTGCGGTCAGAGCCGCCATTATGCAGACACAAACCTCGTAAGAAATGCCGAATCCCATTTCAAAAAGTGTTGAAATGCCTTTGTAAACGCCTGCTGTGTAGGGAATTAAAAACACAAATGCGATTATTGAGGCGGCAATCCTCAATCCTTGTGAGGAAAATCTTGTCCCGAAAAAGTCGGGCATAGTTTTACTCTGAATGTGCTGTGTCATAAGTTTTGTTCGTTTGCCTAAGACAAGCCATGCAAACAAAGAGCCTATAACGGCATTTCCGATACCAATCCACGAACTTGAAAGTCCGTATTTCCAGCCGAATTGTCCGGCGTAACCCACAAACACGACTGCCGAAAAATACGACGTTCCGTAAGCAAAAGCGGTCAGCCACGGGCCAACGTTTCTGCCGCCTAAAACAAATCCTTCGACACTTTTTGCCGTTTTTCTCTGATAAAGGCCTACTGAGACCATAACCGCCAAAAATACGACGGTAAGAATGATTTTGATTAACATTTTATTCTATTTCTTCAATTTTGTCCCACAATTTTTCGTCCAAAAGGGTTTTGAACTTTTCCGTACAGCCGATAGGAATATAAATTTTCCTAAGCGAAGAGCAGCCGTCAAACGCGCCCTCGTCAATTCTTTTGACCGTGTTGTACATCGAAACTTCCTTCAAAGCCTTGCAGTTAGCAAAAGTCTGCCGTCCGATTCTTTCGGTAGAGGAAGGTACGATGACGATTTCCAAAGTCTGGTTGTCCTTAAATGAAAAATCACCCGTTCTGCGCGTTCCGTAAGGCAGAATCAGAGAGTCTTTTTTTCCAAAATACGAGATGACACGTTTTTTCTTAATGTCAAGGAAAAAGTCTTGTTCTATTTTGTAATTTTCGTTTTCGCTGATGATTTCGATGTCTTTGCAACCGTAAAAAGGATTATGTCCCATGTAAATCACCGAGGCGGGAATAACTATTTTTTTTAGAGCCGTACAGTTGTAAAAAGTTGTTTGACCGATTCCTTTAAGTGTCTCTGGTAAAGTGATTTGAGAGAGCGATGTACAATTCATAAACGCGCTTTTGCCCAAAGATTCTACCGAGTCGGCAAGAGTTATGTTTTTCAAAGCCGTACAGCCCGCAAAGGAGAGGTCGTCCACTTTTATGACCGGCGAAGGAATGTCGATATTTTCTAACGAATAACAATTTTCAAAAGCCGAGGCACCAATAAATTTTACAGAGCCGAGAATTTTTACCTCTTTCAGCGATGTACAGTTATAGAAGGTTTTGCGCTTGATGTTGTTTAAGTTTTCGGAAATTTCAACCTTTTCAAGGTTCGGACAATCTGCAAAAGCCTCCGCACCGATGTAATTAACGCTTGGCGGAATTTTTATTTCCTTATAATCGGCGTTTCCCTTAAACGCCGCCATTTCGATTTTTTCCGTGTCTTCCGGAAGGGAAAAAGTTTTGATTTTTTTACTAAAAAGTCCCATAAAATAAAAAATTAACCGGCGTTTTTATTCTTTTAAAAAAACGCCGGTCAAAATTATAATTTTTTTTTATTATAACATAATTTTTTTTATTTCTTTTTTCCGCCTAACATCTCTGCCAAGGGTTTATCCTTGAAAGTGTGTTTTTCTTGATCCCAAAATCCAAAATCAGCATCGTAGCACCAAGTTGTCCAAGCCACGTTGAATTCGTCAAAGACTTTAAGCATATCCTTTGTCCAAGCGTATGCCAAATTTCTGTCAACGGGACAATAAACGCCCCATTCTCCGCAGAAAAGTTGCAAACCATATTTTGCCGCAACGTCAATTGCGTCTTTCATTTCGTTGTAAATTCTGTCTCTGTTCCATTCCTCTTTTGTGTATTGTTCAATAAACGGTTTTACGCTGTCGGGTGCTGCGGCGTAGTCTTCTTGGGAAATAGGAATGCCCGGATAAGTTACTTTGCCTGTGTAGCCTTTGATGTCGGTCCACCATGCACCATAATGCGTTACAATCATAGGGTTGTAATAATGGAAACTGAGAATGATGTTTTTGTCGTTTTCGGGAACTTTCAAGAATTTAAAAGTGCCGACACCTTGCCAAAGATTTGAGCCGATTACCAAAGTTCTTTCGGGTTCGCGGGCGCGGAGTGCCTTGTGAACTTTTGCGACAAGATTGTTCCATTGTTCGTGTTCTTTGGCTGTGGGTTCGTTCATAAATTCGTATGCAACCCAATCGGTGGAATAGTTAATTAAAGAATCCTGCAACTGACTCCAAAGATTAATAAGACCTTCCTGTGCTTTTTCATCGGTAAAAAGCGTGTTGCTACCGCCTTCGTTTGAGGCATTAAAATAATGTGCGCGAATAATATGGAGGTCAACGATTGCTCGGATATTGTGTTTTCGGGCAAGGTTCAAAGCGTTTTTTAGCAAGCCCCAAGCCTCAGGCAGTTTGTTGCCTTGTTCGTCCCAAAACTGCTCTTCGTCAATCGGAATTCTTACGTGGTCAAAACCGAGACTGTCAAGCCTTACAAAATCGTCTTCTTGAATATGGAGACGGCGTTTTTCTCCGCGTTCCTCACTTTGCGAAAGCCAATGACTGAGGTTGGTTCCGCGTTTAATTTTAAAACCTTCCTTCTTTTCAGTGGCGTTGGAAGTGTTTGTGCTGTTGCCGCCGCAAGCAGAGAAAATGCAGCAAAATGCCAACAAGGCACAAACCAAAAAACTTTTTCTTTTCATGCGTGTTTAGTGTTTTTAATTTTTATTTATTTTTACTTTGATTTAAAGTCTGTTTATAAACTTTGCGGCTAAGTTAATCGCCGCGATTTTGTCGGCGGCGGCAAGCGGGTCAATGCCGAAAGTATAAAGTCCGTGTTTGGGCACAAAAACGTTGTTTTTTCCGCACAAAGCCTCCGAAATTTTATTTTCAAAATCTTTTTCACTGTTATTAATTATGCGGAATTTGTCCTTAAAAGTCCAAACTTGGTCGGGCGAAAAATCTTCTGCCAAATCCAAAAATTTGTTGCTGTCGCCGTTAAGTTTCCTCATCGCGAGTTCCAATTCCATGGGGTAGGAGTGGATAAAACAAAGCGAGTTCATACGAGCGTCGTTGATAATACTATATGCCGAAAGAAAAGTGTCAAGTTCTTTCGGAAATTTTATAAGATTATCGGCGATTGCCTCGTAACCGTTGCAACTGCGTGTTATTCTGATAATTGCGCCGTAATCCATAGGCGTTCTTGAAAACTGTTCAAAAGAGCAGTGGTAAGAGGTTACGTAGAAAAAACGGTCTTTTAAGCCTGGCATTTCTTTTTTTAATGCGTATTCCGGGCTGATAGCGGATTTAGTGTTAGCACCCTCAGGCATACAAGATGTTACGTCCAAAATCATAGAACCGCAACGTCCAAAGGTAAAACCTGCGGCGTTGATACTTTTGGCTGCCTCAACGAATTTTGAAATCATCTTGGCGAGCAGATCGTTTTTGTATAAAATAGAAGCCATATTTTTAAAATTATCCCCAGTGATTTTTTAGCAAGCAAAATTACAATCTTTGACTCTAAAAAACAAAGTTTTATTGTTAAAAAACTATTAAAAACCCCATTCAGAGATTATGGTTTCTTTTTCCACCTCGTCTTGAATGTTTTTTTCGAGGTTGTAAAAGAAATCTATTCCCGTAAAAGTTTCTAATTGGTCGATGGAAACGGCGTACTGTTTTATGCTTTTTTTCTCGTTTTCGGAGTAACTTTTTTTGTGTTCAATCCAAAAACCGAGAGCCTTATATTTTCCGTTTTTAACGCAGAGAACCGCCATAAAAAAATATTTCGGGATTATCAGACCTTCGGTATCGTGGGTTAAAAAGTCGAAAATCTGGTCTTTGTTATCAATAGTTCCGCCTTTTACTACGTAGAGCGTGTCGCGAAAATTATTAACGTTCCAACTTCTAATTTTGCTTTCCATGTCAGCCCAAATAGTGGCGTTAAGGCTGTTGTATTGCGGCTGCATATTGGAGTAGCAAAAAGTCTGACGGTTCATGTTTTTGTTTTGAAGTCTGTCAGCAGAAGGGCAGAGGTGTCCCCTGTCAAAGCCGCTATAACGGTAATCTTCGTAAGTGGAGCGGAAATCTGCGGGAATTGTTTCGTCTTCGTGCCAAGCATCGTCGCCGCTTCTTGAAACGGTTGAAACGGTGTTGCCTTGGTGCATTTGATATGCAGTCCAGCGTTGTGCTCTTTTGTTGCAGTCCCATTCGAGAAAATAGTTTATTCCGTATTCTTCATCGGTTTTTGCGACAATCATATTACGACCGTCGGTTTTGGGCTCCGGACATTCTAAGCGTGAGGTATAGATTTTGGAAGAATTTTCTCCGCTAATTTCTTGCGGGTCTTCTTGTTGAAAGTTTTGGTCTTGATTTTTGTCCTTAATTTGGCTTTGAGCAATTTCAATGTCGCTTTCGGGAACTTTTGCACACGCGGCTACCAAAACCGCCGAAACAAAAAAGGTTATAATTTTTTTCATGATTTTTATTGCGTTTTTTATTAAAAAATGTAGAGACGTTGCACGCAACGTCTCTACGGGGATTTTTTTATTCTGTGGGTTTGGTACCGTATGCAGTGCCGTTATTGTCTTCATCATAGATAACAGCGTAAGTGGGGTCAAAACCTAAAATAGTTGCCGTTTGGCTTTTATTATTTGACTTAGAATAAGTTGTATATTTGCCATAAAAAATAATTCGCTTATTACTTGATACACTATACTTTAATGAAGCCTTATTACTTTTCAGCGAACCATCTATATTAACATACAAACACTCATCGAAAACATTTGCAGAAACATCTTCTCCTATCACAACATTATATTGTGCATTCTCTTTGCCGAATTGAGCAACTTTGAAAACACCGTTAGCATAATCGGCAGACGCTGAACCAACGACAAAACCTTCAACCCAAATGTTTTCAGAGCCTTCTTCTAATAGTTTTACCTGAGAAATTGTTTTAATTGTTACACCTTCTGGAATTAAACTTTCTTCGGGTTGAGGTTGCGGGTCTTCATTGCCGCCTTCTTCTTTTTCTTTCAAAGTCAAATCAAAAACTTCAAATTTACCTTTTAGAGAATTTTCAGTAGAAACATATTTGAAAGCGATTGTGATTTTTTGTCCTGCATATTCCGACAAGTCAATAACATTTTCCAAATTAGTCTTTTCTGCTTCTGCGAATTTTATATTCAAATCCGTCCATTGAATATCATTCGGATTGCCGCCTTGATAAGCGGTTGAAATATAAAGTTTATAGTTTTCGTCTTTGGGTTTTTGATACCAAGATGTAAATTTCAACTCATATTTTTTGTTTGACTCTAAATCTACAAGCGGTGAAATCAACCAACTTTCAGACTCTTTGTTCATAGTGCTGACAGCGCCGTATTTAGTTGAAGACCAAATATGTTCATTGTCGGTAGAATGTTTCAAAACGTCATAAACGGAAAATACTCCGAGATTGGTTTTAAAACTTTCGTCAATAGAAGAAACAGTGTTTGAAGTTTTATCTTCTCCGTCAAAACCGCTAATGATTTCGTCTTTTTCCATAGAAAATTTTGAAATTCTGAAAATTCCATTGTCTTGGTCAGTAGAGGTATATTTAAAAGCGATGTTTATATTTTTTCCGGCATATTCGCTCAAATCAAGTGTATTGGCTTTGGTTTGATTTTTGCCGAAACTTACGGTTAATTCCGTTTTGTTTGCATTGTTGGGATTATCATTGTTGTAGTTTTCCAAAACGTATGCTTTGTAAACTTTTTTGGCATCCTCTGCCGTTTTGTCGTTATAAACAGAAAAAGATAATTGGTAAATATCGTTGTTTTCAAGATTAAAACTCTTAGAAATCAGCCAACTTTCAGATTCTTTATTTGCGTTTGCTGCTATGCCGTCAGCAGTGTTTTTCCAAATATGTTCGTCGACAGAAGCAAACCTCTTAACATCATAAACCGAAAAATCAGTAATATTTGCATTAATATCAAGACCCGAAACGGGGACTTCTTCTTTAACTACTTTGCTCAAAGAAAAATTGAAAATCTCAAATGTTCCCTTTTCTGTTTCTGTTGCAGTATATTTAAAAGCGATAACAACCGTTTGTCCTGCATATTGGCTCAAATCTGTTGTATTGACTTTTGCCTCTTTTGCTGCTCCGAATTCGAGATTGAGTTTCCCCCAAGTTGCAGTTTCGGGATTATCGTTATAATCCGTTGAAATATGCGCCGAGTATACTTGCGAAGGATTAGCGGCATTCATATAAGAGTTTGTAATACTGAGTTCGTATTCATTGCCGCTTTCAAGAGTGAATTTCGGCGAAATGAGCCAACTTTCAGACACCTCCTTTGAAGAGGCTTTTGCTCCGTATGAATTATTGGCAATCCAGATATGAGTATCTTTTGAATTGAAACGTTTAACATCGTAAACCAAAAAATCACCTAATTTCTTTTCCGTTTGGAAGTTATAACTCCACGGAAAATTATCAACCGTAATTATAGTATTTGCACCGTCAAAACCTTTGACGGGTTCTTCCGGCAATATTTCTTCCAATAAGAAATCCTTAATTTGCAATTTGCCTTTATCGTCATCTTTTGAGGTATATTGGAAGGCAACGTTGACGGTTTTTCCGGCGTAACTGCTCAAATCAATTGTATTTGTTTTGTTTTGATTTTGAGCAAAACTTACGGTTAATTCCGTTTGGGTTGCTTCGTTAGGGGTGCCGCTATTATAATTTTCAAAAACGTATGCTTTATAAAACTTTTTAGCCTCATCTGCTGTTTTATCGGTATTTGTTGTAAAAGATAATTGATAATTTTTACCGCTTTCGAGAGCATAACTTTTTGAAATCAACCAACTTTCAGCCTCTTTGTCGGCTGAGGCTGTGATATAATCAGCATTGGATGTCCAAATATGCTCATTAGCAGAAGCATATTTTTTAATATCGTAAACCGAAAAATCAGTGATATTAACGGTTTTGTCAAATCCTGAAATTGGAGTTTCTTCTATTTCTTCGATTACCTCTTTTACAGAGAATTTGATAACCTCAAAGGTGCCTTTTTCGTCTTTCGTAGATGTATATTTAAATGCTATTACAACCGTTTTGCCGGCGTATGTGCTTAAATCGAGTTTAACGTCGTTGTTTTTGCCAATTTCTCCGAAAGTCATATCTAAGGCAGACCATTTTGTGGTAGCAAAATCTCCCGTAAAATTATCGGTTATGAAAGCCTTAAAAGAATTTTGAGGAGTAGCGGCATTTTTGTACCAGTTTGTAAATTCTAACGAATATTTCTTATCGTTTTCCAAAGTAAATTTCGGCGAAATGAGCCAACTTTCAGCCTCTTTGTTTGAGGTTGCCGTTGCACCGTATTGAGAGGCTTTCCAAATGTGTTCGTCTTTTGACTGATAACGTTCAGAATCGTAAACTAAGAAATCTCCTAATTTTTGCTGCGTTTTAAAGTCGTATTCAAACGGAATTGCTGCTTCTTTTTGAGTGCTTTCGCCGTCATAACCCGAAACCGCAGTTTCAGGCATTCTTGAATCTCCGAGATAAAATTCTTTGATTTCAAAAGTGCCTTGTTTTGTTTTTTCAGAATCAGAGGTGTATTCAAATGCGATATGAACGTTATCTGATTTGTATTCCGTAAAATCAATAGTGTTATCAACAAATGTCCAATCTTTTGCCCAGTTTTGAATTTCGAGTTTCGTCCAAGTTGCTTTTGATGGGTCGCCTCCTTTATAATCTGACGACACATAAACGGCACATTCGTCGGAAACTTTATCGGCAAAAAAGTTGGTGGCATGGCTGAATGTAAAATCAATTTTTTCTGCACCGGACAAATCAACTCTCGGAGAGATAAGCCATGATTTTGAGGTTTTGTTGCCTTTTGCTTTTGCTCCGTAAGTTTCGTCTATTGTCCAAATGTTTTTGTCGGCGGAAGCATATTTTATGAAATCATAAACGGAGAATTTATCAATGCCGTCAGTAAAATTGATTGAAATGCTTTTTACGGTTTCTTTTGTATTGTCTGAGCCGTCAAAACCCGAAACAGGCACTTCCTCAGCGCGGCTTTCTCCAAGATAAATATTGTCAACTTCAAATGTTCCATGCTTGGTATCGGTCATTTTTGAAATGTATTCAAAAGCGATGTGAACATTGTCGGATTTGTATTCGGTCAGGTCAAAAGTATTTTCTGTCCAAGTCCAATTAGAAGACCATTTTGCTATTTCAAGTTTTGTCCAAGTGGCTTTTGCGGGGTCGCCGCCGAGAAAATCTTTTGAAATATAAACTGCGCAATAATCTTTGACTTCCGTAGCAAAATTATTGGCAGAATGGTTGAAAGTAAATTCTACTTTTTTGCATTTTGACAAGTCAGTTTTAGGCGTTATGAGCCATGATTTTGCGTTTTTGTTTGCCGTGGCTTTTGCACCGTACTCTTTTGTATGAAACCAAATATTTTTGTCTTGAAGAGCATATTTTTCAAAATCGTAAATGGAGAAACCTTTAAGACTATCTTTTTTTAGGCTTACGGAAATTTCTGTTAACGTTTTTGAAACAGTATTATCGCCGCCGTCATAACCATTTACAGGTGTTTCTTCCTTGCGGAGAGCGCCTAAGTAAACTTTGTCGATTTCAAAAGAGCCGATTTTTTCACCGTCTTGTGCGGCTGAGGTATATTCAAAAGCAATGTGGAGATTGTCGGATTTGTATTCCGTTAAGTCAATAGAGTTTTCTTCCCATGTCCAGTTTGATGACCATTTTTCTAAATTGAGTTTTGTCCAAGTGGCTTTTGATGGGTCGTCGCCTGCATAATCCTTTGAAACGTAAACCGCGCATTTTTTGTCAACGCCTTCGTTTTCGGGAAAATTGTTGGCAGCATGGTTGAAAGTGAACTCTATTTTTTCGCATTTTGAAACATCAACTCTCGGCGAGATAAGCCATGCTTTGTTGTCAGCGGCAGAGCCTTTGGCAACCATTCCGTACTGAGAAGAATTAGTCCAAAGATGTCCCAAATCCTCCGCTTTGTTGAAATTGTAAATTGAGAATTTGTCGATTCCGCTTTCCTTGAAACTGAGGTTTATCGTTTCTGTTAATTCCGTCGTGTTGTCTTTGCCGTCAAAGCCTGTGCTTTCGGCGGGAGCGTCTATTACGATGCCTTCCAGAGCAGAATAAAACAAGGATTTAAGACCGTTAGCCCCAAAATATGACTGAATGTAACCACCCAGAACAATTTGTTTTCCAAGTATGTCTTTGTTAGCAGAAAGGTTTAACGCAGTGCGGTGTTTGGTGTTTGCGGGAAGTTGAACTGGCATACAGTTTTTAACGTCTTTTTCCGTTGCAGAGGCGGCAATAAGAATATTGCTTTCTACTTTGCAGTTTTCTAGAGAAAAAGCCGCACCTTCCGCTAATTTCTGACCGTCAACATATCCGACTATATAGCCCGTAACGTAACTTTTTGCCGTAGCCGAGGTTTTAGCGGCTAACGCTTCCGTAACAGTAAGTGGCTCTTCGGGCGAAGTTTCCTTAACTTTCGGATTTTCGTAAGCGACGGTTTCGGTTATCGAACCGGTCTTAACCGAAAAGTTTTTTATCTCCCAAGTAGCGGCTGAGGAGGTTGTTGAAGTGTATTTAAAAGCAAACGTTACGCTGCTTTTAAGATATTCTTTTGGAAGGTTGAAAGCCGTGCTAATAAACTCGCTCCAAGAGGCGGGTTTCCCAGTGTTCAAAACCGCTGACATCGGAAGTTGCGTCCATGTGGCTTTTGAGGGTTCGCCGTTATAATCAAGGGAGACCAAAAATTGTTCGTCTTGCAACAAGTCGCCGGTCTCATAAGCGATTATGTGTTCAAAGGTGTAGTATGCGCTGTCTGCCGAAGACAAATCCACCGTTGGTGAAACCAAATAAACTGTTGCGGCGTTTTTGGTAGAATTGATGTTTCCCGTAACTTTTGCGCTTGAAAAGTCGATTACGTAGTTTACGCTTTCGTTGTCCGAAACGGATTTACAAGTTCCTAAACTCGAAGAAAACTTTTCTGAAATGAAAGTGCCTTCTTCCAAAATTCCGGCGTTTTCTTGCTCCTGTTTGTATTGCGTGTTCGGGTCAACGTAAGGCAGGGTTTCGTGGGTGTCTACGCACGCAAAAAATGCGGCTGAGGCAATACCTGCCAAAACAGAATAATATAATAATTTTTTCATATTTGTATATTTTTTATTTGGTTGAAGAATTTTCGTTTAAAATTTTTATATCGGAATACTCTCTGATTAAAAGTTGCCAAGTATTGTTGTAACGGGTAAAAATTGCTGTCAAGTCTACTTTGCCTTGTGGCATAATTTCCTTAGCGAATTTGGCGTAAAGTCCGCTTGTCCTGATAACGTACTTTGAAGAATATTGGTCTTCGTTTAAGTATCTGTTTTCATAACTATCGGTCGGGGCAAAAACTGCTTTTCCGTCAGCGTCTTTGAAAGATACGTTTTTTAGCGTAACAAGCGTTCCTAAATCATCTTCTGACAACTGAGATGCCGAGGTTACTTCTTTTGCTTTTACTTTTGAGGTATCAGCAAAGAACAAAATTCTGAAATGATCTTTCCATAACAGTTTGCTCATTCTGCCGATTGAATTGTTGTACGGAGCACCTATTTGCGGCATTTTGCCGTAACCGCCGATGTGGAGATTTTTTAAGTTAACAACGATTTCCTCGCCGACGGGAAGATAGGTACATAAACCCGTTTCCTGAATGCTCAGCATTATGCCGCCGGTTTCGTCTTGAAGCGAAACTTGGTTGGACAGATTAGATTCTATGTCGTTGCCGGTGATAATGCCGCGGATTTGAATGTCGTCAGTGATTTCGGCAGATTTACTTGTAGAAATTACGTCCGCGTATTTCTCTTTCAAACTCTTGATTGATATTATGTTATGACAGACAATCGTATTGTTGCCGTATGGGAAGTTTTCGGGTTTAAGGAAATAATTGTCATTAGAGTCCCAATCCTTTTCACCGCACGAAAATAGTGTTGCTGCAATAGTTAATATGGTAAAAATTTTTTTCATCATTTTTAGAATTTGTAAACTAAGTTCAACATTCCGTTAATGCCCCAAGCATAATATTTTTTCGGGTTTTTTGAAAAAACGTATGCTTTGTCGCTTGTAGTGTTTGAGGTTTCGTTGTAAGAACGGTCGGTGCGGTTTTGTTCGTAACCGCCGGTGCAAATATTTGTGTTGTTGAGAATGTTTGCTAACATAACACCGGCATAAAGGCTGCCTTTTTTGAGCCTAAAATTTCTGCCCAAAGAGCCGTCAAGCATAAAACCGCCTTCGCCTCTTGCTTGGTCAGGAGTGTGGAAATTGCCTGCCGGGTCAATCAACTCTTTGTTTGTAACCGAGTTTTTGTATCTTGTCAGAGGCGAAAACGAAAGGTAAATTCTGTCGTAATAATTACCCGTTAACTCTATAAACCAGCCTTTTACGTTGTAACTTACGCCTAACGAGCCGATAGAAAGCGGCGTTCCGTCTTCTCTCATGCCTTTTGAGGCGACACCATCAGAGGAATACGTTGCTGAATTTGACATCATGTATACAGCATCGCAGTCGCTGATGTATTTTGCCTCCGAAATTGTTCCTAAGGCTAAAAGTTCAAGGTTTGAAAGTATTTTAACCCTTATTCCCAATTCTGCGCCGAAATATTCCTTTTCAATACCCGTCATTGACACGTATGAAAACGAGTGCGAATTGTCGTCGTAAAAGCACGTCCATTTGGAAGCCTTACCTATTTTCGCATAATAAGTTGTAAGGTTTGCGTTGATTTTAGAGCCGGAATAAGCGTAACTTAATTGTGCTGACAAGATGTTTTCGCATTTGAGCCCCGTAACGTAATTATTGTTGACCTCCGGCGAAAGAAATGCTGAATTTGCTGTCGGGGCTTTCCATTCGTAACCTGCACCTAAGTCTATGGCATGTCCTTTTCCAAGGTTAACAGTTGCGCCCGTTTTGCCGCCGCCATCGCCGAAATAAGCCTTTCTGGAACGTCCGTATGAGTTGTTGGGGTCAAAACCGTTTTGCATTTTACCTTCTCTAAACATATCCGTATAACTTGCTCTTGCGCAAACGTAATAGTGAACACCGCCTTCGTCAAGGGTGTATACTGCCCAGCCCGAAAGATTGTCAGAAAAAATATTGTAATCGAAACCAAAAATATCACCTTCTTTTATTTCTTTGTTCGGATAACGGTAATCGTACTGAATTTGTATCGCGTAAGAGGGATAATCGCCTAAGGCAAAACTATTGGTGTTATGAAAATATTTTGCTCCGAGCAAATCGTACATTGTTTGATAGTGCATTGACTTGTTCCGGGTAAGACTTGCACCGAAATTCAGTGCGGAATTTTTTTCGATACTGTATTTTATGTTTGTTGCCACACCGCCGGAAAGTCTGTCTGTATGGGTCTCAGGCATATAATAAAAGGCGTCCTGCCCCGATAAGTTGGCCGAAAGGTTGGAATAATATAAAGCATCGAAATTTATGTAACGGTTGTTGACCGATGAAGTCCAATAATCGTATGCAGTGTTCCAGTTTTGCAAATCTGCTTCCGTTCGGTGTCCGCTGTCATTTGGGTTGTAAGTATTGAAAAAGCCGGAAGGAAGTTTACTGTAATAATCGGGGGCAGGATTTGTAGAGTTGTTGTATGACAATTTTGTACTGGAATATTTTGAAAAGACAATAAACGCCGAGGTTGAAATTTTCATTCTGTCGTTATAAATATAGTCCCAAGTGAGAATTGTTGTCGGTGCAAAATCTTTTACAACCCTTGAATTTCTGACCTCGCCCATAAAATATCCGAGATACGGATTGTAATTGTTGGAGCCTGCCAAAAAGTATGCTTCGTCTGTTGACGCGCCTCTTGAACCTCTCATAGTCGGGTTTCCGAAAGTGCTGAGAGAAATAGTGTGGGAAGAATTGAAGATTTTTTCAGCACCTATATAATAGGAGAGGGAGTTGTAAAACGCGCCTTCCACGTTTTTGAAGCCTTCTATCGAGGCGTAACGGCAGGTAAGGTTTCCGGCAAAAGACCAGCCGTTTTTGTTAACGCCGCTGCCGTAAGTATACATCAGACGCCCCGTGTAAGTGCGGTTGGCAAGCGTGGCAGATATTTTATGTCCTTGGGCAATTTTTGAGGGGTGTATGTCGTAGTTGACAGACCCGGCAAGTCCCGGAGAGCAAAAAACGTTGCTTTCAAAAGGCAGGGCGTTGTCGCTGTTTTTAGTAATGTTGTTAAGTCCGCCTATTTGTGAAAAGCGAAAATAACCTCTTTCGATGTCATTCATTAATACGCCGTTGATATAAACGTCGTTGTACTTATTGTCCAAGGCTCTGTAACGGTAGTTTGCTGGTGAAAACTTCATTCCAGCGTTGGAAGAAAAAACGTTGGAGGAAGAACTTAAAACCGTTGACTGACGGCTGTCGCTCTCGTCTTCACCGAGTTGAGATTCCGTAAAGGTAAACGACGATTCGTCTAATCTAAAAGCCCCGTCGGAATTTATTAAAGTGTCCGTCTCCTGCGCTTTTGAAAAGTTGTTTGACAAAAGCACGGCAGAAAGTATCAGAATTTTTTTACGCATATTTTATGTGTGTTTGTTCATGCGCAAAAATACAAAAAAAAATAATACCATAGACGATGTAGTCTATGGTATTTTTCAGGAAAATTTAAACTGAGTATATAAGTAAATAGTTTTAAGTCGTATTTTTGTTTCGGAGTATTATTGTTTCCATTTTCCGAGTGCAAAGTAAAGAATTTTTTTTCAAAGGGTGTGCTGTTCATTTTATTCATTTTTATTCATTTCTAAAAAATAAAAAAACTTTGAAAAAAATTTTGCCAGATAAAAAAAAAGTTATACTTTTGCACCGAAATTTTTAACAACAAATTTTTAATTAAATTTTATGCAAAACAATTACGAAGCCGTTTTCATTATGACTCCCGTTTTGTCTGACCAACAGATGAAGGAAGCGGTGGATAAATTTAAAACTGTTCTAAGCAACGGCGGAGCAGAGATTGTCCACGAAGAAAACTGGGGTTTGAAGAAACTTGCATATCCCGT
>JAEEGL013268456.1_pt1 | contig 15931 bp, 15 predicted proteins | sample 9134231 | NCBI WGS metagenome assembly JAEEGL01 (sample SAMN16246548, study PRJNA631951) | gut metagenome | biome: gut microbiome; feature: rumen; material: fiber-attached | host: Bos | place: Iran: Karaj | collected 2018-10 | reverse complement strand
CGGGTGTCCTTTCACGCAACCAAGGATGCCCATCCCGATCTGGAACTTGGACTCGAATGCAGTAAAAGCCTCGTATTCCAGCAGGGCGTCGATCGGTTTGATGACCTCGACGTCGGTGTCGAAATACACGCCGCCGTGATGAACCAGGATCCAGGTCCGGGCCACGTCGGACACGTACGCCCATCGGCGCGCCTTGTACGCTTCCGATATGTAATCATTGCAATGGACATCGAAATTGCTTTCGTTCCACTCCTTGATTTCGTAGTCCGGGCAGAACTTCTTCCAGCTCTCAATATACCGTTTCGTGGATTCCGGCAGCGGATTCCCGCCGAACCAGCAGTAGTGTATGACTTTGGGGATCATTTTCCGGTTTGTTTGGATGCGAAAACTTTTTTCAGGGGTTTCCATAGCAGCAGCCTGATCTGGTCGATGAGGATGGCAATTGCGAACACGGCAGAGATGAAAAAGAGAATCAATAGGATAGCTCTGGAAAAGCTGTGGGTGACATAAAGATTGTAACAGGTATCAAGGAAAGAATCCCATATCTTGGTATTCAAATGCAGCAGGTAAACGGCAAAGGCGGACTGTGCGAGATAGTTGATTGTAATGCTTTTGATGTTGATCTTGGAGAAGAACAACAACAGAAAGACAGAGGATGCGATTACCAAAGGATTGATATACACGAACAGATGTGAAGCTACCTTTTCCAGTCCTTGGGTAATGGATACGATATATGCTGCGGCCAGAATAAACGACAAGCCGATGTAAAGGAAAAGGTCCATCCACTTGTTGAATCTGAAAACGGATCGGCCGTACAACTTGATAAAGCGGGCTAGCAAGTATAAACCCACGAAGGAAACCACTGAATAACCTCGATCAAAATCGCCCATCGCCCCTGTCCAGCCGTAAAATGTCTGAATAACGAAAAAGCCGAGCAATACGATCAGGAAGGTCTTTCTGTCGGCAGATTGGATGAAGGCATTGAGGACAGGAGAGAGGATGTACAGGCACAGGTAGCACTTGACGAACCAGTAGTAGTAGTTGCCGAAAAAGAACACATGGCCTATGTCAACCCAGGAAAAAGGCTCTCCGATGCCAAATAGCGGGGCAAAAACGGAAATACACGCCGAGAAGAAAAGGCATTGGAACAGAAAACTGGCAAATCCTTTGATACCAGGCTTGATACCGAACCATCCGGAAATCAAGACAAAGACATTGACGCAGACGATGGATAAAGACTCAATGACTGACCGTACGGTTACAGAAAGAGGAGAAATCTGGAAATCTGCTTTTGACGGCAAGCCAAGGGCGACGCCGTATCCATGGAGAGTCAGCACCAAAAACATGGAGACCAGCCGGAGCAGTTCAATGTTTGACGATCTGTCTTTATAACCAGACATTGTAATCTAATTCTTCTTAAGAGACAAATACCCTTTCAGCAGCAGGCGATATAGACGGGAATTCCGGACGGTAAAAATCGTTTTTTCACTCATGCCAAGATTTTGTCTTTTGTTCTTGAAATAATCCCGGACAGCCTTGAATTCGGGATCATTATAGTCAATCGAGCCGCCATCGAGCATCACGTATTTCATGGCATTGAGCCAGGATTTGTTGACCAGTAACTTGATCTGGTCGTACGAGTCCAGTCCGGTACATTTGCTCAGGAATAACTCTTCCACCTTGCTGAAATAATACTTTTCGTAGTCCCAGTTGTGCTTGAATGTCTTTGTGACAGAGGCTTCGTTCTCATGATTGACGGCATAGATACAACGAGGCAGAATCCGGGCATTCTTCATCTCAAGGGCGTACATTGAATTCAGCAGAAGATCTTCGCCCATAGCAAGACGCCTGTCAAGGGTATAGTCGATTTGCTTGTAAATGGATGTTCTGAACAGTTTTCCCCATAGGGCAGGTCCGACTTTCCCCGTCCACAAGTCGGCCAGATAGGCTTCCTTCCCAATGATTGCATCGGGACGGCCTTCTGAGAGAAGCAGGTCTGTCTCCGGTGTACAATTGTCGAGCAGATACTCCAGGGCATCGGGAACGAATTGGTCGTCTGCATCCAGGAAGGCGAGATACATTCCGGTGGCATGATCGACTCCTTTCGCCCGAGCCGAATTAACGCCGCCGTTGGCTTGGTGGAAGACTGTGATTCTGGAATCTTTTTTTGAATATTCATCACAAATATCTGCAGAGGCATCGGTGGATCCGTCGTCAATGATTAAGAGTTCCCATTGTACGTATGATTGCTGGCACACACTGTCGATGGCTACGGTGAGATACTTCTCTCCGTTGTAGACAGGGAGGATGACAGAGATTGTAGGGAGAGCAATACTATTCTCGTTCATTTCAAATAAAATAAACTATCTTTGTCAAATCAGGTTTGAAAGGCTATGCAAGGAAATACAGTGTTACGTACAACGTATCTTGATAATCTAAGTGGCGTATTGATTGTTTATTGCGTCTTTTTCTACCATCTCCCCGCTTTTGTTGAAACAGTTGATAAATCATTCTTTATAATTCTTAGTCGGGTACTCGGTTTTTTTATAGCATGGTTCTTTTTTAAGAGTGGAATGCTTTATAAAAAAAGAAGCGTTAAAGAGGAATTTCAAAAATGCTGGCGCAGACTTCTAACCCCGTATCTGATTATTAATGCCATATGCCTTTTTGCACGTATTCTTGTTGATTTGTTTATCACACACGAAGCAACTGTATTAGAGGTTCTTAAAGTTGATCTATACCGCGAAAGTGATGTTTTGTGCAATCCCTTGTGGTTCTGTCTTTCGTTAGCAATGGTGCGGATACTATATCAGTCATTGTCGAAAGTTAAAACAAATAACGTTTTCATTCTATTGTCTCTTGTATTCGCATTTCTCTTGAATTTCTACTCTTATCATCTTGGTGATAGGCGCATCGTCAATATCCCTCCATGGGTCGGGAATGTGTTTTTAGGGTATTTTTTCTACGGATTAGGTGATGTATTGCGCGATTTCCAATTCGGTATTAAATGCTTTTTGGTTTCTGCGCTACTCTTTATTGTCTTTTTGTTTTTTCCGAATTATTTGGATTTCTACAAGAATGCTTCCAATCAGTATTTATTGTCCGTTGTGTATGATTTCTCTGGGATAATTGTTTTTAACAATCTATTTAAACGTTGGCTAAATACGCAAATACCGCTACTGACTCACGTGGGGGCCAACTCTATGATTTATTATGTCACCCATTATACCTTTTTCCTTTTGGTCTTGAATAATAATTATGAAGCGCCAAGCTGGGTTAAACTCATTGTGGCATTGATTCAGACGGCCCTCTTTTTATTTGTTATGGATATCATTTTTACAAAAACTCGGATGAAATGGTTAATAGGGGGATGATACATTCTTCAATTTATGCGTCTTTTGTTTGTGCGATGTCTTTTATGTAATCTCTATTATCTGCGATAATGTCAAGGATGTATGCCGCCAAGAAGAAAAAAGATATGTGAATGAGGTAAGGTTCATTAGAATGGAATCATTGTCTCGTGAAATGCCTTAAAGACTCTAAAAATCTACCAATAAACCTAAATCTATATCCAGAAGCATCAACGACTACGATGTTCTTTTCAAAAATATTGAAGGTGTGAAACGATAGGTTGAACCGTCTGCTTGGACTATGAACTCTTTTTATCTCATTGAACGATAATTGTCCGGTATTAGTCATATCAATCTTTTGGAATACCAGACACTCTCCGTATCGGTTGTTGCTGCATTGTGCAGGACGGAATAATTGCTCTCCAACATAAAACGGCTGTCCAGCGTTTCTTGCCGTATTATCGTTGAAAGAGATAATTTGCACCGGATCCGATTCTGGGTCATTGTAGGAGAAAATGTACAGATCCTTTCCATTATCCTTCGGATACAAGGTCCCCACGATTACTTTTTTGCCATATATCTCTGCAAGAACGGCATCCGATATCGCTTTCTTCAAAATAACAGTCTCCCGTTCTAGCGATAGTGTGTCTAGGTCAAATTGATATAGTTTCAGTTGGCCGCTTCTACAATTTTCAGGATAGAGAAATAGCTTGCCATCCTGTATAAAGTATGCCGGGAAAGATAAGTGATTGGATAAAACAAGAAGTGGAGTGATAGTCTTTAATCTATATGAGTTCCTGTCGACGCAAATAATAGAAATATTAGCCTTTCTCTCCTTGTAACTGTAATTTTCAACTAATACTTTTATCTCTTTATCATAAACCGACAAGATAAAAGGATCGGCAAACCAACGATCATTGGGAACCCCTTTTATCCAGTGAACTCTGGGGAAATATGCCTTATCTAGAACGATATCATCGGAATAATCTGCGAAACCGATAGAGTATCGCCATGAAATCAGTCTGTTATAGAGCTGTTTAAGATGTTCTCTCATAAAGAAATGCTCCTGTCGACAATTCTAAGGCAATTCATAATTAGTTTTGACGGCTCAAGATACGATAGGTAATAGTCGTAATTATTACATTTCATTTCGTATAATCTTTCCGGATTGTCATACAGGGTTATTACAGCTTTTATACAGTCTTCAATTGAGATGAATTCCAGATAATTCTTCTCTTTATAGAAAGGCCCGGGGACGGTGTAATGCATTGGTTCACAAACAATGCCTTTCGCTGCCGCGACATATTCTCCCATTTTCCATCCAATACTGTTATGCAGACCTGTCGTTCCAATGCATATATCGCTCTTATGCATCAGTTCAAGATACTTTTTGCGGCTTGTGATTTCTTTTGAAACACATAGGTCGGGTGCTATCTTTTTGGTTAGTTCAGAGGTCTCTAAACCACCTTTAAATCTATCGGGAAACATATCCCGAAGAATACGGATCAATCTAATCCTTTGCTGGTTGATAATCTCTCTCTCCTGATTCAGCTCTTCTGACAACGAATTGGAAGGAGACCATAGCCGGCTATAAAACAAAATTCCAATATTTTTCTCTTTCATCAGCGGTCTTTCTTCAAAGACTTTTTTGTTGAAATAAGTATTGGTCTCCTTATTAAGACATAGTTTAGCCAATTCTTTGATGATTGCAGATGCGGGTCCCTCACAAGGATTACCGACATAAGTCACATGGTAATTGAAACCCCAAGGGAATATTTTATTCTCGTTGAAGCCATTCATATTATTCAACTCTGCTGAAAAGCTTCTTTTGAAATAATAGTCACAGTTTGAATAATACCAATGTATTGCATCAAGATCATTATATCCATCCAACATATCAAATACAAGAATCTTTCCCTTGTATGTGGCTTCAAGAATGGCTGTTTTATAAGGATAATCCGTATCGTCGATATGGTTTTCGCACTTGAGTGAAATAAAGCCATTCCTGTTCATCTGAGCCATTCCTGTAATCACTTGAGCGCAGTGAATACTTCTTGTAAAGTACTTGACTATAATCTTTTCTTTCGCCATAACGCAAGCCGGCTAGTTTAAGGATGAATGCAGGAAGTTAGAGCTGTCGTTAATTAATGAATCGAGTTTTTTCTTAACGTAGCGAGGATCAAATTGTCCGGTATCCTTTGGTTTATCGGGTAATGAATAAATGAGCCGGTCGGATATGCCAAGCTTATTAAAAACGGTCAAAAATCGATTGGCGCCCCTCTCCCTGTTTACAATTGTTTGGAACTGTTTATCGAAAATGATTGAAAACAAACTCCCGTGATACGAGTCGGTTATAACAAATTCTGCATTCCGGATGATTGTAAGCCATTCTTCGATGGAGATGCCCTTGTCTGCGACGGTCATATCTTTTATCTCCAAGTCCTTTGTCTGTGCGATGGCTTCTATGTATTGTTTCTTTTCTGCGTTAATGTCGAGGATGTATGCCGCCAGATAGGGTTTGCTGCTTGGTTCGGGAGCCTTGCAGAACCTTTCATATACAGATGCATCCAAGAGCAGAGTCGGATCGAGAACGACAGCGGCGTTAACAGCCAGATAATCCTTGCAAAGCCTGACGCCAGAGTCCTCTCTGACGGAAATGGCGGTAAAATGGTCGACCAGTCCCTTTACGGCCAAGTATTTATTCTGGGGATAATCCCATTCGTCGATACCGAATGACGCCGCGTAGGCAATCTTCTTGCAAGGATAATCCGCCGCAAAAGCCAGAAACATATCCTCGATGTAATGCCAGTTATAGGAATAGCGCCATACCTGGTCGCTTCCTACGATGACGGCGTCGATGCCGTACTCTTTTAAGATGTCTTTGGAATAATGCGAGAAAGTCTTTGAGACAGAGATGTTGCTCTGAATGAAAGATTCAATCTCCGGGCGCCGTTTCCAGAATCGATTGGGCCAGTGGGGAGGGAATGAGCAGAAGAGCCCTTTTCCGATGGACAGTGCATACCGACTCGGAGTCAGGGTAGGCAAGTAATCAAGCGTAATGGGCGTGTGCCCCATCTTCTTCAGGACCTGCTGCAGGGCATAGTTCTGAAGGATACCGCCGTAGTTAGTGTACAGGGGCTGGGTTATGATGCCGACTCTCATCGGTTCTTCCATTTCCAAATACGGTCTCCCACTTTCTTGAAGAAGGGATACTTGATTTTCAGTACCATCTTACGTGCGGCCCAATCATAGCATCCCAGTCTTTTTAGATGATAGACAATGTCGGTCAATCCATCGTTTCTTCTAAATTGTTGAAGGACACTCAAACGGTTCTTCCCGTCATACTCCTTTATTATGGATTTCAACCATTCGCGATCTTGTTCCTTCGCCTTGATCCTGCTTGCGATGCTATTGAGTGTATTGTGAGTTACGTCTAGAATACGAATTCTTTGCTCAAAGGTCTTTGGGGAATGAGAGTGGCTGTCGTTATGGACTACGCAGTATGAAGTTATCTCCGGAATATACCGAACGGGATAGTTCATCATAACCGGGAGAAACAGCTGGTAGTTCTGCCCGATTTCCCGAGGATCTTCGATATGCATCACTTGGTTCATAGCATCTTTGAACATGGATGTCCTGACCATCGAGGAACAGCAGGGGTTAATATAAACACCCTTAAGATAATCTTCAATTATGTCTTTGGGAAGTTGTCTGTTGGACTTGGAGGCATCCAGCAAGGCTATTTGATTATAATCTACATCATCAACCAAAACGGTTGTCCCTATGACTAGGCCGATGTTTGGATTGTCCTTAAGAACTCGAACTCGGTGCTCAACAGAATCTGAAGGAAGATAATCATCAGAATCCATCCAGTTCAGATATTCGCCGGTGAACACTTTCAGCCCCTGGTTGATGGCCGCGCTCTGCCCGGCATTGGCCTGGCTGATATAGATGAAACGATAACCTTTTGCTTTCAGTTTTTCTCCATATTCCAGTGCCATACGTTCTGAACTGTCTGTAGAGCCGTCGTTGATGAAGATGACCTCGACGGCGGGATAGGTTTGGGATAGAAGGGACGAGAAGTACTTGTCGAGATACTTTTCGCCGTTGTAACAGGGCGTGATTATACTAACAAGCTTATCCATTCCTGCGTTTCACAAATCGATTTACCCTTTGAACGATAGTTACTCTTGTCCCCTTGTCAAAAACAATGAATAATGATGTTATGCAAACCATTATCGAAGAAGTAAATCCTGTCGCTATGAATCTTTGCCAGGACATGCTGGGAAACAGGTGATAAATGAAAAAAGTAACGATAAGCACAATGCTTATAGCCGGGACAATAGGAAGAATTGTCTTTTTTAAATAGAGAGGAATATCAAACTCGGGAATATTTTTTTTGGTAATCAACAGATTGGATGGGATGATCAACAAAAACAAACCAATCCTGACGAGATAACATACTTCTGGGAAAAGCCCAAGAGACAGCATACCATAAGAAATAGGGACAGAAAGTAACCAGATACAGCCGCTGACAATACTCATCGTTCGGATTTTTCCACTGGCATGAATGGCAAAAACAAGCGGAAGGAAAACGGCAACTAACAAGTCTTCCGCAAGTCCTATAGCGCAGAACAGTGCAGTATGCTCAGGCGGGTTTTTAAGCCAAAGCGTCATTATAAACTGGCTCTCAAAGAAAAAAGGTACGCTCAGCAAGGCGAGTAGACTATAGGAAAAACGGGATGCGGTAATCATCAATTCCTCCATCTTTTGATAATCACCGATAGCATACGATTTGAAGATGGGTGGCTTAATAGCTGTCAGAAAATTGTTTGCAAAGCCTCCAACTGCCCCATTGGCTGTTCCGGCAAAACCTGCCGCGGAATTAATGGCCGGGCCAAAAAACATATTAAGGACGATATCGATACCTTGGTTTCGCGCAACAACGCTCAGGTTCCCCAATAAATCCCATGCTGAAAAAGAAAAAATTGGCTTAAATAGCGATCCGTCCTTTAAACGAATTAACCTGCATTCATGGAAATGACGTATGCAATAAAACCTGTAGATAAATTGTATTAATACTTTTATCAACAATATCAATACTGCATAGCATATAAGCTTGTCGAAAGGCGCCTTAATGACAAGATAACATATAGCCAATTTCAATCCGGCTTCCAATAAACTCATATATGCAAATGTCCCCATTTTCTCGTGCGATATCAGCGAAGCCGAATAGGGAACCTGCGTAATGCTGATCAACGTTGCCAGAACGGATAGATGGAATGCAACTCGAGCTGCTCCCATTCTTTCGGCGGGAATATCTAATTTATGGTTGACAAACCATAGTCCGATGGTTTCAAGCAGTATTAAAACCAGGATAGCCACTATTATATGTGCCCACAAAGCCGATGCGAAAGTAAACTTTAAACGTTCCTTATCATCTCTTGCAAGCTCGTATGTGAGGAATCTGGAAGTAGCCCCAGATAATGCACCATTAAAGAAGGTGAACATTCCCACAGCCCCTCCTACGATGTTATATATACCATTGTCAATTACTCCTAATATGCTCAGAACGACTCTGGAGGTATACAACGATACCACCAGTAATAATAGCATTCTGCCATAAAGCAGTAATGTGTTCTTTGCTATTGTTTTGTTCGAGGAGATGACGGTCATACTATGACGCTGAGATTATTAAGGAATAGTTGAAATGATCCTTTCCTCCCATTGCGTATTTATAGGGTTCAGTGCCTCTTGCTAAATCAAGTGATTCTGCGCCTTGGGATATAAGGAGCTGGACCGCTTCGTTAACCAAAATAATACCGGGACTGTAACGGATATAGTCATTATTCGAAAAAAGCATAGGTACCACAAAAACCTTCTTGTCTTTCGTGTAGGCACCTGCCATGAAGGCTACTGGCTCCTCATTGAAGAATAAAACTAAAAAAGCTCCGGATTCGACTCTATCCATCATTTTAAAGACAGGAAGAGACCATCTGCGGTATAGGCGTTTTAAAAAAGAAACGGATGAATTTTTTGCCGCATATCGTCTAACGTAAATCTTTGAACAAGCTCTTCTTATTCGTTTCGGAAAGGCGGTGTTATTGTCATATGCTTTAACGGAGATAGTAATCTCTTCTTTTTTTATCTTATTATAAGCTGTACGGATATTCTGACGCTGATGCTTTGTAAGTGAATCGAAGTAAGTACTGTATGTTTGTCCTTTCAGTGGAATATAAACACATTTCTCCTGTGCTTTTTTAGGGAGTTCGCCCATCAACATTAAAGAACTGGAGTGGTTTACCCTCGAAAACGAAATGCTGTAATCCGGATAATTGGTTTTTAACCAATCGATAACGGACCTTACCAGATGTAAAGGTCCAGTAGATACAACATCGTAATAATCCAAAGGAGCAAATTCTCGTATTTTTTTTTCGGCTCTATTGATGATGATAGGAATGATTACCTTAGCCTCACCCTCAGAAGCAAAAATAAACCTCGGCTTGAAAGGCCACCTGTATAGCCCCAAATAGAATACGTTGAAAAAAACCCTGTTAGGTTCAAATGACTGTAGCGGGCTCATCGGATTGGTAGATTCCCGATACAATGATACCCAATCATCCTTCAGGTGGTAGATGTTCTTATAAACTTTGATAAACATCCTAAACTTTTCTTTGAGAGGAGGCTACAGGACGATCAATTTTTTTCTATCAAACATTTTTTCTGCTCTGTGCCAAAAAAATAATCTGATTTTGTCCAATAATACGCATAGAATAAAAACCAAGCCTAAAAAGAAAAGAATAAGTAACCATCTCAACTCTATGGAGAAAGAAGAATATATGTACGATGCGTAGTGCAAAAAATAAGGAAACAAAAAACCAGTGATGTGAATAATATATACTGAAAACGAAGAGGCTGCAATCCAGTTGATAACCTTGGAATGGCGTATTTCTGTTTGGGTGAAGAAGAACAGTAAGGCAAGAGATGATAAAATGATAATAGGGTTGATATAGGAAAAAGCGATCAAGACAGAGTGCTCGGTATGGAAGTTAGTCTTTACCAATAACCATGCAGATGCCGCAAGTATCAAAGATAATGATAGATATACCATTAAACATATTGCACGTCGTGGAATCAGATGAGACGGATACAGTCGCAGGTATCTGGCCAATAAGTATAGTCCGACAAAGGAAATAACGGAATAGCCATAGAAAAACTCGGGTGCTGAATCTGTCCATCCATAGATTGTTTGGAAGGTAAAGAAACCAATTAGCACCAGGCCCAAGGTCTTTCTCGACGCTTTTTCTACAAATAGATTAAGAATAGGCGATAGGATGAAGAGACAAATATAGGACTTGACGAACCAATAACATTTGGTAATCATAAATGATTTCAATATGGCCCCTGGAGATATAGAACTATAACCGTAAATCACCATATGAATAATAAGAATGGACACAGTGAAAAACAACACCTGAAAAATCAGCGAACAAATCTTTTTGATGTTTGGCTTTATTCCAAACCATCCAGAAATCAGTACGAAAACATCTACGGCGACTATGGAAAGACTCTGTATAAAAAACCGGGCCAATGTGTTGGCAGGATTATTAATACAATCATTAGTATTAGGGCAGCCTATACCCAGGAAATTGGCGTGCTGAACCAATACCAAAAACATAGCCAAGATTCGAAGTAGTTCAATACTCGAATTACGTGTTATTAATCGTTGTGTCATTTAAGGTAGGTTCTTAGAAAGGTTTTGAAGAAAACAAGCCTGTCAGAGAATCCTGCAGTTTGCAAATAATCGCAAAAACAAGTTTTATCACGATGAAAGTTGTTTCTTCGCTTTCTGGCTTCTTTGCGGATAATGGCATCCCACTGCGCATCGAATCGCCAGTCAATTCCTTTCTGGTAGTTCTGTGCCCGATAGGCATCGAGAGTTTTGCGGATACCCTCTTCCAGTGAGATGCGCTGTCCAAATTCCGGAACGATAGCCTTGATTTTGGCATTGTCGATGATGGCGTCGGCAGCACGTCCGGCAATCTCCCCCTTCCTGTCCGGGCAATACGCCATAAACCGTTCGGCGGGAATGTCCAGCCGCTTCACTTCTTTGCCCAGGATCCGGCCCAGCGTATCCAGCACTTCGCCCCAGGAGACGGGCTCGTCGCCACATATGTTGAAGGCCTGTCCATAGGCCTCCGGGTTCCCGACAAGCCCTGTCACGCCCACGGCGAAATCTTCCACCCGCATCATATTCCAGCGGGCAGCTCCTCCATCCCAGGTGATGACGGCCTTGCCGTTGAGAATCCTTTCCACCAGCGTCCAGTGATACCCGTACGGTGGCATAATGCCATAGGGAATCCGGGTGTCGTCGTATGTGATGCACGGCCGTACGATCGTGTAGTCGATTCCATATTCTGCCGCTTTGCGCGTCAGGTACTGTTCGCCGGCCCATTTGTCGGTGGAATAGCTCCAGTCCTTGAATCCCTTGGAGGCGTCTTCCGCTTTCTTCCCGGGAATCGAGGTGTCGTAAACACAGGCCGATGAGATGAAGATATATTGGTCGGCAACGTCCTTGAACAAGTCCAGGCTGTGCGCAATTTGATCCTGGTTGTAGCAGATGAAGTCGATGACGGTGTCAAACCGCTTTCCCGCCAGAACGGATTGAATGTGGCCGGTGTCGTTGACATCGGCCTGGATCAGTTCGACGCCTTCCGGGATCAGGTGTTTCCTGTTGCCCCGGTTAATGACGGAAACATCCAAGCCTTTGCCCAACGCTTCCTTGACCACCGCCGTACTCAGGACGCCGGTACCGCCTACGACCAGCAGTTTCATTTTATTCCCATTCAATGTTTTCTTCAACGACTTTTGCCGGTACGCCCGCTACGATGGCGTGCGCAGGGACGTCTTTCGTGACGATCGATCCTGCTGCGATGACAGCACCGTCGCCGATGGTGACTCCCTTGAGGATCATGGCCCGCTGTCCGATCCAGACGTGCTCGCCGATCTTGATCGGAGCCGCCACCTGGTAGCCTTCTTTCTCGATGCGGTGGGCGTCATACGAGCGGATGATGACGTCCCGACCTATGAAGCAGTTTTCTCCGATTTCCACCTGGTCGCCGCAGGTGATCTGGACGTTTTCATTCAGGAATCCTTTGCCCTTGAAGCGCAGGGAGCCGCCTTCGATGACGCGGATATAGCTTCCGGCGGCGATGGAGTATCGTTGGTCAACTTGCATCGTCGCATTCTTTTCCACCAGGATCCGGGTTTCAAGCCGGGATTTCCGGACTTGCTTTTCACCAAGGCGAAGCCGCCCGTTCAGGATGAGCCTTGCACCTTCGTCAAGTTGGATGACCGTATGCTTCAGATTGTTGATGGGGAGTTTAACCCCTTTCTTGACCTTAGGGCAGAAAAAGTTATAGCGTAGGAAAACGGCCCAGGCGGGAAGGGAAAAGCCCAGTTCCGATACCCGTTTCAATAATTTGTCGGACTTGCTCATCATTTTGTATAGTTTGGGACGGCCATTGCCATTGGGGAAATACTTCAAAGCGAGTTTATCGAAGGTCATCCCGTCGAGGTCGGCGAAAAATCGCTCACGCGTATCGAATCTTTTTTCAAGCGAGGAATTCATCGCGGGGTTACCCGATGCAGCCTGATCCATCGAAAATGCTTTCCAGACAATATCTTCCTTGATGGTTTCGAACAGGGCCGCTCCCTTGTCGGAATTGATCATCACCATCGAGGTACCTTTATCCTGGTCCATCGACGGATCCAACTTCTCGATGCCCCAGAAATCAGCTAGGGTTATGTCGGCTTTTTGCGGGAAACACTTGAACTTGCATTCGTAACAGCTGGGTCTTACGAAGTCGTTGTACTGGAGATAGCCGATGAAGAACAGGTCGTGCCACCGATCCTTGCAATATACTTTCCCGTTCTCAAACTTCACCCGGATGGAGAAGTTGTGCCATCCTTTTTCTTTCGACTTGAACTTGATGTCCGTCGCCCGTGCGCCGTATTTCTTCTCCAGCATATCCATATAGGAGAGAAATACTTTCGGCGAGTTGACGCCCCTGCAGATGAAATCGGCCGTGACCAGGTTGTCATAATCTTTGCCAAGGAATTTGTACAGGGCCTGGACTTGGCACGGAGTTCCACAGAAGAACACGTTTCGCCCTTCTTTGAGCCGATTCCGTATGTTCCGATAAACGGACGAGGCATTGCTTTGGAGATATTTCGAACTGCGAATCTCCGGCAGCCGGCTGCGGTCGTCGGTTATGATCTGCGAAACCGTGTGGTCCTCATTGTATACGGCTCCGCCGACAAATGCCTCCCGGTCGAACATCTTATTCGCGAGCATCGAGTGGATGCCCCCCGAGGTGCTGTCCAGGCGGATGTCCTCATTCCGGGTATAGGCGGCATAAACGGTGGGCTTGTCATACCGCTTGATGAAGTCTGCCGGACTGATGACGGGGCAGACCTTTTCGCACAGACCGCAATCTACACAATTCGCCTGATCAACCTCCGGATACCAGAACCCTTCCTTGTCCGTCCTGAAGGAAATCGCCCCGTGGGGACAAATGTCCCCGCAGGCATTACAACCGCAGCAGTCTTCTTTATGATTGATGGATACCAACGGATTGGGACTGTTTGAGAAACAAGTGTGAAACGATAGAATGGAGCAGGTATGCAGATACGATGGCCAGGCAGTAGCTGATCAAGACACTGATGACTTTCGGTAGGGGTAGTAGCAGGCAGAGGGCCAGTACGATGCTCTCATGCAACAGATAAATCTCATACGAAACGGAACCGATGAAAGACAGGATCCCATTGGCAAAGGAGAACAATTTGACGAGTGTCATAATGAAGAATAGGGAGGGGATTCCGCAAAAAAAATAAACCAGTCTTTGAATCTCAACTCCGACACCCACATAATTGATCAGGATCACTGCCAGGAGTGCAAGCAGAGAAAAGGCATAACACGCCATGCATCCGGTTTTGTTGTCGATGTGTTTCTGCTCATAAACCATTTTTCCCCAATTCATTCCCAAAAAGAAGATGGGTAATCTGGTCACCAATATCTCAGTTTTAGGAATATGGAAAGATAAAGGGAAAGTGATGGCCACGAGCAGAAACTACTCTACGCCGATATTCCAGTACAAAGCGAATCGTCCGATCGAATGGCTCACCATGATAAACACGATGGCAACCCCCATCAAGGCAGCCCGATAGGTGCTGAAAACACGAAAAACGATTCGATCCAATTGAAACGCTATTTCCAGAATGCCCGGAACCCGTGGTTGGAAACTCTTTGTTCAACAGGTGGGAGTTGCATATAATTGCCATAAATGGCCGTGAGCCATTCATGGTAGTTCTCCGGTATCGGGAAATGATAACCTTCGAATTCACCCTCAATTGCCTTGATGTGGTTGCGTGGAATGGGTTGTTGCGCCAGATACCCAACACATTGAGAATGCTCATAAGGATACTTTCTTTGTGCTAGGATCAATTTATCAAGTGCCCTTTTGCTGGAATAAAACAGTCCCAGGATTTTGGCGGTCAGAATTTTCAGGTTCTTGCCAATCCCCTGGCTTTTCCCCAACTTCAGCTTCCGTGTATAATGCAGGCTGCTCCATGTTCTTAGCCAAGACAAGACGATACGTTCATGAACTTGTGCTTTTTTAGGGTCATCAGGAAGGCCGTCCAAGGGGAAAACATCGACATATACACCGCAGAGGTCTCCATGACCTTCATCGATGAGTGTCCGGTCGTCGCAGACTTTCGCAATATAATGATCCCAGTCTGGTGTAAATTCCGGAGAATAAGCCGTATAATAGGGATGCTTATATTGCTCCATAAAACGCATATAATCCGGACGTGGCATCCAAATGTCGATGTCGTCATCCCAAGGAATGAATCCTTTGTGCCGGACTGCGCCAATCAGGGTGCCATAAGCCAGAAAATAGCTGATGTCGTTTGATCTGCAAAACGAATCAATGTCTTGCAGCATCAGCAGCATCAGCTGTTTCAATTCTTGAATGTGAATCTCTCTTCCGGGTACTGGCGTAATCGTCATCGATACACGCGATTTGGTTCAAATGATATAACAAACAGCCGCACACAAAAAAGAAGTATGCGGCTGTTCTTTAAGTAAGCCAAAACAGGCTACCTGACCGTAATGACTACGCGGCGGTTCTGCTGGCGTTTTTCTGCGTCGGTGGTTCCTTCGGTGAACTTACCTTTACCACGACCGATTGCCTCGAGACGAGCCTCTTCGACGCCCTTGTCGACCAGGTACTTCTTCACAGAGTCGGCACGACGCTGCGACAGACCGAGGTTGTAGGCGTCGGAGCCCTTGTAGTCGGTGTAGCCTTCAATCAGGGCGCTGCGCTCCGGATTGTCGATCAGCCAGGCAGCGATCTCGTCGAGCACCGGGTAAGCTTCCGTGCGGATGAAGGACTTGTCGAAGTCGAAGAGGGTGATACCCGCGATCTTCGCCGTGAATTCTTCGGAAATCTTGACGACATCGACCGGCTCCGGTTCCGGTTCGGGTTCCGGGATGATGACCGGTTCCGGTTCCGGTT
>JAEEGL012530689.1_pt1 | contig 15931 bp, 10 predicted proteins | sample 9134231 | NCBI WGS metagenome assembly JAEEGL01 (sample SAMN16246548, study PRJNA631951) | gut metagenome | biome: gut microbiome; feature: rumen; material: fiber-attached | host: Bos | place: Iran: Karaj | collected 2018-10 | reverse complement strand
CTCCCTGCGAGGGAGGGGAATATATACCAATGCACCCTGGTAAATACCAGATATATAATAATGAATAAAAAACAAGAGGGCAATGTAACCACTCCCCGCCCTACAAGGGAGGGGCAGGGGGTGGGTCTTCTCCCCCCCATTCTGCAGGTGGGCGATGTTCTGCTCAGTCCTGACATCATCATGGAGTATTTTGCCTGCGACATAGCCAAGTGTGGCGGTCGCTGTTGTGAGGAGGGCGATGCGGGGGCACCTGTCACGATGGAGGAGATAGCAGAGATTGAGGACCAACTTGATGAACTGTGGCCGCAGCTGTCGGCTTCGGCCCAAACCGCAATAGACAAAGGTGGTGTGGCCTATCCCGACCCCGAAGGAGAGCTCGTGACCTGTATTGTCAACAATCGCGACTGTGCCTTCCGAGGAGCAAAAGGTTGTCTGCTTCGCCAGCGTCCCATCAGTTGTCACCTCTATCCTATACGTGAGAAGAAACTTGGCGACCTCATCGGGCTCAATTACCATCGTTGGGATATTTGTAAAGATGCCATTGAAAAGGGTACACGCGAAGGTGTCCGATTGTACCAATATCTCCGCGAACCGCTCATCCGTCGATTCGGTGCCCAATGGTACCAAGAACTTGAAACGATGGTAGAGCAACTGAAACATCAAGGAATAATAAACAAAAAAACGTCAAATCTATGCGTAAGATAACGGGGATGGGAGAAACCATCATGGACATCTTGTTTCGCAATGGCCAGCCAGTGGCAGCAGTACCTGGTGGCAGTTGCTTCAACTCGATAATCTCCATTGGACGAACAGGACTGCCCAGCCGCTTCATTGGTTATACAGGGCATGACCGCGTGGGATTGGACACGCGCGATTTCTTGCAAAAAAATGGCGTATCTATCGAGAATTTTGAAGTTCGGGAAGGGGAGAAGAGTGCTATTTCATTAGCTTATCTTGATGAGAATGGTGATGCTGCGTATCAGTTCTACAAAGACGTGCCCAAGGCACATAAGGATTGGCCCGTGCCCGATTTCCAGCGTGATGACGTTTTGCTCTTCGGCTCCTACTATGCCATTTGCGAGGGTATGCGCCCACAGGTGGCACCTACACTGGAGGCTGCCAACGAGGCGGGAGCCATACTATATTACGACCTGAACTTTCGTCGTAGTCATGCCCATGAACTGGAGGCTTTGTTGCCAGCCATACACCAAAACTTTCGTCAATCGACTATAGTCAGAGGTTCGGCAGATGATTTTGAGGTGATGTACAAGTGTCGCGACGCCCGAACAATCTATGAGTTGCATATAAGCAGGTATTGCCCATTGTTCATCTGCACGGCAGGTGCCGACACCATCACCATCTGCACCCCAACGTCTTCTTTCGACTTCCCAACTCCGCATGTGGAGAATGTGGTAAGTACGGTGGGAGCTGGCGACAATTTCAATGCGGGCTTCATCTACGGACTTGTGCGTGAGAATGTCACTCGCGAACAGTTGTCCAGCCTTGACCGCGATGGTTGGCAGCGTCTAATCAACTATGCCACCGCCTTTGCAGCCGAAGCTTGCCAAAGCACAGACAATTTCGTGAGCAAGGGCTTTGCGGAGAGAATGAGAAAGGAAGGGACTTTTCACTTTTAATTTTTTCACTTTTAATTTTTAATTTTTCACTTTTCACTTTTCACTTTTCATTATATTATGATTCCACGTATTGCCATTATAGACCAAAACACCTTGGAAGCCACGGGACTGAAGGGCATCCTCAACGACATGGTTCCTATGGCCGATGTCTCCACCTTCTCCTCGCTGGAAGAGATGTTGCAGGAGGAAGAATCGTCAGATGAAAGTATGCGTTTCTTCCATTTCTTCGTGTCGTCGCAGATGCTGATTGCCCATGCCGATTTTTTCCTGCAGCACCCTCGGCAAACCATTGTACTGACTTCGCAACCCATAGCGGGGAAACAGTTTGAGCACTTCCATACGCTCAACACCTCACAGTTGGAGCATGATATGCTGAAGAGTCTCCTTATGCTGTTCCAGCACGCCCATGGAGGACAACAGTCACAAGGGCATGCTCCCCATTTTGCAGAACATGCGGAGACCCCACTTTCTTCCCGTGAAGTTGAGGTGCTTGCTCTTGTAGTCAAAGGGTATATCAATAAGGAGATTGCCGACCGCCTGTGTATTTCGTTGCCGACGGTGATAACCCACCGAAAGAACATTTGCGACAAACTGCACTTGCGCTCGGTGTCCTCCCTCACCATCTATGCCGTCACGCATGGCCTTGTAAACGCAGAAGAGATTTAATCTACCATGAAACGAGTCACCTATATCCTTTTGTTATTATTCGCATATGCGACTGCGAGCCTTTCGCAGCAACCGCACATTGCCAATGTGCTGTGCTCGCTGAATGATAGCGAAGGACTATGGTGGTATGGCACGCAAGGGGGAGGACTCTTTCGCGACAATGGGGGTAAACTCACGACCTTTCGTGCTGACCGTGAACATCCCGACCTGCTTCGTAGCAACGATGTCACTTGTTTGGCAGAATGTAGAACACAACGCGAAATTTGGTTTGGCACCAAACAAGGAGCCTATATTCTCAATAAGGAAAAAGATGCCATTCGTGAACTTTTGCCCGATGAATTGGGGGACATGCGAATCAATTGCATGTTGGAAAGCCGCAGTTCCATGTGGCTTGCCTATCGCAACCAACTTTTGCAATTTGATGCAAAGAACGATTCTGTTTTGAGGCGATATGAACTGACGTGGCAAAACAAGAACCGTGCAGTATGTGCATTGTCAGAGGACCGTTCGGGTACTATCTGGCTGGCCCTGTGGAATGGTGGACTATGCCGAATGGTAAGAAATGCGAATGCTTTTGAACCCTGCGAGTGGACACGCGATGACTACTGCACCACCCTGAAATATGACTCGGCAAGAAACTGCATGCTTGTGGAAACCTCAACGGGTGAACATCTGATAGTTCGTAAGGGTGAGACTCGTTGTGTCCCTGATATCGACATGGGGAGTATTCTACACGAAATGTTGGTGCGAAAGGGACCCCATAGCGACCAAAACATACTATCATGGGCTGAAAAATCAGATAGTCTCTACTACATTGGCACTTACCATTCGCTTTACCGTTACGATATGCGTACTGATTCGCTTCTTCGTCTTGCTCTTGAAACGGATCGTGTGCGAGACATCGCTGTAAGTAAAGATGGTAACATATACTTCTTGAGCAAGGCCATGGGGGTGTGTCGTCTGAAAGGGGCAGGGGCGGAAGTGCTGTGTGGCAGCAATGCCTTCCGTAGTGTGGAAATGAGGGGAGACACGCTGCTTTGGCTCACCGATGGTATTGGTAATACCAGTACACTCGACTTGCGTACCAAGGTGCTGACTACACTCGACCCTCCCCTTGTACAAGATAAGTCCTCTTCTCATGGTAAAATATGGTTGTTGCTGATTCCATTCTCCATTTGCGCATTGGGATTTGCTTGGTGGTGGAAACGGAAACATAAAGTGGAGAGTGAAACGCTGCCAGTTGCTGAACAAACGCTCTCACCCTCGGAGGAGGAATTCCTTCAGCGTATCATACAACACATCAACGAACATATCAGCGACGAGGGCTATGGTATTCGTGCGCTCAGCAGCGACATGTGCATGAGCAGGGCTAACCTCTACCGCAAAGTGCGTAGTCTGACGGGACAAAGTCCCACTGATTTCATAAGCAATCATCGACTTGAGCGGGCAGCCGAACTGCTCCGAACAACCAACTACACGGTGAATGAAGTGGCTGACATGGTAGGCTTCTCCTATGCAACCTACTTCACCCGTTGCTTCAAAAAGAAATATGGCGTGCCGCCAAAAGATTTCAAATAAATCCCCATTTCATCGATTGTTTTTATCCTTTGCAACGATATTATAGATTTCTGAACCCACGTTTCATGTCTGTTCCCTTCTTTTTTCGGAACTTTGCAGCACAAATCAAAAACTCTAAACATCATGAAACGTTTTCTCAGCCTCATTTTCATTCTCAGTTGTCAACTGTTTGTTGTCAGTTCTGCTTTTGGCCAGCGCCTGATTCAGCCTCTGGGACGTGGCGTCGTTGTGGCACAGAACGGCACCAGTGTAACCGTCACTTGGCGTCGATTGGCACAAGAACCCGAGGATGCTACCTATAATATATATGTAAACGGAACTAAGAAGACCAGTACGAAACATACTTACTGGAAGACTACATCGGGTAATGTCCCTGTGGGGTCGAAAGTGACTGTCACCATGACGGACGCAAAAGGACAGGAGTCTGGCCATAGCGTGCCTTTTGAAGTAAAGTCCTTCGATATGCGCAATATTTTTGTGGATATCAATTTCCAAAAAGGTGGTTCGCCCTTGAATTCCGCCGATTTCAATACAGCCTATGTGTGGCCCATTGACCTCGATGGTGATGGTGAGATGGACTATGTGGTGAACCGGAAGTCTAACTCAAACGGATTAGACTGCTATGTGGAGGGCTACCTACGCACTGGCGAGCACCTGTGGACCGTGAAATTAGGCCCAAACGAACTTTCTTGCGCTGGACAGGATGACATGATAACCGTTGCCGACATGGATTGTGACGGAAAAGGTGATGTAATCATCCAGTCCTCAGATGGCACTCAGTTCTGGGACCCTAATCAGAAAACATTTGGTCTGTATGTCAATGGCAGTACTTCTGCCGACACTGATAAAGATGGCATCACGGACTATGAAACACAAAGAGTGCGCAATGCCCCTCGCTATATCTCCGTCATCGATGGCATGACAGGTCTTGAGAAAGCCTCCATCGAACAATCCTATAACACTCACTACAATCGCACCAATCGTGCCTCTTTGATGGGGGACGAATACAACAAACATGTGGGACACATGGGCGTGTTCTACCACGATGGCATTCACCCCGCAGTGGTCATGGAGTGGCACATGCGTGGTTCGGGGGGAGATCATCATTACTATAATCTGGGTGTAGCCTATGATTTTTCTTCAGGTACTGCAGGTCAGTTTAAGGAGCTCTTCAACAAGCCAACCGGTGGTCCTGCCTTCCACCAGATTCGTGTGGGCGACACGGATGGCGACGGAAGAGACGAGATGATCGTGGGCGGATACACGATGAACCACGACGGAAACACCCTCTTCAATACAGGCATTTCTCATGGTGACCGCTTCCGCACCTCCGATATAGACCCCACTCATCCCGGCTTGGAGACTTTTGCCATCCAGCAATATGCCCCAGACATGCTTGGGCAGGTGCTCTATGACGCGCGCACGGGCGAATTTATTAAGAAGTGGTTTTTGTCAAGCGTGGGAGATGTCGGTCGTGGCGAGTGCATGGACATCGACAAGAGTCATCTCGGATGGGAAATGTGGTCCACGATGGACGGCAGTGTCTATGATGCACAAGGTAATCTCATCTCAGGCTATCAGAATCAGTTCCCTTGTGAAGGACTGTGGTGGGACAACGAGGTTGACCGCGAGGTAATTCAAACAAGCGACAGCCACTACAATGTCTATGTGCAGGATTTCTTCAAGGGGCGTGAGGTTGAGTTTGCTAAAATTAGCGGTTATCGCTACACAACTGTATATGCCAAGCGTGCAGCTTTCTGGGGCGACATCATTGGTGACTGGCGCGAGGAGATGATATTGCTGCATAAGGAAAATGGTGTGATTGTCGGCATCACAGGTGTAACCACGGATTATGCCTCGGACATAGATTTCATCTATTGCTTGCAAGAAGACCCCCACTATCGTGGCGACTGTTCCACAAAGGGATATTACCAAAGTCCTAACCCTGGTTTCTACTTAGGCTTTGACATGCCACGCCCCCAGTTGCCACCAACCATGGTGACTGACTTAGTTGCTAGAAGCGACGGCCAGTATACTACCTTCGACCGCACAGCTACGGCTACATACACCGATGGAAAGAGCCTTCTTTTCGATCTCACTTATGACGGTGCGTACTTTAATGTGAACACACCCATGTCTCCCTCCATACTTTATGCCATGCCCGTACGCGAACAGAGCATCACGCTCCAAGGCGAAGGGGGACTGCAAGGCGACATGCAGTTGTGGAAAAGTCAGCAGGGCCGATTTGTTGTGAATACACCCTTGCGTCATACGGGCGGTACTTATATTTCAGAAGGTATATTGGAGGTTAACGGAACTATCTCTGGCAGTGTGGACCTACGTGCTCGTGGCACAATGGCAGGCAACGCTGTTCTGATGGACACCATCACCTTCGAAGGTGCGCTGAATTACGAAGGTTGTCGACTGATGCCAGGTAGTTCCATGACATCGAAGAAAAGCATGGTGCTGCCTGGAAACGTTTATTTGGAAATATCGGAGCGCGGCACGAACTATCTTACAGTGGAAGGCAACCTTACATTCAAGGGTACCAACTATGTCACTATCGGCTTTGAGGACAAAACTGCTGGCGAATGTCTGCTGGCTCAGTGCACAGGCACATTGACCTGTGATGTGTCGAAACTGAAGGTGCGTGGTTTGGAAGGCGTAAACTATGACCTCGTAGTGCGTGACAACCAATCTCTTGTCTTGGTCATCAATGCTACGCGTTCACCGCAAGCGAATGTCATTTGGACAGGGACAGAGAGCACCACATGGGATTTTAAGACAAATAATTTCAATGTAAACGACGAGCCTACCAGCTTTGTGCCTGGTGATGAAGTTGTATTCCCAGAAGAGGCCACGCGTCGCAGCGTATCTATTCCTCAAATGATGCCAACGGCTGGTGTTCGATTCACACACGACACAGGCACCTACACGCTCAATGGAGAAGGTGGACTGAGTGGAACGGGCAACTTCGTGGTTGACGGTAAGGGAGCCATTGTGCTTAACACTACGAAAAATGACTTCACTGGGAAAGCTATCTTGAATAGCGGAAAGGTTACAGTCAAGAACCTTGAAATGATAGGGCAACCCAGTTGCCTGGGTGCCGGTAATGCCATCGAAATGGGTAAGGCCACACTGATTGTAAGCAACAACAACACAGCAACAGACCGAAGCATCACGCTTAACGATACGGCCACCATACAAGTACCCAATGGTGTGACTGCCTTGAAGGGCATTGTAAAAGGTAATAATGGTACGTTGGTTAAGTCGGGAGCAGGACAATTGAACCTGACTTACGATGGAGCTAATTCCTACAAGAGTACCATCCTGCAGGCAGGCACGCTGGCTATGGGCACATGGCGCTCTACTTTCGGAACAGCCACTTCTTCAATCTCTGTTACGGGAAACTCTACCATTACTATTTTTGATAACAATAGCACCAGTGCCGTTCCCACGCTGAATAATGCCATCACTGTCAACAAGGGCAAGACGCTTAACATCAATGGTGGCCAACGCTGCAACGTGCAAGGCAAATGGTTGGGAGAAGGCACGGTGAAGATAAAATTCCCTTATGTTCGAGGTGATGTCTCCACAAACATGTCACAGTTTGAGGGTCTCGTTGAGGTCACAAGCGGTCAATTCCGTTTGACTGCAGCGATGGATCTCTCTAAAGGCACATTCCAACCAGATGCCGGAGTATATGTGGTGGGTGTGAAGGGTGGTTCTGGTACAGAGCAAAGCTTTACCCACAAACTGGGCGCTCTCAGCAGTACTGCTACGGATTGTTCCTTCGGCACAGGTATTTGGAATGTGGGCTACCTGAACACCAACACGACTTTTGCCGGAATATTCAATGGTGCAGCTATGCTCAATAAGTACGGCGATGGCACACTCACCCTTACTGGACAGAGCACAGGTAAGGCTAACGTCAATGCTGGTACACTCTCCTTGACCGGACAACTGGCATCGGTAGTTGTCAATAATGGAGGTACATTGGCAGCCATAAAATCGAACACTGCCGTAGGTACCGCCACACTGACGGGAACCTTGCAGGTGAAGGCTGGTGGCCAATTGCTGGTTCGTGGACGCACAACCTCTGTGGACCAGTTCAATATCTCTGGCAAGATTACCCTTGCCAGCCCTATATTCTTGATGCAACGCCTCAGTGGTGAGTGGCAACCCAATGTCGATTACCATATATTTACAGGTTCTGGTAGCATAACCCTTACGGGCACCCCCACATTTGAACCCGCCATCCCTGCTCCAGGCTATAAGTGGGATTACAGTCAGTTGGCTTCAGATGGTATCCTTCGTGTCGTGGAAGACCCCGATGGCATTCAGTCCATTGCTGGTGACCAAAGTCAATCGCCAATCTTTGACCTCACAGGTCGTCAGGTAAGCCGCAACCAAAAGGGTATTGTGGTCATCGAGGGCAGAAAATACTTCCGCAAGTAAAATACTCGAATACATGATCGCCAAAAAAGTAATCACCTTCATCGGGCTGCTCTTTGCATGGGCGGTGACTTTGTCGGCACAAAGACAGAAGATTAACTTCAATGCCGATTGGCGGCTGTGTGTGGGCGATGAGGTAGAAGCATCGTCCCCTGACTTCAATGACAGCGAATGGAAACGCGTGACGCTGCCCTATGCTTTCAATGGTGATGAGGCGTTCCGGAAAGATATTGTCGATTTGACGGATACGGTTTGCTGGTACAGAAAACGATTCAAGATTCAGAATCCAGGATTCAATGCTTCCGCTTCGAAAGTCTTTATCGAATTCGAGGGCGCGCGACAAGTGGCAGACGTATATCTGAACGGACACCATTTAGGCTTTAGTGAGAATGGTGTGATGGCTTTCGGATTTGACCTGACTCCTTACATAAAAGAAGGAGAAAATGTACTGGCCGTTCGCTGCGACAACAGTTGGACATATAGTTCGCGCAAGCATAATAGTCGCTATCAGTGGAATGACAGAAACTTCAATGCCAACTATGGAGGCATCCCCAAAAATGTGTGGTTGCATATCACACCCACGCTCTACCAGACGTTGCCTCTTTACTCCAATCTTGGAACAACGGGCACCTACATCTATGCCACAGACTTCGACATCGCTGCCCACAAGGCCGTGATTCACGTTGAGTCACAGGTAAGGAATGAGGACACATGTGAGCGTTCGTTCTTCTTGTCTGTGGTGGTGAAAGACATGGATGGCAACAAAGTTGCGATATTCAGTGGCAATGAGCAAATCACTTTGCAGCCAGGAGAGACCACCATTGCCAAGGCTGAGAAGGAAGTCCAAGGGCTGCACTTCTGGTCATGGGGCTATGGTTATCTTTATACGGTAGAAACGAGCCTAGTCGAGGGTTCTGCATGTAATGATATTGTTATCACTAAGACTGGTTTCCGCAAGACGGAGTTCAAGGAGGGCAAGATATGGCTTAACGACCGTGTGATGATGGTGCATGGCTATGCGCAGCGCACCTCAAATGAGTGGCCTGGTGTGGGACTGAGTGTGCCTGCTTGGTTGAGCGACTATTCCAATGGTTTGATGGTGGAGTCGGGCGCAAACGTTGTGCGTTGGATGCATGTCACACCTTGGAAACAAGACATCGAGTCGTGCGACCGTGTGGGACTTATCCAGGCCATGCCTGCCGGGGATGCCGAGAAGGACGTTGAGGGCGCTCGTTGGGCACAGCGTACAGAACTGATGCGAGATGCCATCATATATAATAGGAATAATCCTTCAATACTTTTCTATGAAAGTGGAAACGAAAGCATCAGCCGTGAGCACATGCTAGAGATGAAGGCTATCCGCGATGAATATGACCCGTATGGTGGGCGCGCTATGGGGAGTCGGGAGATGCTCGATATCGATGAGGCTGAATACGGCGGCGAGATGCTTTACATTAATAAGAGCAAGAAACATCCCATGTGGGCGATGGAGTATTGCCGCGACGAGGGCCTACGCAAGTATTGGGACGAGTGGAGTTATCCCTTCCATAAGGAAGGTGATGGCCCCCTTTATCGTGGAAACCCTGCGAAGGACTACAACCACAACATGGATCAGCTTGCCATTGAGATGGTGAGTCGTTGGTACGACTATTGGCAAGTGCGTCCTGGTACTGGCTCTCGCGTTTCGTCAGGTGGTGTGAAGATTGTTTTTTCTGACACTAACACACACCACCGTGGCGAATCGAACTATCGTACCAGCGGAGTCGTTGATGCCATGCGCATTCCTAAGGATGCCTTCTTTGTGCATCAGGTGATGTGGAATGGATGGGTGGAACCGGAGACTCCAAGGACTTATATTATAGGGCACTGGAACTATAGCTCCCCCCGCGGCTTCTCTCCAAAGGGAGAAGGGAGTAGCAACTCTCAATTTTTTAAGCCGGTTTACGTAGTTTCTACAGGTGATGAGGTGGAACTGTTTCTGAATGGCCGTTCACTGGGCAAGGGAAAGCAGAATTATCGCTATCTGTTTACCTTCGACGACGTTCCTTTTGAAGCTGGTACATTAGAAGCCGTGGCCTCAGATGGTAGTCGCTATAAGTTGGAAACTGCGGGTGAGCCCCACCATCTGAATCTTACAGCCATTGAGAATCCCCAAGGCATACAAGCCGATGGTGCTGATATGGTACTCTTTCAGGTGGAGGTACTCGACAAGCAAGGACGTCGCTGCCCTCTCGATGATCGTATGATTCACTTCGAGTTATCGGGCGAAGCCAAGTGGATAGGAGGAATTGCTACCCGAAATAATCAAACCCTACAGCAACCTGATGAGAATCGTCCAGCAGGCCTACTCGATGCTGCTGCCACGAAGAATGTGTCCGATAATTATGTAGGCTTGATGAATCTTCCCGTGGAGTGTGGGGTTAATCGTGTACTCGTACGCACCACCACTAAAGCAGGAAAGATTCGTCTGAAGGCCAGTGCCAAAGGCATGAAGTCAGCGTCCATCACCCTTCGGTCTTCACGGGTAGAAACAAATTCTTCACCCTTGATGCTTCGCGTCGAGCCAGCTTCCGCTCGGCAAAACTCAAACGAGTTCGGTTCTCCACTCGCTGCTCAACAAGTTCACCCTTCACCTCTCAGAGGCGAGACACCACTCACCCCTTCCTACACGGACCAAATGCGCACCATCCCCATCATATCTGCCACAGCGGGCTGTGATGCAAAACATGCCAATCGAAGTTACGATGACAACGAACTTTCGGAATGGAAAAATGATGGGCGGCCTGAAACGGCTTGGATAACCTACACTTTAAAAGAAGTTGCCGAGATAAATCAGATAGATCTCAAACAGACTGGTTGGAGACAACGCAGCTATCCTCTTGAAATCTATGCCGACGACCAACTGGTGTGGAAGGGCCTGACCCCTAAGACACTTGGCTATGTCCACCTGAAACTCGACAATCCTGTAAGTGCACAATGCTATACCATCCGACAGACAGGTGCTACGGACAACAAGGATGGTTTTGGTGGCATTGTTGAAGTTGCCGCCACTACAGCCGGGGAGTTAGACCTTTATCGTACCCCAGGCAGTGAAAAGGTGAATAGCGAACTGCGCATCGTGGAGATAGATTTCTTGCAAAACGTACAAAAAAAGTAGGCCATAACGATACGACTTATTAGTTTTTTTCGTAATATTGCAGACAGAAAACCTTAAACTCGTAAAGTTATGAAACATTTTGTACTCTCTTTGGTGGCTATTGCCGCTCTTTGTGTACCTGTTTCAGCACAAAACAGGGTGAAGAATCTCTATGCTAGTTTTAACAAACTGAATATAGAGCAGTTGCAAAATACGGAGCAGACGGTTCAGTTGAACCGATACTTGTTTGCTGGTTACAACACCATCTGTTTGCCCATGTCAGTCAGTGCAGAACAGTTGCAGGCTGCTGCAAAAGGTGCAAGACTGGAACGATTGGTTGGTATGAAACAAGAAGGTAAGACCCTGAATCTCTATTTCATGGAGTGCACCGATGAAGGTATTGAGGCGGGTTCGCCTTATCTTATTTTTGCCCCAACCTCGCAATACATTCGCCTGAAGAATTCAGATGCAATGAACATCGGCAACAAGTTGAACTATGTTTCCTTGAATGATGATTGTGGCAACAAGGTATCCTTTGGAAGCAATTGGGAAAGTGTGAGTCGAGAAGGCTTGTACGGAATTCCTGCAAAGCAGGATGTGCAGATATTGGAGAGCGTGCTTGTTCGTACCGAGGCCGACAAGATCTTCTTACCTACACGTTGCGGATTTAACTGGGAACAGCAGTCCTCCACTGCCACTGACCTTGTCATCCGTCACATTAAGGTCGTTGATGAAATGACTGGCGTTAGCTCGATTGACAACGGAACATTGACAAAGGATAATGCCGTTTATGATCTCAGTGGACGTAAAGTCACCACGGCTAAACGTGGTATCGTGGTTGAGAATGGCAAGAAAGTGCTGAAATGATCACATTATGACAATACACTACAACGGCTGTTCCCATCGTGGGACAGCCGTTGTTTATGAATATAAAACCGATGCAACACCTAGTTAGAATAAGTCAATGGTTAGCTGCAAAAGCCTCACTTTTCATTATCGCCATTGCTGTACTTACCTTTTTTGTTCCAAACCTTTTTGGGTGGGTTCGTGGAACTACACAGACTGTCATTTTAGGCTTCATCATGCTCACCATGGGACTGACGCTTACGACCAATGACTTTCGCATCCTCATACGTCGTCCCTTGGACATACTGATAGGAGCCTGTGCACAGTTTTTTATCATGCCTTGTGTGGCATGGCTGTTGGTCAGGGTATTTCATTTGGAGCCCGCCCTTGCCTTGGGTATCTTGCTTGTGGGATGCTGCCCTGGGGGCGTTTCGAGCAACATCATGTCGTATCTTTGTCACGGTGACGTTGCCTTTTCTGTGGGCATGACATGTGCCTCCACATTGCTTGCTCCCATGATGACCCCTTTGCTAATGCAACTGACTGCAGGCGCTATCATTGAGATTGATACAATAGGTATGTTTTTCAATATCCTTATCGTAACTATCATCCCCGTTGCAATAGGTTGTTTCCTCAACTATACCTACTCTCGCAGTCCACATTTCCCCACTATTCAAGGACTGATGCCCGGACTGAGTGTCATCTGTCTGGCTTGTATCGTAGGAGGTGTCATCAGTACCATTCATGACGACCTCATCTCACGTGGTCTTATCCTTTTCCTTTGGACATTTGCTGTTGTCCTTTGCCACAATACCTTGGGCTACATACTCGGTTATTTGGCAGGCCATTTTGCTCGATTCTCAACAGCCAAGAAACGCACCATATCGATTGAAGTAGGCATGCAGAACGCTGGTTTGGCAACTGTTCTTGCCGGACGGTTCTTTGCTGCTCAGCCCCTTGCTGTGTTACCCTGCGCCATATCATGCGCTTGGCATAGCATCAGTGGCACCATTTTGGCTGGTCTCTTTCTGCGGTGGGAGCGTCGCAAATCCCTGTGCAAAAAATAAGAATTGCAATTTTATACATATATATATTATAAAAGGTACGCGTGCACGCGTACCTTTTAATTCTTTGTTATTTTTTTGTTTCAACGATAATGCTGAATGCATTTCAGGATAGTTTGCCGTTTGTCTATTCCTGTGCCGTAGACCACGCAGCGCACAATGCCTTTATGATCCACCACAATGGTGACTGGATAGGTGCGACAGGTGGTCCCATCGTCAGCAGGAATGCCTTGTGTCATCCATGAACCAACAATGTGGGTACTACACAGGTGGGTCCATGAAAAATGATACTGCTGCGCTATACGACTCACGGTGGCGGGCTCTTGCCAGGTGGCTGAAAGGAACAGCACATCAGGATACATCTGTTTCCATGCCGAGAGTTCATTCATTTCCGACAAACTCTGCACAGAATTGGACTGCCAAAGGTAGAAAACCGTTAGATGTCCCAAAAGGTCATCGTATTTCCATATCTTCCCACTCAGGTCACGTTCGTTGAACAATGGAAAGTATTGTCCTGTGCAGGGTATGATGCCACGAACAGCATTGGCATCTGCAATCAACTGCTGATCTTCAAAGATTTTTTTTCTTTTCTGCTCATCTTCACGTAGGAAGAAACGTGCGTTTTGTACTTGTTTCTTTGGTAGGGCCTGTTGTACAATTGTTTTGGGCAGTTCAGCCGCATATTTATAGGATTGCACTTCATTACCATCTTTATCCGAGATAGTCAGTACTGTATCCAATCCTTCAGCAGTTATGTTTTCGGGGATTTCCGGCAATGACTCAAAGAAATACCCGTTGATCAGGTATTTTGCGACCACTTTTTCTTCCTGTTTCTGTGCAAGGCACGATGTGGCTAACAATGTTGCCATCGCTACCATAATGTATGTTCTCGTTTTCATCATATTCTATTTCTATGTATTGTCACAGCAAAGTTAGGAAAAAATCAAATACAAACAAATATTGTAAAAAAGAAATGTATCGGCATACGCAGCAAATATCGCCAAGTCAAGTGAGCAATGCAACGATCGCAAATGGAATGACTCCCCACACGGTAACCCAGACCGTAAAGGTCAGCCATTTCCATCCCTCTTTGCTATACTTCGTATTGTCGAAGTATTGCCGCACGGCAGGTCCTCGCTTGTCGTAGATGTAACTGATGCCATAATCAACTAATCCTGCAAGAACTGCAAAGAATATACACCACCCGATGTGCAGAGGCCTTCTCATATTCATAACAATAAGTAAGAAGACCCAAAGCAGCGGTATCAGGAGAATCTCTATTCCGCGTACTCCAGTTCCTATTGTATAATATAGGTAGTCGAAAAAGTTTATCTTTAGCTGCTTATTCTTCATTACATATCTCCTTTGTAAGGTCATTGAGATAGTGAAAACGGGTATAGTGGGAAATGCTCTCTCGCTTATTCTATATACTTCTTGTACTTCTGTGCCATCTCTTTGTTATCAAGATTGGAATAACAGGAGTAAAGTAGATAAGCCCATTGTCCTGATTCAGTTGGCCACTCTTTTTCAGCTTTATGTAGGTATTTGAGAGCTTTATTGAACCATAGATGTGAAAGAGATGTGTTATTAAAAAGATTGTAAGCATTTTTTACAGCCGACTGACCTGCCCCCATCACTAATTCAATGTGACCAGGAAAGACTTCGTCGCCATAAACAAATGCATCGTATGCCTGATCGTATTTCTCTGTATTGAATAATCCCACTGCTTTATCGTAAAAAGGATACCAACCCGCCTCTTTACTCTCCTCGGTTATACCTTCATTCTTCACTTGTTTGATAAAGATGTCGGCATACCTGATAATCTTGTCGAGTTCATTGTTCCAATTAATCAATGATGGTAATAATATATATGAGTTGGGGTCAACCTTGAGCGTTCTGTTCGAAAATATTGGAGACTCAAAGAAATGGTAATACTTCTCTAAAAGCCTACGTGCAAAGGCTGGGTCATCATACACATATTGAGCAGCTCCTACATGAAGATTGGGTGTACATGCTTCTGCTATGTTGAAAAATATTTCATCCTCTTTTGACTTATTAGGATGTGTGAGAATAGCTTCTGCCAAATTAACAATTCTTTCTTCATTTAAGAAGAAGGCTTTTATGTCCTTGAACTGGTTGCCATTCTTTTGATACTCGTCGACTATGGTCTTTCTCCTTTCCATGGCATCTTGTATTTCTGAGCGAAGCGTTTGTACATTCTTTGTTTGTCCAGAAACAGTTATGCAGATAATAAGACACAACAGAATAGAAAGAATTCTTTTCATGCTATTATTTGTTGGAATATGTAAATAAAATACCCCATTCTGCACTCTAAAAGGGAGTGCGGAATGGGGTTCTTGAGAGTGTATGCTTTAGTCTGCCAGCTTTGCCTTGATGAACTCGCGGTTCAGGCGGGCGATGTTGGCGATGGTCTCGCACTTCGGGCAGACGGCTTCACAGGCACGGGTGTTCGTGCAGTTGCCGAAGCCCAGTTCGTCCATCTTGGCCACCATAGCCTTGGCACGGCGGGCAGCCTCTACGCGACCCTG
>JAEEGL014263245.1_pt1 | contig 15932 bp, 12 predicted proteins | sample 9134231 | NCBI WGS metagenome assembly JAEEGL01 (sample SAMN16246548, study PRJNA631951) | gut metagenome | biome: gut microbiome; feature: rumen; material: fiber-attached | host: Bos | place: Iran: Karaj | collected 2018-10 | reverse complement strand
TGGCCGCCTTTGTCGGGGCCGATGCGGAGGAGGCGGCCGGAGGATTTGAGTTTGCGGATGTTCCAGTTCACGCCGTCGACGGAAAGGCCGGTGGCTTCGGCGAGTTCGCGGACGGTCACGTCCGGCATGGCGCGGACGATGACCAGGATTTTCTCGGCGCTTTTCGGGGAGCGGGTGGTCGCGGAGAGGGGGGATGGAGTGGTTTTCTTGGTAGTTTTCTTGGTGGTTTTCTTGGTAGTTTTCCCGGCGGTGCCGACGGCGGCTTCGCCTTTGGCGGTGAGGGCGCGGAGGATGGACGAAACGACGAGGGGACGAGACGACGAGACAGGACGATGTCATCGGGGAGGCGGCGGGTAGGCGGCGCGGGCCGCGCGGCGGGTGGCGGACATTTGTTCGCGGAGGCCGCCGGTGAGGGCGAAGTCGGAGGCGAGGCGCCGGAGTTGGCGGTGGAGGAGGAGCATGGCGCGGAGGATGAGGACCATCAGGCAGTTGGCGCGGGTGCAGGGGTCGGGGCTGTCGAGCCAGCGGTCGAATTTGGCGCGTTGGGCGCGGGTATGGAGGGCGGAGGTGCGCAGGAGGCCTTCGCGGGGGTTCGTGGGGAAGGGGTCGAGGGGTGTGCGGTAGGCGACGGAGGCTTCTTCGCGGCTCCAGGGGAGGGCGCCGGAGCAGGCGAGCCACATTTCGTAGTCGGAGAGGAGTTCGGCCAGGCTGGCGCGGGCGATGCCGAGGAGTTTGAGTTCGGTCTCCTTGGAGGTCAGGGAGTTTTCGGAGCCTTCGGCGATGTTGGCGCGGCCGGATCGTGCGGCCTGGGTCATCTGGTCGAACCAGCGGCCTTTGGGGTCATTGCGGTGGTCGAGGAATTCGCGGCAGAAGCGCCAGGTCTCGGTCAGGATGATCGTTGCAAGGGTGAAGGAGTCGAGTCGGCGGTAGGCGCCGACGGGGCGGGCGAAGAGGGGGGCGGGCGGGGTGTTCATGGGAGGAGATGGTGAATGAGTGTTCAGCGGAAGTCAAGAGGAAAAGAGAGAAAACGACGACGAAGCGACGAGGGCGACGAAGCGACGAGGGAAAAGGGGAGACGAAGGGACGAAACGACGAAACGACGAGGGCGAGGAGGGGGGAATAGCGACAAAAGACGACAGGGAGGCGCGAAAGCTCTCTCGTCGGTTCGTCGGCTCGTCGCTTCGTCGCGCGGCCGCGAGCGGGCCGCGGCCGCGAAAAAAACGCGCCCCGGGTGGAGGCGCGCAGTGTGCTCGGTTTGCGGGCAGGTCCTGCTCAGCCGAGGCCCATCATGCTGAAGACGAGGACGAAGAGGGCGACGGTTTCGACGACGCCGAGGGTCATCAGGTAGTTGCCGAAGCCTTGGCCGGTCTCGGCAAGGGCGTCGGCGCCAGCGGCACCGGCCACACCTTGGTACCAGGCGGAGAAGCACATGCCAAGGCCACCGCAGATGCCGGCAAGCAGCGCGGCAGCCCAATTCTCTGCCGCCCAGCCTTCGGCAAGACGCCCCTTGATGGTGTTCATCAGGATCATGCCGTAAATGGTCTGGGAGAGGGGGGCACCGATGAAGGTAATCAGGATGAACGGGGCCGCCTTGCTCTGCGCGTAGCATTTTTTCCAAGCGCCAATCGCGGATGCACCCGCGGTACCGGCACCGAGTGCCGATCCGATTGCGGCAATGCCCAAAGCGGCCAAGCCGCCTGCCTTTGCCAAGGCCATGCAAATTTGACTATCCATTTTTTGTCTCCTCAGTTTTCGGGCCGGAGCCCTGTTTTTTTAAATCGGTTTCTGTATCAGACGGTCGTCTCCGGGACTTTCGCGAAGGGACGGTAGGGGGCACCGCTCCAAGAGATGCCTTTGTGGTTGGAAAATTCAAGGGTGTTGAGGCGGATGCCGTGGACCAGAACGCCCATGACGCACAGCAGGATGTTCAGCGTATGGGCCAAGAACACCAGAAGCGCTCCGCAAATCCCCCAAGCGATGGTAATCGGTTTGCTGGGATCGAAGATCATGGTGTTGAAGGCGTTGGCGACGGCGAAGCCGGCGGCGCCGACGGCATACAAACGGACGTAGGAGACGACGTCGGTGAAGTTGTTGATGATGTTGAGGGGCAGGAGGGCGAGGTTGAACCAGCCGTCTTTGATTTCGCTGGGCTTCATCATGAAGAGGGCGATGAGGACGATGCCGGTGAGGCAGACGTAGTCGAGGGGGGAGCCGGTGAAGGGTTTGAGGGCTGCGGGGGAGCCGATGTATTTGGCCATGTTGCCGCCGATGACCATGTTGTCGGCCATGAAGAACATGTACCAGGTGGTGCAGACCCAGCCGAGTTGTTCGAGGGCTTTGGTGGATTTCTGTTTGACGAGGTCGATGATGTTCCAGACGTGGCCGATGGTGATCTGGATGGCGCCGATGAGGAAGCACATGCCCATGATGTTCTGGGCAGCGCGTTCTTTGAGGGGGTTGAGGAAGGCGGGCCAGAGGCGGGCGAAGCCGTGGTCGGCGAGCCAGGTCTGGGAGATGCCGAAGATGGAGCCGGTGATGAGGCCCCAGACGATGGTGGCGCTGGAGGTGACGAGGAGGAGGTTCCGGGCGTTGGCGGGCATCTTCTTGGCGAAGAGGAGGGTCAGGGCGAGGAAGAGGAGGCCGTAGCCGGCATCGCCGATGATCATGGCGAAGAAGAGGGAGAAGAAGAGCATGACGACGATGGAGACGTCGGCTTCGCGGTAGCCCGGCAGGATGTTGATGCCGTCGAAGACGGCCTGGATGGGACGGGCCCAGCGGGGTTGGTCGAGGAGGACGGGGACGTCGTCCTGGGGGCCGGGTTGTTCGGAGAGGAGGCCCCAGCCGTTGGTGGCGGCGGCGGTCTCGATCTTGGAAAGGTCGCGGGCGGGGATGTAGCCGGTGACGTAGTGGACGACGCCGGCGTCGCCCATGCCGGAGGCGACTTCTTCGAATTTGACGGCGGATTCGGCCTCGGCGAGGAGTTTTTCGAGGGCGGGACGGTCGGCGGCGGCGGCGGCGAAGCGCTTTTCGGCGTCGGCGAGTTGGGCGGTGAGGGTGGAGATGGTTTGTTCCATCTCGGTAAGGGAGTGTTCGGGGAGGCGGATTTCTTCGGCGCCGGTCCAGGTGAAGTCGGAGGAGGCGAAGAGGGCCCAGTAGCCGTCGGTTTTCTGGACGCCGAGCTGCTCGGCGCAGACGCCTTCGGGGAGGTCGGGGGTGGCCTTGAGGGGGGCGCGGTAGAGTTTGAGGGTGATGCCTTTTTCGGCGAGGGCGGGGATGGAGGCGGGGTCGAAGGTGCCGAAGGGGGCGATGCGCGCGGTTTCGGCGCGGAGGGCTTCGATGCGGTCGGAAGCGGTTTTGCGGGTGTCGATAAGGGCCTGCAAATCGGCGGCGAGTTTTTCGGGGTCGGTGGCGGTTTTTGGGGCGCCTTCGGGGGTCTTGGAGGGGATGGCTTCGAGGACGCGCTTCAACAGGTCGGCCTTGGCGCGGGCGGCATCGAGGTTGGCGCCGGAGGGGGCGACGGAGGGGGTGACGTGCAGGACGCCGAGGTCGCGCAGGGCGGCGAGGGCGGAGGCGCGGTCGGCGGCGCGGCAGAGGAGGGTGAGTTTGAGCATCGGGACGATCATGCGGCATCTCCTTCCCCGGCCTCGGCGGACTGGGCTTTTTTGACGCTCTTTCCTTTGGCGATCTTGGAGCGGACGACGGCGGAGGTGTTTTCGTCGCCGATGAAGATGTTGATGCGCCGGATGTTTTCGCGGCACTCGGGGATTTTGACTTTTTCGAAGAGGTTGACGCGCTGGGAGGTGGTGCGGAGTTCTTCGGCGAGGAGGCGGTGCTGTTCTTCGAGGAGGCGGCGCTCGATGCGGAGGCGGAAGAGTTGTTCGAGGGTGGAGAGGCCGGAGTCGATCCACGCGGGGGTGGCCCAGAGGTCGGGGGCGGTGCGGCGGAAGGTGAGGTCCTTGAGGGTGCGGACGGCGACGCCGGCGATGTTGCCGGGTTCGACTTCCATGGACTCGACGGCGATGTAGGAGAGGTAGTCCATGTCGTCGGCGTAGAGTTTGACCCAGGAGGAGAGGTTGTCGCGGGCGGCTTCTTCTTCGGCGCGCTTGTCGGCGACGGCCTGGTCGACTTTGCGGATTTCGAGCTGGAGCTGCTGTTTCTTGAGCTGGAGGGTGGGCAGGTAGCGCTGGTAGCGCTTGAGGGCGTCGCGCTGCGCCTTCAGTTCGGTTTTGGTGTTTTTGACTTTGCCCATGGCGGATCCTCCCGGGGGCGGGGACTCAGGCGTTCTTCTTCGGCCAGAATTTTTCGATGAGTTTGGAGGAGATGCCGGTTTCTTCGGGTTCGAAGCAGTCGGCCATGATCTGCCAGCCGAGGTCGAGGGCGGCTTCGAGGGGGATGTTGACGCTCAGGTCCATCATTTCTTTTTCGAAGCGTTCGCCGTAGCGGAGGAGTTTGCGGTCCCAGGCGGACATGCGGAAGCCCATGGACTGCTTTTCGAGGGTCTCCTTGTAGGAGGCGTAGAGCTGGATCATGGTGTTCATGACGGTGCGGTGGTCTTCGCGCGTGCGGCCGTTGACCTGCTGCTTGAGGCGGGAGAGGGAGCCGAAGGGCTCGATGCGGCCGTTGCGGAGGTAGAACTGGCCCTCGGTGATGTAGCCGGTGTTGTCGGGGACGGGGTGGGTGACGTCGTCGCCGGGCATGGTGGTGACGGCGAGGATGGTAATGGACCCGGCGCCTTCGAAGTCGACGGCTTTTTCGTAGCGGGAGGCGAGCTGGGAGTAGAGGTCGCCGGGGTAGCCGCGGTTGGCGGGAATCTGTTCCATGGTGATGGCGATTTCCTTGAGGGCGTCGGCGAAGGAGGTCATGTCGGTGAGGAGGACGAGGACGCGCTTGTTCTGGAGGGCGAACTGTTCGGCGACGGCGAGGGAGATGTCGGGGACCATCTGGCACTCGACGGTGGGGTCGGCGGCGGTGTGGATGAAGAGGATGGAGCGGGAAAGGGCGCCGTTCTTTTCGAGGGTGTCGCGGAACTGGAGGTAGTCGTCGTGCTTGAGGCCCATGCCGCCGAGGATGATGATGTCGACTTCGGCCTGGAGGGCGATGCGGGCGAGGAGCTGGTTGTAGGGCTCGCCGGCGGCGGCGAAGATCGGGAGCTTCTGGGACTCGACGAGGGAGTTGAAGACGTCGATCATCGGGATGCCGGTGCGGACCATCTTGCGGGGGATGATGCGCTTGGCGGGGTTGACGGAGGGGCCGCCGATGGCGATGCGGTGCTCGTCGAGGGCGGGGCCGTTGTCGCGGGGTTCGCCGGAACCGTTGAAGACGCGGCCGAGGAGGGCGTCGGTGAAGGAGACGTCCATCTTGTGGCCGAGGAAGCGGACCTGGGCGTCGGTGGCGATGCCGCGGGAGCCGGCGAAGACCTGGAGGAAGACTTTTTCGCCGTCGAGGCGGATGACCTGGGCGAGGGAGGTGCCGAGGGTGCCGACGACCTGGGCGAGTTCGCCGTAGGCGACGCCGTCGGCGCGGACGGTGATGACGCTGCCGGCGACTTGTTCGATGCGGTGATAGACTTTATGCATTTTCCGAGACCTCCGCGAGCATGGCGTCGATGCGCCGCTCCAGTTGCTTGAATTCATCCGTGTCCATGGCGACGCGGTTCCAGTCCTTGGTGACGCTCGTCAGCTGGAGGAACCACTTGCGGGCGGCGTCCTTGTCGGCGAACTTGACGGTCGCCATGAGGATGCCGTGGATCTTGCCGAAGACGTACTGCTGACGGTCGGCGCTGGTGGCGCCGTCGACGTCGTGGAAGCTGTCCTGCTGGAGGTAGGCGGCGTCGAGGTATTCGCTCTTGAGGTAGAGGACGAAATCCTCGATGGAGGTGCCTTCCTCGCCGACGACCTTCATCATCTGGTTGACTTCGCTGCCCTGGCGCAGGATGCGGCGGGCGTCGGCCACCTGCGCGGCGTCGACGACGCCGGTGTAGCGGCTCCAGGAGTCGAGGGGATGGATGGCGGGATAGCGGCGGGCGTCGGAACGCTCGCGGTTGAGGCCGTGGAAGGCGCCGACGACCTTGAGGGTGGCCTGCGTCACGGGCTCGTCGAAGTTGCCGCCGGCCGGGGAGACGGTGCCGCCGATGGTCACCGACCCGGTGCTGCCGTCGCGGAGGCGGACGACGCCGCCGCGCTCGTAGAAGGAGGCGATGGTGGATTCGAGGTAGGCCGGGAAGGCTTCCTCGCCCGGGATTTCCTCCAGGCGGCCGCTCATTTCGCGCAGGGCCTGCGCCCAGCGGCTGGTGGAGTCGGCCAGCAGCAGCACGTTCAGGCCCATCTGGCGGTAGTATTCGCAGATCGTCACCGCCGTGTACACCGACGCTTCGCGCGCGGCCACCGGCATGGAGGACGTGTTGCAGACGATCATCGTGCGTTCCATCAGGCTGCGGCCCGTGCGCGGGTCCGTCAGCTCCGGGAACTCGCGGAGGGTTTCCACCACTTCGCCCGCGCGCTCGCCGCAGGCCGCGACCAGCACGATGTCCACGTCCGCGTACTTGCTCGTGATCTGTTGCAAGACCGTCTTGCCCGCGCCGAAGGGGCCCGGGATGCAGTAGACGCCGCCGCGGGCGACCGGGAAGAACGTGTCGATGATGCGGACCTTCGTGACGAGGGGTTCGACCGGGCGGAGGCGTTCCGCGTAGGCCTTGATCGGGACCTTGACGGGCCAGACCTGGACCATCGTCACGTCGACCAGCGCGCCGCGCGCGTCCTTGAGCTTGGCGACGACCGTCTCGATGCCGTAGGAACCGGCGGCGACCGTCTCCTCCACCGTGTACTTGCCGGAGAGGCGGAAGGGGACCATGATGCGGTGCGTGAAGATGCCTTCCGGGACCGTGCCGATCGTGTCGCCGGCCTGCACCTCGTCGCCCTTCTTGGCGACGGGCGTGTAGTCCCACTTGCGTTCGCGGTCCAGCGCCTGCAGGTACGTCCCGCGCTGCAGGAAGAACCCGCACTGCTCCGCCAGCTTCGGCAGCGGATTCTGCAGGCCGTCGAACACCTGGCCCAGCAGGCCCGGACCCAGCTCCACCGAGAGCAGGTTGCCGCTGAACACCACGTCGTCGCCGACCTTCAGCCCCGCCGTGTCCTCGAACACCTGCATCTCCGCGCGGTCGCCGCGGATGCGGATCACCTCCGCCCGCAGGCCGATGCCGCCCGTGCGCGCATAGCCCACCTCGTTCTGCGTGATGGCCTCCTCGAAGCGCACCGTGATCAGGTTGCCGTTGACGCCAACGATCTTGCCGATATTTTCGCTCATGTCCGAACCGCCTTCCGTCTATTTGAAATCCGTCGCGCCGCTCTTCTCCGCGTCGCGTTCCAATTGCTCCACCAAACCGTCCAGGCGCGCCCGGCCGGCCGCCTCCTCCATCGCCCCCCAGCGCGACGCCAGGCGCAGCTTCACCGCGAACGCCAGCACCGCGGCCAGGCCCTGCGCATCCGCGCGGGCGAGGTCGTCGACCACCTTCCAGCGGGCGCCATCCAGCGCGATCTCGCACGCCAGCGGATTCGCCTTCGCCAGCGCGTCCGAGACCTCCTTGTCCAGCCACACCCGGTAGCCCGAGTGGCTCTTGAGGAACGGCTTCGCCTCCACCCCCAGCTTCGCCCCGCGGGCCTTCGCCACGCTGTTGCGGATTTGCGTGTCCGCGGCCGCCCACTCCCTGCAGAAGCTGCTATGCCCGTCGCCGGGGCGCCCCTGCAGCACCGCATCCAGCTCCGCGAGGTCCTCGGAGGAGAGCACCCCCTGGCAGTGGAACCGGAACTCGTCCGGCGACAGCGGCGGCGCCTGGTCCGGCGAAAGCGCCGGCAGCGACGACACCAGATAAAGATAGCCGCCCATCGCGACCGGCCCCTTATTCCTTCGCCGCCTTCTTCACCACGTCCGCGAGATCCGGACGCAGGAAATTCGCCAGCGACTCCGCGATCGCTTCCTTCGTGAAATCGTGGAACACCTGGCCGCCCTTCGTGCCGAGGCGGAAGCCCTTGAAGATTTCCCGGTCGCTCTCGATCTGGAGACCCTTGGCGAGCATGTCGTTGACCTCCTTCGAGACCCCGCCCTTGAGCGCGGCGGCGTCGGCCTCCCCGAGGGCGACGGTGAGATTCTCGGCCGACCCGTAGGAGGCGGCCAGCTTCACGAGCATCTGGCCGACCGTTTCCGGGGTGAGGGCGGCGCCGACCTTCGCGTCCACGACGCCCGAGACCACGCGTCCGACGCTGCCGCCGATGCTGATGAGCAGATCGCGGGCGGCCTGCTGGAGGGTCTGGCGGCCGCGTTCGGCGAACGCCTTGGCATCGGCCTCGGCCTTGGCGGTGGCTTCCTGGGCCTTCTTCTGGGCCTCGGCGACGATGGCGGCGGCCTTCTTCTTCGCGTCGGCGATGAGAGCCTCGGCGGTTTTCTCCCCGTTTTCGACCCCTTCCTGGCGGATCCGGTCGATCAGATGTTGCAATTGTTCAGCCATGGCGGTTCCTCTGGATTTGGTTGCCCGTAAACAGTTGCCCGCCTTTCTACCGAACCTCCGCCCTCCGCGCAACACAAAACCCGCGCCCCCTGCAAAAACGTTTTGCCGGGGGCCTTGCCTCCCCTGCGGCGCAGCCGCTTCCCCCCCTCATGGAGGAGGGAGGCGCTTCAGCGCTAGGGGGAGTGCTGCACCCTGTCCTCGTCCCCGCGGCCCATCCACTCCCCGCCCGCCCATCGGCTTGTGCGTCCATGGGGAAGATGATGGTTTGGAAACAGGGAAAACACTGCACTTTTTCCGTAATCCCACGAGCTTCCCTTGGGCGGATTGGGACGAGGCTGCCCTTACATTCGCCTTGCGCGATTGAGCAGGAAACGTTAACGCAATCTAATGCGTCATTATAAAGACAGGCCCCTTAAAAGCATCTATTCCAACTGTAACTGAAATTATTCGAGAAATTGCCTAGTGAGATCGGGTGGAAACGCTTGAAGTTGAGATGCCCAAAAACGAATTGTTTTGCCGAAGAATGAACGTGAAAGCACGCGTGTTTTGAATTTCTCGATTTGAGCATGCTCAATTCGGTCAATCTTCGCGTAGTTGGTATCAAGTCTATACTTTACGGTTCCTTGGAGTTTTCTAACTTTGGCCTGATAATCAGGGCGAGGACTATATTTCAATCCGCCAACTCCCCAGGACTTGACGATCTTTTGCGCCCGCGCAATGGTGGCAGGCGAGTCGTCCTGCATCACATATCCATTCGTGTTGGTCTGTTGGAGATTTGCGGTCCGAGCCGTCGTATCCTCAGGTTCAAGAACAATGTAGTGCGGCGGTTTGTGGTAGTGCGTATCCCTGGCCTTTGCAACAGAGCGACCAGATACTATGCATACATCAACAATCCGAGGTTTTCCCCAAAAAAGATGTTCTGGCAGCCATGCAAGAATAACCAAATCAACCTCGTTGTTTGCGAAACGTAATTGTGAGTCTTTAAATCGTCCGGTTATTTCGGTCGCGAGAGGGAACCATGCTTTGATTTCCAGCCCCGGAAGAGGTGTTACGTTGCCATCCAGTATGACATCTGGAAACCCCGGGTCTTGTCGTTTCCATGTACCGAAATTTGTGAAGGCCCCAGAAGCATTCAAAAAGTCTGTAGTTTTGAACTCGATAAGGTTGCCCATTATGGGGGAGAGTTTTGATACAATTTTTGCTAGATTGACAATTTCTTCTGGGGTTTGCGGTTTGGAAATTGTCAGCACGTCAAAGCTTGTATCGACGAGGGACATCAAGGACTTGCGTGCTTGGGCAAGGATTTGGGTATGTGTCATTGCGTTCCTTTCTTGAAAGAAAGGACACGCCATTACTCTACGCCTTGATGGCCTACGACAGCCGCTGCAAACGCAGGGCAAGGCGTGTCCAAAAAATTGGCACACCGTGCAAACCCCATGTGCAGCTCTGAAATGTCGTAGTTTTCAAGAGTGGTTTGCAGGCGATATTATCGCCAGATAGCGAATGGTTACAAAATCATTCGACAATACTCCTTTCCCCAGTTAATCCGATTGTGGCATTTGGTGCAAATGATGATTCCGTTTGGAATCTATGTAAAGCCGCATTGAAATAGTAAGGGTTAATTTCGCACCCAAAAGCCTTTCGCCCAATGTCGAGAGCTGCCCGACAGGCTGTAAAAAGACCACCAAAAGGTTCCCATACAACATCACCTTCTTCTGATGACGCCTTGATTATCATCGTCATTAAATCAAGGGGTTTCTGATTAAGGTGGAGAGCCTTGCCTTGCTCGTTCTTTATTCGCTCGTGTCCATTGACTGGAGGGCGGCTCCAAACATTGGTTCGTCCATGAGGACAGTAGAATTTAGATCTCATTCTTCCCCACTCTTTGCCAGAAAGAAGCGTTTTCCCATCTAATGAAAAGTAAGGCCTCCCCTCTGGCTTACCATGTTCATTGGCAAATTCTTGCAACTTCTCGAACATTTCAGGGGGCGGAAAATACCAGAGATGTCCTTGATCAAGATACTTCCTGACGGCAGCATCTACCACCCCGCATGCTTCGTTCGCGCAGCGCAGGGGAAGCCCTGTTCGTTGCCATTCTTTTTTGAGCCACACTTTCAATGGATCCCCATTAATCGACACATCGCGCACATATTGCACACAAACTTCGGAAACGACTGGAAACCGCCGTATTTTTGTTGTATTTACATTCCCCGCTATATGCGCCAATCCTTTGTCCCAAATGTTGCAATTCTGATACCGCCAACCATTGGCTTCAAGAACAGGATGGGCTGCCGCCCATCCGATTTCCGAATTCCAGAACCAAAGTGTTGTCGATGGTTTGGCGACCGCCGACCACGCTTCTATGTGAGTTCGATACCATTCTGGCACTCCCGTGTGGTCAATAGTATCGCCTTCAAAACCAAGGATTCCATAAGCACCGTCGGAGACAATCACATCGGGGGCAGGCCAATACTGATAGCAGTCGAGACTATCACCGCAATAAAGAGCGAGTTTCTCACCGACGAGTCTATAAGTAATGGGCGTTGCTTCTCTGGCCCTGTTTCGCCCGACAGTTCCAATAGGCGAAGTTGTGGTTCCTCGCATCAACAGTCCAGTATCAATTAACCTTTTCTTTTTTGTCGATTCGGTTTCGAACCAATTCCAAAGCATCATCTGCACACCCGATTCACACACTCTTAACCGTTCCGGTGCGAGGGAGGTGATGACGGACGGGAGCAGTTTTGCGAGGGCTGGGTCAGAGCGCTCGGGCGATTCAAGGTATGCAATGAGCTGCCTCGTTATCTTCGGCGAGCGCTTGGCGAAGTCCTTGGTGCGAATGATGACGGCCTCCACCTCCTCCTGCGGGGCGTTTTTGTGGCGGTAAAGAATTTCCGTGCGGAAGAGCGCGTAGCGCTGGCCGTGCGCCTTGCCTGTGGCGGGGTAGCCGTAGTCGCGGACCAGTTCGGTGCGAGTCTTGACGCCGACGAATTCGGCCTTGTAAGTTTTCTGCGCCTTGTTTCCCTGAAAGAGCCAGAGTTCGGTGATGCGGGGCAGCCAATCTGGGATTATTTCACACAGAGATACGGAGACACGGAGCTTCTCCTCCCTCTCCCTGTGTGCATCAGCGTCTTTGTGTGGGATGTCATTCGTGGCCTTTGGGGGAGCCTCTTCCGCGTCAAGCGGCCAGCAATACCAAGTTGGCCAGTTCTCGAGCTGATTTCCCTTGTAGGTGCCGACAAGGACGATTCGGGCTTGCACGTCCCTCGTAGATGGCGGCTTTGAGATTTGTTTCTTGCGTAACGTTTTCACACCCCACTATCCTACCCGATTCGTCTGCCAAACGCAAACAGACCATCAGTCCCCCTCCGTAATAAAAGGGGACACCCCTTCTAAAAAGAACATTTGTTTCCAATCATCTCCACAGGCGACCCGCACGCATCCCGACAGCAATCCATGTCCGCGAAGCGGCATTCGAGATACTCTTGTAGCTTCCCTCCTCCCGCGTCCCTCCCACGCCCCTCCCGCACCCCGCCTTTGCGTTCTTTGCGTCAATCCCTTTGCGTTCTTTGTGTTTTCCTCTTGCGTCTCCCTTGCTCGCTCCTCGCACGGGCAAGCTGCCCGTGCTCCCAGGGGGGCGGTCCCGGGGTGGATGCGGCGACGCCAGTTCATATACCGGTTAAAAAAAGTTTTCCAATGATTGGAAAATTTTTTTCCAATGGTTGGAAAAAATGGGTGGATTTTTCCAATGATTGGAAAAAAATTTCTGGAATTTTCCAATGATTGGAAAAAATGTTTCCAATGGTTGGAAAAATGGGGTGGGGGCGGGTGGGCGGGCCGCCTTTGCGTTTGACAAATAGAGGGGGGGGCAGCATGATGCGGCGCGTTTGAAAAGCATGGGCCTTGCGCGGCGTCCGGCGGGTGCCGGGCGTTTTTGCGGTTGCGGCCCCAACAGAAAGACGATACCGAACATGAATGCCATCTGGAAATCGCTCCCGGCGCTGCTTCTCGCCGCCTGGACCGCCGCCATGCCAGCCTTCGCGCAGGACGCAGCGCCCGCCGCAGGCAATACCGTGATTGAATGGACCAACGACGACGGGGAGGCGGAAAGCGCGGAATATGATTTGTCGTCCTCGGAGGGGGCGCTCTCGTTCGTCGGCGACTACGCGGACAATGTGCAGCGGGACGCCGCGTTCGGCGAACACATCGACTCCGCCCTCGCCACGATCCGCAAGGAGGTTTCGCCGTTCTACGCGATGTGGTGGTCGGTGTTCCCGGCGCTGCTGGCCATCGTGCTCGCGCTGATCACCAAGGAGGTGTATTCGTCGCTGTTCGTCGGCATCGTCGCCGGCGGGCTGCTGTACTCGAATTTCTCGTTCGAGGGGACCGTGGTCCATGCGGTTTCGGACGGCTTCATCGCGTCGATCGCCGACGCCTACAACGTCGGCATCCTCGTGTTCCTGGTGCTGCTCGGCGCGCTCGTCTCGATGATGAACAAGACCGGCGCCTCGGCCGCCTTCGGGCGCTGGGCCGCGACGCACATCAAGAGCCGCGTCGGCGCGCAGATCGCGACGATCATCCTCGGGCTGCTCCTTTTCGTGGACGACTATTTCAACTGCCTGACGGTCGGGTCGGTCATGAAGCCGGTCTCGGACGCGAAGAAGGTTTCGCGCGCGAAGCTGGCGTATCTGATCGACGCGACGGCGGCGCCGGTCTGCATCATCGCCCCGATTTCGTCGTGGGCCGCCGCGGTCGCCGGGTTCGCCAAGGGCGCCGGCGCGGAAAGCGGGTTCTCGCTGTTCCTCAACGCGATCCCGTGGAACTTCTACGCGATCCTCACCATCGTCACGATGTTCTTCGTGGCGCTGACCGGGTTCGACTTCGGCCTCATGCGCCGCCACGAGGAGAACGCCGCCATGGGCGACCTGTTCACCAGCGGCGGGGCCGTCGGCGACAACGAGCTGCTCAACGCCAATCCCAAGGGGCGTGTGTGGGACCTGGTGGTGCCGGTCGTGTTCCTGATCGGCGCGTGCGTGGTCGGCATGATCTACTCCGGCGGCTTCTTCGGCGCGGACAAGCCGGGCTTCATCCAGGCGTTCTCCGATTCCGACGCGTCGGTCGGGCTCGTGTACGGCAGCGCGGCGACGATCGTTTTCGCGGTGGCCTATTTCCTGTGCCGCCGGGTCATCTCCTTCAAGGACTGCATGACTTCGCTGCCCGAGGGGTTCAAGGCGATGGTCCCCGCCATCCTGATCCTCTGCTCCGCCTGGACGCTCAAGACCATGACCGACAGCCTCGGCGCCAAGGTCTTCATCTCGCAGCTCATCAACGGGCCCGCGGCCGGGCTGCAGCAGTTCCTGCCGGCGATCATCTTCCTGGTCGCGGTCGTGCTGGCGTTCTCGACGGGCACCAGCTGGGGCACGTTCGGCATCCTGATCCCGATCACCCTCGCGGCGTCGCTCTCGCCCGAGAACACGATCATCGGGGTTTCCGCCTGCATGGCGGGCGCGGTCTGCGGCGACCACTGCTCGCCGATCTCCGACACGACCATCATGGCCAGCGCGGGCGCCGGCTGCAACCACGTCAACCACGTGAACACGCAGCTGCCGTACGCGATGCTGGTGGCGGCGGTGTCGTTCGTGGCGTACTTGGCGGCGCCGTTCCTGAAGAGCTGGCAGGCGGCCCTGCCGGTCGCGATCGTCCTGATGGTCGCGACGCTGTTCGTGCTGCGGTTCTTCTTCGCGCCGAAGAAGGCGTGAGGGATGCGGCAACGTTGATGGAAGAGCCGGGCCCGCGGGCCCGGCTCTTTTTGCGCTGCGGGACAGGGCAGGGCGGCGGTAGGGCGAGCACTCCGTGCGAGCCGCATGGAAGGCTGGAACGGCTCGCTCGGAGAGCTCGCCCCACCAGGGAACAAAACAACGGTCGCCCTATCGTCCGAAGGCGAGGGGCAGGAGGGTGGCGTCGAGGAGGCGGTAGAGGCCGAAGGCTTCGGCGTCGGTGAAGAGAATCCGGGAGCGCTGGGGGGCGGCGGAATCGCCCTTGCGCTTCTTGGAGACTTCGAAGGAGACGCCGCTGACGGGCTCGGTCTGGCGGGCCATGTTGATGACGGTGGTGGCTTCGCCGGTGTCGTGGTAGAGGCCCTTGCCGTCGGCGGTCTTGGGGGCCTTGCCGGCAAGGACGAGCAGGAGCTGGCAGACGTCGTGGAAGTTGAGCTTGACGGTGATCTTGTCGGTCCAGTTGAACGTGGCGGCCTGGCGGGAGTTGCCCGGGCGGGCGCCGGCGGCGAGGCTCTTCTGGTTGGCGAAGGCGGCGAAGAGGCAGCCTTCGCGGTCGGAGGCCGCCGGGCGGAAATCGAACTGCACGGCGCATCCGGTGCCCTTTGAGTTGGGGTGGTAGAAGACGAGGCGGGGCGGGTAGGCCTTCTGGGGGTCGGCGGGGACGGCGGCCGCCGGGCGGTCGGTTTCGGGGTTGGGGTTGGCGTTGGCGTTCATCGGGGTTTCCTTTCTTTTTGCCGGGCATGAACCAGCGTTCAGAAACAAACCACAACGGGCGGCCGGGTGTCAACAGGAAAATGCCGGGGGGCGTCGGCGGCGGGCGGGCGGGGTTTTGCGGGCGGGGTTTTGTGTTGACAAGGGCGGGGGGGAAGGGGCAGGATGCGCAACAACGTTTTGAAAGGGCGTTTAGCTCAGTTGGTCAGAGCGCGTGCCTCACATGCACGAGGTCACTGGTTCGAGCCCAGTAACGCCCACCATCGTGCGGAAAGATGCCCGACTCCGGAAGGAGCGGGCTTTTTCGTTGTCCGAAAAGGAGATTCCATGAGCATGAAATTCGAGGAGAAGGCGGTTTTGCCGAAGGGATACAGGGCGGCGGGGATCGCGGCGGGGCTCAAGGCGAGCGGGAAGTCGGACATGGCGATGCTGTTTTCGGAGGTGCCCGCCGCGGTCGCGGGGTGCTTCACCACCAACCAGGTGCAGGCCGCCACGGTGCGGCTGGACCGGGAGCGGGTGGAAAAGTACGGGGTGGCGCACGGGGTGGTCGTCAACAGCGGCCAGGCGAACGCCTGCACCGGCAAGCGTGGCATCGAGGACGCGAAGTCCATGGCCCGCGAGATGGGCCGCTGCCTGGGCGTGGCCGAGGAGACGGTGCTCGTGGGGTCCACCGGGCGCATCGGGGTGCCGCTCCGGATGGACGTGGTGCTGCCCGGCATCGGGAAGCTCGCCGAAGCGCTGTCGGGGGACGGCGGGGAGGATTTCGCGCGGGGGATCATGACGACGGACACGCGGGCGAAGCGGTTCACGGCGGTGTTCACGGCGGGCGGAAAGCGGTGCCGCCTGACCGGGATCGCGAAGGGGGCCGGGATGATCGAGCCGTGCATGGGGACGATGCTGGCGTTCGTCGCGACGGACGCGGCGGTGCGGGACCGGCGGTCGCTCCA
>JAEEGL013779182.1_pt1 | contig 15932 bp, 12 predicted proteins | sample 9134231 | NCBI WGS metagenome assembly JAEEGL01 (sample SAMN16246548, study PRJNA631951) | gut metagenome | biome: gut microbiome; feature: rumen; material: fiber-attached | host: Bos | place: Iran: Karaj | collected 2018-10 | reverse complement strand
CTGGTTAACGTATCTCATGCTCTTGGCCTTTCAATCGAGGCTGAGGTTGGATCAATCGGCGGCGAGGAAGACGGCGTTGTTGGAATGGGCGAGTGCGCAGACCCAGACGAGTGCAAGAGAATCGCTGACCTTGGTGTTGATATGCTTGCAGCAGGCATTGGTAACATTCACGGCAAATATCCTGAGGGATGGCCTGGACTTAGATTCGACGTTCTTGATGCTATCCAGCAGAAGACAGGAGTTATGCCTCTTGTACTTCACGGCGGCACAGGAATCCCTGCAGATATGATCAAGAAGGCCATCACACTTGGCGTTTCAAAGATCAACGTTAATACAGAGTGCCAGCTCTCATTCGCAGATGCTACACGTAAGTATGTTGAGGCAGGCAAGGACCTTGAGGGCAAGGGATTTGATCCTCGTAAGCTTCTCGCTCCTGGTGCTGAGGCAATCAAGGCAACAGTTAAAGAGAAGATGGAACTCTTCGGATCAGTTGGCAAGGCTTGATACACACAAAAGAGTTTATTCAAAGGGTAGAGCCTTAAGGCTTTACCCTTTTGTTTTGAGATTTTTTATCAGATGATGGGGAGATGACATGAACAACGAACTTACCAAAAAAGATATAGAGGACATGGAAAAAGAGATCGAGCACCGCAAGGTGGTGGTTCGAAAGGAGCTTTTGGAGCATGTCAAGGAGGCCAGGGCCCAGGGGGATCTGTCCGAGAACTTTGAGTACTATGCAGCTAAAAAGGCCAAGAACCAGAATGAGAGCAGGATAAGGTTTTTGGAGAGAATGATAAAGACCGCCAGGGTTATCGACGATGATAATACCGGAGATGATCAGGTTGGAATGAACAAGACTGTCACCTTAAAAATGGAGGATGACGGCTCACTTGAGACCTATAAGATTGTGACAACCATGCGCAAGAATTCCCTTAAGGGTCTTATCAGCATAGAATCTCCTCTTGGCAAACAATTACTTGGACATAGGGTAGGAGACCGTGTTACTATTAAAGTGAACGACCAAATTAGTTACGATGTAACGATAACAAAAATTGAAAATACCGGATTGACAGAAGACGATACGATCAGGGATTTTTAAACTTTTGTCGTCCGTAATATAAGGAGGTATCTATGCACGTTTTTCAGCCAATTGATCCGGCAGATGTTGATCAGGGACCATTGACATTCACCGGCCTAAAAATGCTTATTACTGCAGAAAGCGATGGCAGGGTCAACACTGGAGTTGCGAAATTTGGAGGAGTCGGATACCTATGGAACAGGAGAGTCGTATACATTTTCCTGAGGGGAAAGAGATTTACCAGGGAATGTGTGGAGGCTTCCAAAGAATTTTCAATTAGTTTTATAAATAATGATGAGTTCAGGGGCGCCATGAAGTATATTGAGGCTGTTTCCGGTCGAGATGAGGATAAAATCGCAGGAGCCAGACTCACTGTCAATTACAGTGATGGCATTCCTTTTATTGATGAGGCGGATAATGTCATTACTGCCAAGCTCCTTTATGGCAAGGAGTTTTCCAAGGATGGCATTGTTGAAAAGGGGATAATAGACGAGTTTTACAAAGACGATGAGTTTCACATGGTCTATGTGGGGGAAATACAGAAGATATTGGCAAGATAAGCACTGCTAGAGCTATTCTTATGAGGGACATATGAAGAGCATAAGGCTTCGAAATATCTTTGTTTCCGTAATCTTTCTAATAACTCTTTTTACAGGTGCGCTTTTTGAAAATGTCTTCACAAAAGCGGGCCTTGTATTTGCGGCGTCCGAAGATACTAAGGGTGACCAGCAAGAGAGCGGCAAAGCAGTAAAAGGTGTTCCTGACGGAGAAAAGACCATCATCAGGATCGCTTCCTGGTATCAGGAATATGATCTAGCTAATCTACAGGCATATCTTGCCAGACAATTTCCGAAATATGAATTTGAATATGTCTACATTGAAAAGAACAACTATGCCCCGATAATGGATTCCCAGCTGTCTTATAAGGGAGCACCGGACATTATATACATGGACCAGGAGATGGTTGAAAAGCATGTTCTCACCAGGTATATCGCTAACCTGACAGATATCTGCGGCGACTTTGCCAGTGAGGCGCAGGTTGCCTTTGGATATGGAAATGCAGTATACGCAGTTCCCAATACATCCCAGTTTGAATGTATCTATTACAATAAGGACCTGTTCAGGGAAAAGGGCGTACAGGTGCCCTATTCATATCAGTCCTTTATTGGAAGCTGTGACAACCTTAGAATTGTAAAAAAGATTAAACCAATAGCTGTGAGCCTGAAAAATCCTTATGCAGTTTCAAACAGCCTTCTTGCAGTAGTTTCTGCCGATTATTTTGGGACTGACAGAGGAAGCGGCTTTGGAGGCAGGATTCAGTACGGAAGAACCAATTTTACCAAAGAATTCACTCCATTTATGGCAGACTGGGAGGAGCTGGTACGGCACGAGGTATTCACCAAGGAGATGTATACCAAGGACAGCAGGACAGCTCTTGAGGAATTTGCCAGCGGAAAGGCAGCAATGATACTTGGCGGACCTGAGACCTACAATGCCATTATCAGGATGAGGCCTGATATGAACATGGGTACACTGCCATTTTTCAGCACCAGGGCCAGGATGAAAGCCATGATAGGAGGCTGCGACGTGGGGCTTGCACTGAATGCCAATGCAATGCATTTTGATGAGGCAAAAGAGGTGCTCAAATCCCTGACTACTCCTGCCGGGCAGTATGCCCTCTGGCAGGACAGGCCGGGAAGCCAGACTTATCTTAAAAAGACACAGTTTGAAAACAGCGAAGTATATAAAGAACTTACTGAGTGCAGGGAACAGGGACTTGTCTTTTCCCCGTGGATGGACTGGGGAGCGGAATTAAACGGACCTATCCACTATCAGCTGGGAGTTGAGATGCAGAAGGTGATCCTTGGAAAGCAGAGTTGCGAGGATGCACTTGCCAAAGTAGATAAGAGAGTTGAAGAGATCTTAAGTCAAGACCAGTAGAGGTGCCAGATGGATCAGACAGCTAACAAGAAAAAAACAGGGAGCATAAGAAAAGGGCTCATCGCAATGTTTGCGGTCCTTATTGTTATTCCTATCCTTATCCTGGGTGTTTATGCCTATATAGTTGCCAGGGGCAATCTTATCGAGCAGACAAGGATAACAATGATAGGAAACATTGACGTTGTTGCTTACGGTATTGAAAACAATGCCAAAAGAGAAAATGACGTTGTAAAGTTCTTTTCCTATGAGGAATCCTTTAGAAAGGCTCTGGAGAGAGTTCATGCGGATCCCTATACCCTGACGGAGGAACTTAATAACAACATTGAACCTCTGATCTGGTACTATCTTAGCAGTGACAACAACATAGAATCCATCATCATCTACTCTGACTACATAGAAGATAAGCACATGGGGGATTTCCTTGTGCAGCCTGAGACAGACAAGGAAAAAGAGTGGTATGAGTTTACAAACAGCGAATACAGCACCACTTGGGTAGTGGATGACGAAGGCGGTGTCTACCTGATAAAGGCACTTCTCGATTCGGCGACGTCATCCAAGCGTATTGGAATGATAGCCCTGAAGGTAAGAAACGACGGATTTTTCTCCATAATAAACCAGAGCAGCTATCTGGATAACGGAATTATCATTTTTGATGGAAACGGAGATGAAGTAAGTCATCATGAGATAGATGATAAAGCCCTGGATAACGAGATAGTCGAGCATATAAGAACTGATGGAGTTACAGAATTTGAAGACACCAGTGACTATTTTATTGCACCGTCTTCTCGTCTGACCAACGGATGGACTCTTTTCTACTACGTTGACAGAAATGAGATCACATCCGATGTTTTCAGGATCCTGTTCTCTGTCATTGTTATAGCGCTGGTTCTTTTCATGGTATCACTTTTCCTTGGAACCAGGGTTTCCGATAACATCAGTTCCAGGATAGGAGCCATCAATGATATGGCAAACCGGATCAGGAACGGATATTTTGACGTTGAAGACAATGATGGGGGAAATGATGAGATCAGTCAGCTGTCATCCTCCATGAAGGAAATGGCAGATACCCTTAGCAACATGGTGGTTGAGATTGACAGGATGAACAAGGAGCAGCTGGCACTTAAGGAAAGCGACATTCACTACAGAGAGTGGCTCTTTGACTTTGTGGTTGAGAGAAATAACGATATCCTTGCAGTGGTTAACGAGGATTCATATGAGGCCAGCTTCTTAACGGCAAATGCCGAGCACGTTCTTGGAATCCCTATAGACATCCTTAAGGCGGATATAAGAAAACTGGAAGAGGCCCAAAGGGAAGGAGAGGGAGAGCGGCTTGATGAAGCTATAACCGCCGCCTTGGAAACCGGAGAAGTACAGGTGCTTGAGGAGATCCGTTTCAGGAACGTTAAAACGGATGAGCATCTTTACTACAGAGGCATTATCATCAGCACCATAGACGATGGCGGAAAGAGACTTGCCATTGCCCTTTATGACAGAACCCTTGAGATCAGAAGAAATCACACTCTTCAGGAAGCACTTAATTCTGCTGAGACTGCCAATAAAGCAAAGACAAGCTTCCTTGCAAATATGTCCCACGATTTCAGGACGCCGATGAATGCCATCACGGGATTTAACCTGCTTATCGATAAGCACGCCAATGAGCCTGACAAGGTAAGAGAGTACGCCCACAAGATCTCGCTGGCATCCCAGAATCTTCTGGCGCTCCTTAACGACGTACTTGATATGAGTAAGATCGAGAGCGGAAAGACCACTCTTGATATAAGTGAGATGGCACTGGGTATCCTTCTAGAGGAGATCAATTCCGTAATCAGCTTCCAGGCAAAGGCCAAGAATCAGGAATATATTGTCCGCCTGGAAGATGGAGAACACGATATGTTCATGGGCGATAAGCAGAGGATCAACGAGATCCTTATGAATATCCTCGGAAATGCCGTGAAATATACCCCTGAGGGAGGCAGGATAGAGTTTACTATCTGCGAGACACCTACAGCTTCAGAGGGCTTCTCAAACCTTCGCTTTACAATAAAAGACAACGGAATCGGAATGAAGCCCGAATACAAAGACAAGATCTTTGATGCCTTCACTAGAGAAGAAAAGGGGGCAACCAAGGGCATTCAGGGAACCGGCCTTGGAATGGCCATCACCAAGAGTCTTGTCGAGCTCATGGGCGGAACCATCCGTGTGGAAAGCGAAGAGGGCAAGGGATCCGAGTTCATTGTCAACCTTCGTCTTAAGGTGGCAGATTCCAGTTATGGCGACTTCTGGATCTCGCATGGAATCAAGAGAGTTCTCTTTGTTGATGCCAACCACTATGAGTGCGACAAGTTCGCAAACCTTCTTGAAAATGACAGCGTAGAGGTTATGGAATCACCAACAGGCTTTGGGGCGCTTCATCTTATCGATATCTGCCAGGAGGAGAAGCAGCCATTTGATGTGATAATTGTGGACCAGAACGTTGGAAACATGAGTGCTGCTGAGATCATAAAGAACATCAGGGCAAAGGATAAGCGTCACAACGCACTTATTATTGCCATGGTGGATGATTTCTCTGCTGTTGAGGATGAGATCAGGGCAGCAGGTGCCAACGACCTTATGCAAAAGCCGTTCTTTGTATCAACCTTCAAGCAGCTTATTGAGGATATAACCAGCAGGGCGGCCGTTAATACGGAGCAGGAGGAAAAGAATCCTCTCCAGGGCATGAAGTTCCTGGCAGCTGAAGATAACGACATCAATGCAGATATCCTGACAGAGCTTATGAGCATGGAGGGCGCTACAGTTACAAGAGGCGTAAACGGACAGGAAGTTGTCGAGATGTTCAAGGCTGCAACAGAGGGCGACTACGACATGATCCTTATGGACATCCAGATGCCGATCATGAACGGATACGAGGCAGCCGCAGCCATAAGGGCCCTTGGCACAGACTGGTCCCAGAGGATACCTATCATAGCCATGACGGCCAATGCCTATGCGGACGACGTTCAGCTGGCATTTGACGCCGGAATGAATGCACATGTATCCAAACCTATAGATATCAAGGTAGTGGAAAAGACTATTTTGGAATTTAAACAATAATACGCAGGAGGAAAGAGACTTGAAAAATGTAAAAAAAGTAACTGACGGAATTTACTGGATCGGAGGCAGCGACAGACGCCTTGAGAGATTTGAGAACATTTTCCCAATTCCTGAGGGGGTGTCCTACAACAGCTATTTTATTGATGACGAAAAGACGGCTGTTTTTGATACGGCAGATGTTACGGTGGCTGACCAGTATCTTGAAAATCTGGAGACAGCCCTTAATGGCAGGAAACTTGACTATCTTGTGGTTCTTCACATGGAGCCAGATCACTGTTCTCTTATAGACAAGGTGACAGCTCTTTTCCCAGAGGTGACAGTTGTGGGAGGAAAGCAGACCTTTGTGTTCATGGAGCAGTTCTTCCCTCAGGCCAAGGATTTTAACAGGCTTGAGGTCAAAGAGGGGGACAGCTTGTCAACGGGGTCGCATACCTTTAACTTTGTTTCTGCGCCAATGGTCCACTGGCCGGAGGTTTTATTTGCTTATGATACGGTGTCAAAAGCTCTTTTGTCCGCAGATGCCTTTGGAACCTTTGGGGCACTTGATGGCGGGCTTTTTGCAGATGAGTATGATTTTGAAAAAGATTTTCTTGAGCACGCAAGAAGATATTATGCTAATATAGTTGGAAAATATGGAGTTCAGGTCCAGGCTGTTCTTAAAAAGGCAGCAGGCCTTGATATTTCCATGATACTTCCCCTTCACGGACCCATCTGGAGAAAAGATCTGAACGTTATTTTAGAAAAATATCAGAAATGGAGCACCTATGAATCTGAGTCAGATGGTGTTATAGTAGTGTATGGCAGTCTCTACGGACATACGGCAAGTGCAGCTGAAGCTGTAGCAGCATCCCTTCGGGAAAAGGGATCAGCGGGCGTTAAGGTGTTTGACGTATCAGGGACTGACGTATCCTATCTTATAGGTGAAGTGTGGAGGGCAAAAAAGATTGTCCTTATGTGCCCTACATATAACGGCGGCATTTATCCACCTATGGAGGGATTCATTAATGACATGATCGCTTTGGGAGTCCAGAACAGGGTATTTGCCCTTGCGCAGAACGGCACCTGGGCACCGGTTACGGGGAAGGCCATGTCTGAAAAATTGACAAATCTCAAGAACGTGAATATCCTTGAGAATGTATTAACCATTAAGAGCGCACTCCATGCAGGGGATGCAGGGGCGCTAAATAGCTTCACTGATGCTATAATAGAGGCATAAGTGGATCGTGTGGAGGTTTTGTTGTGAGAAAAAAGTGTGTAATTAAAAAGATTATTGCGGGAGCAATGGCCGTTGTGACCATGGCAGTCGCAGCAAAGAGCGCATCTTTCGTTTCAGGAGATGCCGGAGTAGTTGCTGAGGCAGCAGGAAGGCCGGTTAGCATCACATCCTGTGTTATCCAGGGAGATGACGTTGTTGTAAATGTATCAACCAAGGCTGTACCATCATCATCAGATGGAAAATATTATCTGTATGCAGATGAGGTATACCAAGATGGCTGCGTTGGAAAGATTGTTGCAGATGCACCTACAGGCACAAACGCTACATTTACTTTCCCTCTTAATCACTATACTGCAGATTCCAATCTGTCAAAGAAGTTCCTTGTTGCCGTAAAGAGCGGCGGTTCTATGGTTCAGGTAAGTGATGAGCACTATATCACCAATCCTGAAGCCAAGGCAGGCAAGACAGTTGCAAGGAATGACCACGGAATAAAGGGTATCCTTCCCGGATCAGTAGATGCAGATACATTTAAAGATCTTGGAATTTCCCAGATCGTCTACAACCTGTACATGGGAGATATCGTAGGACCAAGCCCTGATGGCAGAACAATCGACTTTACATATAATGGTATCCCTTATCAGTTCAACGGAGCAGCACTTGATCAGTATGACGGATTTGTAAGATGGTGCGGAATCAACAATTTCCAGGTTACCATGACAATCCTTAATAACAAGACTGAGGCCGGAGCTGATCTTATCCATCCTCTTTCAAGGGATTCACATGTTTGTCCCGGATATGCCATGAACACTGATGAGGATGAGGGAACACAGCACCTTAAGGCCATTGCTGCATTCCTTGCCCAGAGATATTCAGGCGGAGTCTATGGCACAATTGATAACTGGGTTATCGGTAACGAGGTTAACGCAAGAACTGAGTGGTATTACCTCAATTCAACAAACATTGAGCTCAATGTCAGCGAGTATGTAAAGGCATTTAGAATTTTCTATAACGAGATCAAGGCTGTAAATGCCAACGCAAGAGTCTTTACTTCCTTTGATCAGGAGTGGAACAGAAAATCTAATCCCGGATGCTTCCTGTCCAAGGAGTATCTGGACAGATTCAACTATTACATCAACAGAGAGGGTAACATCGACTGGTCACTTTCAGTTCACCCATACAATGCTCCTCTCTATGATCCATATGCATGGAAGCAGCAGTCACAGTATGTAAATACAACTATTTCAACTCCTTATATCACCATGGAGAACATTTACATTCTTACTGACTACATGTGCCAGCCGTCATTCCTTGCTCCGGGCGGTGCTGTAAGAAATATCTCTCTTTCAGAGATCGGTTACACATCAAGCTTTGGTGAGGATGCTCAGGCTGCATCAATAACCTATGCTTGGACAATGGCTGAGAACAACCCTTACATCTCAAGCTTTATCCTGTTCAGGGAAATTGATGATGCTCATGAGATGGAGAGCCATATTGCTCAGGGACTTAAGAACCTTGACGGCAGCAAGAAGATGGCCTATGACTTCTACAAGAACCTTGGAACAGCCAATGCTGCAGCATACAAGGCACAGGCTTCCGATATCATCGGACAGAATGTTGATTCTCTTGTTACAAACAGGACATTCCTCTCAAGAAGCGGATGGTTCTTAAATGACTGATGAATGGATTGTTGGCGGCGCACCTTTTGGGTGTGCTGCTTTTTTTGTCTTTTTATTTATGCTGCTTTGTTTTACAATGATATAGTCGTTAAGACAAAAATGATTTTTACGGAGTTGGTATGGGAAGAGATTTGGATAAAGAACTAGAGACACTTGAAAAGATAACTAACATGCAGAAGGATTTGCTTGGGGGAATATACGGAGACTTTTTCGCTGCAGGAAGCGGAGCTTCATCAGGAAATAAGGTTTCCGGAAGCGGAGCTTCAAATGTAAATAATGGTAGAGAAGGCAGCAAGACTCCTTCGGAAACACCATCTCATCCGGCAGCAGGCAGGGATGCAATGCAGGATGCAAACGATGCACTTGAGGAAGCAAAGGCTCTTTTTGCTAAGGACGGCAATGTAAATGCCCCCAAGGAAGAAGAGGTCAAGGAACCGGAAGAAGATCCCATGGAGACCCTTGATAAGCTCATTGGCCTTACTACCATCAAGTCAGATGTAAAAGAGCTCACAGCATTTGTTAAGGTTCAGAAAGCCAGGAAGGAGCAGGGACTTAAGTCTGTTCCGGTTTCTCTTCATCTGGTGTTTACCGGTAATCCCGGAACAGGTAAGACTACCGTTGCCAGGATCATAGCCCAGATATACAAACAGATAGGCGTCCTTTCCAAGGGACAGCTTGTTGAGGTGGACAGATCGGGACTTGTAGCAGGATATGTTGGCCAGACCGCAATAAAGACTCAGGAGCAGATTGCCAAGGCAAAGGGCGGAGTGCTCTTTATCGATGAGGCTTATTCCCTGGCGCAGAAGGATGATGCCTTCGGACAGGAGGCAATAGATACCATCCTTAAGGCCATGGAAGATAACAGGGACGATTTTGTTGTGATTGTTGCAGGCTACACAGAGCCAATGAAGAAGTTCATTGAATCTAACCCCGGACTTAAGTCCCGCTTCAACAAGTACATCGAGTTCCCTGACTACAACATCGATGAACTTGAAGAGATCTTCAACATGAACTGCAAGAAGTATGATTATAAGGTAGATGAGACTGTTAAGCACCAGATAAGGGCTCTTATCACAGCCAGGAAGATTGCAAATATCGACAATTTTGCCAATGCCAGAGAGGTCAGAAACCTCTTTGAGGAAATCATCACCAACCAGGCAAGGAGAGTTGCAGCCTTAGAGAATCCTACCAATGAGGATATGATGACTATACTGCTTGAAGACCTTACAGAGGAGGATCTTTCTAAGGGAGTAGATTCTGCTAACGAGGATCCTGCTAATGAGGAGCCTGGTAAGACTGAGCCTGAGCAGTCAAAAGACGAATAATATCATCCTTATTTTTACTTGTTACATATACACCAAAGCCTTGCTCTGCAAGGCTTTTTTCTATTTCGCCGTCATATATGCAGGAAATGATCATACTTGAAACCTGTGGGCTGAAATGGCTTGTTTCATAGTAGTTGGACATGTCTGTGGTTATGTCATTTATTCCGCTGAAATTATAAAACTCTGTAATGTCTGCCAGCTGCTTAAGAAAAGAAATATAACCGTTTTCTACATCTTTTTCGTAGGTATAGATGTTTATGGGAGTTGTAAAAAGTCTCAAATTGATATTTTTTTCGTCGCAAAGAACAACAATCTCACGAATATCTTCAAGAACCTTATTGTAAGGAGCATAGTAATCAGACCAGGTAGCATCCGTATTGTCGTAGTTAAACTCGGTTGGCATATCAAGTCTTTCAGTTCCGGTCTCTAAAAGTCTTTTCCCAAAGTCGGGATCGTTATCCGTAAATGAAGTTGATACTTCAAGGGACTCAAATATGGTAATAAGGTCAAAGTATCCAAGATAGAATTTAAGCTTTGAGATCAGATCCCCGTTCCAGGGGTAAGATCTTCTGTAAAGCATCTTATAGTGCCCGGAAGGATCTACAAAATATGAGATGTCATCAATGCCGATAAGTACGTTTTTAGGGATGATTCCGTTTTTTATAAGTACCTTCAGGTCTTCAAGGTGCTCAGAAGGGACACCTTCAGAATAGGACATATCGTAATAGTGGCCGTCACTGATGCCGGATACATCAAAGTACCCAACCCTTGAGGAGCCAAATAGGAAGGAATCGTATTTATCAGGATTTTTTAGAACGTTGCGCATCTTAATGAAACGCTTATTGGGTTCGATCCCGTTGTTCCTGACATTATCTGCGTGGAACACGTTATAGGGATCGATAAAATATGCGGGTGGAATAAACACAAGTCCCAGTATTAAGCAAAAGCTGATGCATTTTATCAGAAATTTTTTCATGTCTATACCTGATCTGAAATCTTAAAAAGTGAAGTAAATAAAGCTTTGGGCAGTTCCGCCGTGAAGAGCGGTATTTACTACGCAAACAGTTAAAACCACATAGGCTGCCCACCTAAGGAAAAGGGGAACCCTGGTAAATTCGGAAGAAATATCCCTCTTTAGGGAAATGTAATCGTAGATTGCAAGGATGATCACAAGTGCAGCCAGCTTAAGCAGCTCTATTCCTGTAAGTCCAAGGTCCGTCAGCATCTTGCTCCAGGCAGCAGCAAAGTGCAGTATCACGCCGCTGTGGAGGTGGGAGATTATAAAAAAGGCATCGGAAAAGCAATCTGCCCTGAAAAAGATCCAGGCTATATCCACCAGGATAAAGGTAATGAGCCAGTGGAATATACTGCTGGCGATACCGGGATTTGTCAGTTTCTCTTTTGGGGCATTATCATCAGTCCTTAGAGAGACGATTTCCCTTAATTTCCCTTCGATTATCTGATAGACTCCGTGAAGCCCGCCCCAGGCAACAAATGTCCAGCTTGCACCGTGCCACAGGCCGCTAAGCAGCATGGTCAGCATGATGTTCACGTTCTTTTTAAAGCTTCCTTTTCTGCTTCCCCCAAGGGGGATGTAAACGTAATCACGAAACCAGGTAGAGAGGGAGATGTGCCATCTGGACCAGAATTCTCTTACAGACCTGGAAAAATAAGGACTTTTAAAGTTCTCCGTAAGGCCTATGTTAAACAGTCTGGCAACGCCTATAGCGATGTCCGAATAACCTGAAAAATCGCAGTAGATCTGAATAGAATACATTATAGAGGCGATAATAAAAGTCATTCCGAAGTAGTCATAAACGTTGGCATATACAGTGTCCACATAGGTAGAGAGAACGTCGGCGATAAGGAGTTTTTTAAAATAGCCCCATATGATAAGACGAAGGCCGCTTTCAGCCTTTTGACTGTCGAAATCTCTTTTTTCAAAAAACTGATCCATGAGCTGTGGTGCTCTTCCAATAGGGCCTGCAATGATCTGCGGGAAAAAAGATACGTAAAGAGCGTACTTTGCATAATTTTTCTGGGGTTTTACCTTGCCTTTATATACATCAGAGAGATAGCTCACAGTCATAAAGGTATAAAAAGATATCCCGGCTGGCTGAAGGAGCTTTAGGGTATGGGGGCTAAAATTATAGCCGATGGCAGCGCCCAGAGCGGCAGCTGATTCGCCAATAAAATTGAAATACTTAAAAAATAGCAAGAAGGAAAAGCAAAGAAGAACTGAAATAACAAGGAGAAGCTTCTTGCGCTCTGCGGTAATACCGCTCTCTCCAATTAGCATGCCAAAAAGATAGCTGATCAAACTAACCGACAACAAAATGGGGAAAAACTTAAGACTAAAGGACAGATAGAAGTACAAGCTTAAGAGAAAAAGGATAATCCATCTGCCTTTTTGTGGACAACACCAATATAAGATAAATGCCAGAGGTAAGAACAATATGAACTCTAATGAATTAAACAGCATAATTTACTCCCAAACCCCTGTCGCATTTACTTTTGTTCCAGTAACTATTCTATGCTATTTGGTGCTAAATTAACACCCTGTAAATGCCATGAGAATATTTAATATTAGAATATTTTATTATGGGTTCGCTTGTCCGCTTGTTCGCTTGTTCGCTTGTCCACCTGTCCGCTTGTTATTGCTGCGCTTGATCTATAAACGGTGGCTTTAATTCCATCACCAAATTCCTCAAAAACGGGCTCGCGCAGACCATACTGTTTGCATGACTTGATAATTCTGGGGATACCGGTTCCCCATGCGAAATATGAAATATCTTCAATAATGAACGAATTGATTCGACTGAATAAGAATTACGAAAACTAAATATAGAATAGGGTTTACAAAGCTCAGCAAAACGTGATAAAAAAAGAAATAAAATCTTCAGTTAGATTAAAGTTAGATTTTTGGCGAAAAAATAGAGGGCGACAGGATTTGTGCCTGCGACTTCCGTGTCACAAGAGTGGCGAAATGCGGCATAAAAAGAGGCTTACAGAAACGTAAGCCTAAAATCGGGGCGACGTGATTCGAACACGCGACCTCTGCGTCCCGAATATGGATTTGCATTTCCCGTTTTGTACCTAGACGTTCCGAACTCTGTTATTTCAAGCATTTTTGCAAGTCATCATAGCTATTATAATACAAGGTAACACAGAATAAAAAGTAAATTAAAGCGTATTTGGTAGAACAAATGGTAGAATTTTCCGCTCTCTATAAACTTTCAGACAAGGTTTATTGAGAGCTTTTTTTGAGCTCTTTTTTAATGCAAGTAAAGGAGTAGTTTAATGGCAGTACTAAAAAACAAAACTCAGGGGAACTACACATTAGTTTCTCAAAATATCATGAGGGACAGAAATCTATCACTTACAGAACGTGGTATGCTTCTGACTCTTTTATCCTTACCGGACAGCTGGCAGCTTACTATCAAAGGTCTGTGCCAGATTCTTCCGGATGGAAAAGATAAGGTATCTAAGACTTTGAACAGTCTCATAGATAAAGGCTATATCACCAGAGAACAGAGCAGGGATGGCGGAGGGAAGTTTGATTCTACCATCCTTGAAGTTCATGAGACTCCTGTCGGACCAACGAAGCCAGTTGATCCCACTGATCCAAGTGAGCGTTCAAAGAAGGTCATAAAGGAATTCCCGATAAAGTCTGACTCTTCACCGTGTCCGGAAAAACCGGATGCGGTAAATCGGGATGCGGAAAAACCGCATCCGGGGAATCCGCCACAATATATTAATAATATATCTAATAACTATAAATCTATTACTAAAGAAGTGTGTAGTAAGGAGGACACACTCACGGATGACGAATATGAAGATCTGGTCTCTGAGTTTGGCAAGGGAAGTGTTGACTACCAGATACAGCGTATAAAGGATCGCGGCTATAAGGGATGCCTTAACTACGAGACTATAAAGGCCTGGTGTAAGGAAAGGCAGGCCCGCCCGGCTACAATGCCTGGTGCGCCGCCAAGGAAGAATGCATTTTGCAACTTCGAGCAGAGAAATGACTATGACTTTGAGGAGCTGGAAAGACAGCTTCTGTGCAACTAATGATCATTTATTCGAGAGAATGGAGGAATTTAAGGTATGAAAGATTTGATTTTTGATGGAAAGTTAGTGATCGGAATTGATCACGGATACGGAAACATGAAGACCAGGAACGAGGTCTTCAAGAGCGGAGTTAAGGCATATGACGAAGAGCCTGCTATAGCAACAAACGTGTTGCAGCTTGATGGCACGTATTATGTCATCGGTGAGAGCCATAAGGTGTTCATTGCTAATAAGGATGGAGATAATGACTACTACATCCTTACACTGGCTGCTGTGGCAAAAGAACTTGAGCTTAGAGGTCTAAGATCAGCTGATGTAATCCTTGCTGTAGGACTTCCACTTCACTGGATGACCAAGCAGAAGGATTCCTTCAGAGATTACCTTATGAGAAGAAAGGAAGTCAGCTACAGATTCTGTGGCAAGTATTATCACATCAGGATCTGTGATGTGGCGATATACCCACAGGGATATGCTGCTGTTGCAGCTTCTTTGCAGGACTATAAAGGAGTTCATATGCTGGCAGATATCGGAAACGGCACCATGAACACACTTATGATAACAAATGGCCGCCCGCTTTCTGACAAGAAATTTACTGACAAGATTGGAGTTCATGAGTGTGTTAAAAGAATCATGAATGAAGTTCAGGCTGAATGCGGAAAGATCCCGGATGAAAGCGTCATTGAAGATTTCCTCATATATGGTACTGCTGAAGTATCTGAAAGGATTCAGACGGTAATGAGGCGCGAGGCAGTCAGATATACCGAGATGATCTTCGATAAGCTCAGCGAATATGAGTATGATCCGGAGCTTGTTAAGCTCCATATCATCGGAGGCGGTGGATGCCTTATAAGAAACTTCGGGAAGTATGATGCTTCAAGCGTGGAGATCATTGAAGACATCTGTGCTACAGCCAAAGGCTATGAAGAACTCTATAATGCACAGCACCAGCTTAGGAAGGGAGCTTAAGCTTTCTTCCCGGAGGTGAATGTATGTCAGAAAAGAGATTGAGTATCAGATTTCGTATGGATAATCCCCAGGATAAAGAAGCCTGGGAATTACTCAAAAGGATTTCTGAAGAAGAAAACACATCCAAGAATGCAGTGGCTCTCAGACTTATATGTAAGGGAGCATTAAGTACTGAGGGCACGGAAGGATCTTCATTGGATACTGTGGCAGAAAGAATCGCAGATTTGGTTGTAAATAAAATAGGTGCAGCTCAAATACAGGATAAAGAAATGTCTGTAAACGAAAGTAATGCGAGTTTCACTACAATAGCCAAGGATGAACAACAGACAGATGAATATAGGGCTGTCAGCAAAGAAGCCCTCAGTTTTCTTGATGAATTTTAAGATGGCATCACTTTGGTGCCACCCATAAAATTCATATGGCATCATATTGATGCCAAACATTTCTTGCTCATGGGAGCAAGGCGATTTACCAGAAATGAAATCGGCGCAGTTCGCACCGATTTCATTTCTTCCCGGTTCGTTCGATACCTGACCACTTCGAAGGGGCAAATAGTCCACTGGACTGTT
>JAEEGL010959532.1_pt1 | contig 15932 bp, 13 predicted proteins | sample 9134231 | NCBI WGS metagenome assembly JAEEGL01 (sample SAMN16246548, study PRJNA631951) | gut metagenome | biome: gut microbiome; feature: rumen; material: fiber-attached | host: Bos | place: Iran: Karaj | collected 2018-10 | reverse complement strand
GCCCTCGGCGCGTACTGCAACGGCGCGCGGATCACGGTGCACGGCAGCGCGCAGGACGCGGTCGGCGACACGATGAACGACGGCGTGATCGTCGTCCACGGTTCCATCGGTGACGCGGCGGGATATGCCATGCGCGGCGGAAAGATTTTCGTGCGCGGGAACGCCGGATACCGCGCGGGCATCCACATGAAGGAATACAAAGAAAAAGTCCCCCTGATCGTGATCGGGGGATGCGCCGGGTGCTTTCTCGGCGAATATCAGGCGGGCGGCGTGATCGTCGTTCTCGGACTGGACGCGGCGGGCCCGATCGTCGGGGACTTCCCCTGCACCGGGATGCATGGCGGAAAGATGTTTCTCAGAGGATCGTGCGCAGGGATCACCTTCCCCCCGCAGGTCACGGCACGGACGGCGACGGCGGAGGACATGGCCTCGATCCGCGTCCCCCTCGAAGAATTCGCCGCGCTCTTCGGGCAGAACACCGACGAGCTCCTCGCATCGGAGTTCACCGTCGTCACCCCCGACAGCCGGAATCCGTACCAGAGAATGTATGTGGGAAACTGAAAAACCATTCAAAAAACGGCGTTCATCCGGAGTGCAGGTGCTTTCGGCGCCGTTTTTTCGTGCGCTCAATCACCGCCGATCGGCACGCCCGGGATCTGCCGGTTCTCCCGCGTTCCGGAGGACTTGCCGCCTTCAGACAGATGGATCAACGCGATGCGCCGACGCTGTGAAATCCGGGGAAACGGGACTTGACAGAGGGGGAAGAACGGGTTATAATAATACCGAACGATTCTGCCAATCACCGTCCTCACGGGTGGAAACAATGAAGGAGTGGTATTCATGAAAAAGATTCTGGTTTTGATGCTTGCGGCGATCCTGATGCTCGCGCTGACGGCCTGCGGCGCGAAGGAGACCAAAGATGAAGACGGCGGCGAGGGATCAGCCAATCCCTGGACCGAGGTCGCCGACGCGGAAGAAGCCGCGAATGGTGCGGGTGTCGGCTACTTTACGCTGCCCGAGAACGGCACGGAAGTGACCGGCGGACGCATTGACTTTCTGGGCTTCCGGTACATGAAGAACCTCGCGGAGGCGGACGGCGCGGTCGGCGCTGCGGAGCTCACGGTGCGCAAGGGCCTGAAGCAGGACAGCGAAGACGTGTCCGGCGACTACACCGCCTACAAGTACGCGTGGACGCAGGATGTGGGCGGCTGGACGGTCTACTGCATGGGCAACGAGGACGGCCGGACGATGAAGGCGATCTGGGTGTCCGACAACTTCAGCTACAGCATCATGGTGCGCGGCCAGGGCGACTATTACGATACCTACGGCCTCGGCGCGGAAGACGTCACCGCGCTCGTGGAGGGGATCCAGTAAGGGAGATCCGCCGCGGAGATCGTCATCGCAATTTGATGGGAACAGGCATCCTGCGGGGTGTCTGTTTTTTTCGGGTCTTGATTCCCGGGGCGCTGTGTGCTATAATGAGGATATCAATGACGGGAGAGGGCAGGATCATGGGCAATTATCTGGTAACGGGCGCGTGCGGCGGGATGGGCACGGCGATCTGCCGGATGCTCGCGGAGAACCATCACCGCGTGTGGGGCATCGACCGGAGCCCGGACGCGCGTTCCGAGGCGCAGGGGATCACGGTCCTCTCCGCCGATCTCATCGACCCGGATGCGCTGCGTTCTGCGGCGGAACGGATCGGACAGGAGGCCGGATCGCTCGACGGGATCGTCCACGCGGCGGGTATCTACGACCTCAATTCCCTCGTGGAGATGCCCGAGGAGGATTTCGTGCGCGATTTCGACGTCAACCTCTTCGCCGTGTTCCGCGTCAACCGCCTCTTCGTTCCGCTCCTCGAGCCGGGCGGCAGGATCGTGATGATCTCGAGCGAGCTCGCACCGCTCCGGCCGATGCCGTTCACCGGAATCTACGCCGTCACAAAGACCGCCGTCGAACAGTATGCCATGGCACTCCGCATGGAACTCCAGCTGCTCGGGCACCGGGTCATCGTCATCCGTCCCGGCGCGGTGAAGACGAACATGCTGCCCGCCTCGACGGCGAAGCTGGACCGCTTCTGCGAACAGACGGCGCTCTACCGCTGCAACGCCGACCGCTTCCGCCGCATCGTGAACCGGGTCGAGGCGCGCCATGTCCCGCCGGAGAGAATTGCCCGGACGGTGAAGGAAGCGCTGACGGCGAAGAGACCGAAGCTGACCTACTGCGTGAACCGCAACCCGCTGCTCCTCCTCTACGGCGCGCTCCCGGCGAGGGTACAGCTCTGGGCGATCAGAAGGATCCTCGAAGAATGAACCGCATACAACCGAAAAAGCCCTTCGCCGATCGATTCGGACGGAGGGCTTTTGTTTAGTGGAGAGGTCTCATACTTTTCTCTCTAAAACATAGCAGTCAAGAGCCAATCGTTCTCCCTCATCCGGCCTTCGGCCACCTTCCCCGCCCAAAGGGGAAGGCAACAAAAAGAGTGCATTGCATTTCTAAAGCTGGCACCAATACTCTATGGAAACCGTCTTCATTTGAGCAAACGATGCACGTTATGAGGCTTCCCCTTGGTGGGGAAGCTGTCACGAAGTGACTGATGAGGGGAGCTAACGCCTCTCGTTTGCAATACATTAAAACAGATTTCGTCTCATTCCGCCTCTTTTCGCGCGAGGGCTTCCCGGTGATGCCGGATCACGGCGCGGGTGGGATCGGCGGCGTCCCGGAAAACGAGGGGAACGGCATGGGCTTCGAGATGCTCCCGGAACAGGCGGCGGACGAGGGGATTGTGCCCGAAGAATCCGCCCGTAAGGACGACGGGGATCGGGTCCGCGGACGGTGCGGCGCCGATGCGGCTGATCGCGAGGAACAGGCGTTCCGCGTCTGCGGCAAGGGCGGCCGTCTCCGCAGAGAGGATGTCCGTCGAGAGGCGGCGGATCTCAGCGGGGGCCGTTTCCGCGAGCAGGACGATCCCAGGAGCGAGGGCGGCGAGATCGCGCTTCGGACGGTGCATCGAAAAGGAGATGAGCGGGCCGGCGGCGCAGGCGTCGAAGAAGGCGGCGTCCCCGGGGACCGCGTCGCGCCAGAGGGTGAAGAAGGCTTGCGCGTCCGCGACCCGTCCCTCGTCGAGGAGGGCGAGAAGATGCCGGACAGCAGCCCGGCTGACGGAATACCCGCTGCCGCCGTCGCCGAGGAGATTGCCCCAGCCGCCCGCGCGGAGGAAGCGCATGCCGCGTTCCTGATAAAAGACGGCCGAGCCGGTCCCGCTGATGACGATCATGCCCGCCTCGTCGGTGTCAAAATTCGCGTGCAGGGCGAGGAGCGCGTCGCTGACCCTGGTGCTGTTCTGCGAGATCGATGCAAACCCGGCGTCCAGGGCGGTCATGGCGGGGGAGCCCGGTTTCAGCGCGGAGAAGCCCGCCGCGCCGAGGGTGAGATGGAGGCAGGCGCCGCCGGTTCGGGCATGGGCCGCCTCGCTGCATTGCGTAGCCGCGTCGAGGATCGAGCGGACGGCGTCGTCTGGAGAATCGGCGAGGTTGCCCGGTCCCGTGATCGTTTCGGACGCCGGGATCGGGGAGTAGTCGTCGGTCCGATAGGCGAGCGCGCGGGTCTTGGTACCGCCCGCGTCGATGCCGATGAGGTAGTCGGAGGAGGTTGGATGTTTCATATAGGAAAAAGTTGAATGATGAGATGAGTTCGGGATCCGCGGGGCAGATTCCGTCTGTCTTTTATCATAAACGACGGTCCCCGGAAAGTCAAGCCGGCGCGGGGAGATGACACAAAACTGTAACATTCTTCCGCTCCCCGGCCTTGACAGCGGGCGCGCGCGGTGGTAAAATGATAAAAAAGAAGCAGGAGGGGCTGGCGCATGTATTATCTGATTCGAGAATCCCTGACGCCGTGCGCGCCGGAGGAGATCCGGACCCCGGGCGTGCAGTTCGTCGCGGTGCTGACCACCGAGGAGTGGAAGACGCGGCGTGACAGCTTCGACATGATCATCGACATGGACATGGAGACCGTGAATCCGCGGGAGACCAAAGCCGTGGTCAACCTCGATTCCCTGACGGGGACCTTTTCCTTCCCGGACCGGCGGCAGATCAGCGGCCCACGCCACAGCTTCTCCTTCGCGCTCGACGAGCGGGGGATCATCCTCGTGGACGACACGGGCTACGCGGAGCGCACCGTCGCCGGGATCAGCCGGACGAAGAAGTGGCGGCTCCCGAGCCTTGAGCGCTTCCTCTACGACCTGCTCGAAGTCTCGATTGCCGGGGACCTCTCCCTCCTCGAGGGGACGGAGCAGCGCCTGAACGGGATCGAAGAGGCGATTCTGCGCGGCGAGGTCGAGAGCTATCCGCCGGAGATGAACGACATCCGCGGCGACCTGCTCGATTTGCGCGTGCATTACGAACAGCTCATCGACCTCGGGCAGGAGCTCGAGGAGAACGAAAACGGCTATTTCCGGGAGGAAAATCTCCGCTACTTCCACATGTTCACGGAGCGGGTAGCCCGGCTGCAGGACATGGTCATGGGCCAGCGGGAGTATGTGTCGCAGCTGAGGGATCTGATGCAGACCCAGCTCGACGTGCGCCAGAACCGGATCATGACGGTGCTCACGGTGATCGCGTCGATCTTCATGCCGCTGACGCTCATCGCGGGGTGGTACGGGATGAACTTCCGCTATATGCCGGAGCTCGAATGGAAATACAGCTATCCGGTCCTGATCGCGGTCTCCGTCCTGATCGTGGTCGTGTGCCTCGTCTGGTTCAAGAAGAAAAAGTGGATGTAAACGACCGGACTCTCATCACGGTGCGGGGAAGATGTGCGGCCCCCGAGACCGTTTTCGACGCCGGAGCCGCGCCGGCAGGGTGACAGTATGGCTGATCTGACACAGGCGATCCGGATGGAATCCCCCGATACCATCCCCGTCGCGGTGGGCATCCTCCCCGCCGCCTGGATCCGTTACGGCAAGGAGCTGCAGCGGCTGACGGACGAATATCCCCAATTCTTCGGCGGGAGACAGGTCGATCTCGCGCGCGTCGAGGACAACCTCGCGCCGAGCTACCGCAAGGGGATCTATATCGACGAATGGGGATGCGAATGGCACAACGAGCACGCGGGCAACGAGGCGATCGTCGTCGGGCATCCCGTGAAGGATGAGGACGACGTCAGAAATCTGAAGATCCCGGACTGCCGGGACGGACGCCTCCCGCACGGCTTCATGTACCTGCGGCTGCTCGACCTCTGCGGCTTCGAGAACGCGATGGTCTGGTTCGCCGAGGAGGACGAGACGATCCATACCCTCGTCGACAAGGTGCTCGAATACAACCTCTATCAGGTCGCCGCGATCCTGCCGCGCATGGGGGAGATCGTCTATTTCGGCGACGACCTCGGCATGCAGAAGGGGCTCGCGATCGGCGCGGAACGCTGGCGGCGGATCATGAAGCCCTGCTTCCGCAAGCTCTACGGGATGATCAAGGCCTATAAGCCGTCGCAGCTCATTTACATGCACACGGACGGCTGCATCTGGGAGATCATGCCGGACCTCGTGGACTGCGGCGTGGACATGATCAATCCGCAGTTCCGCGCGAACGGGCTCGACAACCTGGTGCGCGTGTGCCGCCGCGAGCGGATCATCCCGATCAACCTCGACCTCGATCGCCAGCTCTTCCCCGTGGGGACGCATTCCCAGCTCGCGGATCACGTCGCCGAGGCGGTCGAGAGCCTGTACCTGCCCGAAGGCGGGCTCGGACTGAACGTGGAGCTCAACTATGAGGTCCCGCTCGACAACATGGCCGCCATCCTCGACGCCGTGGAGAAATACCGCCATTACAAGGGATGACCGAAACAAACGAAAACCGCCCGCCGGATCTGACCCGATGGGCGGATTTGCTTTTTTACAGCGATTTGACGAGCGGCTTGTACTTTTGGATGAAACCCTCGTTCGCCTCGTCGCCGTGCTCGGTGTTGGCCGACGCGAAGATCTCGGCGGGACGTCCGACCTCCTCACAGAGTTCTGCGGTGCGGCAGACGATCGCTTCCATGATCATCGCGCCGATGACGGTGGAGGTTGCGCCGACCATGGTGCCGCCGATCTCGACGGACGCGTCGCCGTAGGTCCCCATGTTGTCGATCACCACGTCGCACACGTCCATGAGCTTTTTGCCCTCCGGGTGGCGCGAGGTCATCCGGCGGCTGTGTGAGATGTTCGTGATGCAGACGGTCGAGAGCCCGCGCCGCTTCGCCTCCTCCGCCATTTCCACGGCGACGGTGTTGCAGCCGGAATTCGAGAAGAGGAACAAGACGCCGCCCTTCTTCACCGCGTCCACGTCGTCGAGGAGCGTCCCGGCGAGCCCGGTCATCCTCTCCACGGCGGACGAACGCGCGGCTGCCCGGTGGAGCATGAGGGCGTCCTCGAGGATCGGGCAGACCCGTGCGAGCCCGCCTGCGCGGTAGAAGATCTCCTCCGCGAGGATATGCGAATGTCCGGTGCCGAAGGTGAAGAGGAATCCGTCCGCGAGGAGCGCGTCTGCCGAGAGCCTTGCCGCCCGTTCGATGGGTCCCGCCTGCTTTTCGCGGACCTCTCGGGCCAGCGCGATCACGTTGTTCATATAGGTTTCCGAAGCAGTCATGGTGTGAGCCTCCGTTTTCTGTCGGTATGTTTGGATTCGATGCGGTTTTCCGTCCCGTTCAGACGATCGGGGGATCCTCAGCCGGGGGAACCGTCCATGCATTTGTGCGCGTATTCCGCCGCCGCTTCCTCCGCGGGGACGGACGGCACGGTGATCTCGGCTTCGCCGCAGGACGCGTACAGCGAGGTCTCGAACCGCTCCCGCACGCGCCGGTTGCGAAGGAGGACGCTCCCCCAGATCCCGACCGTCGGGCACTCAGCCCACCGGACGAGGAGTGCGGCGATCTCGGCGAGGCGGTCCGCGGCGTCATCGAGGATGAGAGCGGCGGCGGGATCCCCGTCATCCGCGCACCGGGCGACGTCCGCGGCAAACGCAGCGATGTCCGGCTCCGGCTCGCTGTAAAGGACCGGGATGAGCTGCCGGGCCGAGCGGACGCCGAAGTGCGAGAGCAGCGCGTCAAGCAGGGCGGTCGGCCGGTCCAGTCCGTCTGCGGCACGGAGCGCGGCACGGATGCCCCGGACTGCGATGAAATACCCGCTCCCCTCGTCCCCGGTCAGCCGTCCCCAGCCGCCCGCGACGCGGAGTTCGCCCGCTCTGTTCCGCGCCATGCCCATCGATCCCGTCCCCGCGATCACGAGGGTCCCCGGGCCGCCGCGGGTCAGGCCTTCGAGGGTGATGAAGACGTCGCTGCGGGCATACACGGGGAAGGGAAGCCGTCCGGCAAGGATCCTGTAAAACGCGTTCGCCGCTTCGTCGTCCTCCCCCACCGCGTCGTCGAGCGACGGATCGGCGATCCCCATGGCGGCGATCTTCTCCCACGGGATCCCGAGCGCGTCGAGACCATCGGTGAGATTGCGGGCGGCCTCCTCGGGCGGGAGAACGCGGACATTGAGCGGCCCGGCGAGCGCCTCGGCGACCTGGACCCCGTTTTCAAAGGCGGCGAGCTTGGTCTTGGTCCCGCCCCCGTCTGCTCCGATCAAAATCACGTGAATCTCTCCTTCTCCCCCGCTCCGATTGACTTTTCGGGAAGGGGGTGCTATAATATTCCAAACAGATTCCACTTTTGGAGGTCATGATGAAGAACAGCATCACCTGCGGCTTTGCGGACGGTCTCATCACGCCCGTTCTGAACGGCACGTTCCTCGACGGCTACGGATTCCGGGAGTCTCCGGCCGAGAGGATCCGGGACGAGCTGCACGCGAAGGTCATGGCGTTCGGCGACGGAGAGGGGACGTTCCTCGTCTTCTCCCTCGATCTCCTCGCGCTCAATCCCGACTGCTACAAGCTCGTGTCGCGGCAGATCGCGGCGGTGACGGGGGTCCCCGTCGAGCGGATCGCGCTCAATTTCATCCACACGCACTCCGCGCCCTGTGCCGGCGGGCTGGCTGAGATGCCGATCAACACCGACTACTTCGCGCACGTCGGGGACGTCTGCGGCTCCCTTGCCCTGAAAGCGATGGCGCGCCGCGCTCCCGGCTCCTTTTACGCCGAGATCCTGCCCGAGCGGCTGATCCACGCGTACAACCGCCGCGGCCGGGACGTCTTTGATCCGCGCATCCGGGCTGCCGCGTTCCGGGATGCGTCCGGTGTGCTGCGCGGGGTGATCTGCACGGCCAACTGCCACGCCGTCGTCAACCGGGAGATGTCGGTCTCCGCGGACTGGCTCTCCGTGCTCAACCGCTCCTCGACGGACGAGGTCCCGCTCCTCTTCTTCCAGGGGCGCGGCGCGGACATCGATCCGAAGGGGGACGACGGCATGAGCCCGGACGAGCTGATCGAGACCCTCGGCGCCGAGCTGGCAGATCCGGTCCTGCGTTTTGCCGCGCGGGCAGGGCAGGGCGAGCCTTGCGAGGGGGAACTCAGCTCCCATTTCGAGTGGCTCCGCGTCCCGATGAAGCCGATGCGGGACACGGACGCGCTGCGGGAATCCGTCCGGGAAGCCGAGCGGGACTATTTTGCCGCGCCAGAGGGAGAACGTCATTTCCCCCTGCGCGAGCTGCAATGGCGGCGGCGGATGCTCGATCTTGCCGAAGCGGGGATCACGAACGATCTGACCGTTCCGATGCAGTCCCTGACCGTCGGGGAGAGTCTTGCCTTCGCGTTCGTGCCGTTTGAGCTTTTGACCCTCGCCGGGGACGCGATCGAGGCGATCTACTTATCGGACGGCTGGCCGGCGGAGCGGATCTTCGTCTGCGGCTACACCAATTCGGTCAACGGCTATCTCGCCCCGCGGGAGGAATTCGCGTACGGCGGGTATGAGGTCTCGGGCGCGTCGCACTGGTTCAACGTCTCGGAGACGTGCGAGGACAGCGCGGACGCGGTCATCGACTGGTTCCGGCGTCACCGCTGACGGTTTTTTCAAAGAGGAAGAAGGGCCGGTGCACGCAGTCGGACGCGATCACCGAAAAATCGGCGTGGGCGAGATTGCCCTCCATGATGACTTTTCCGGCGCGTCCGGGCACGTCGAAGCGTCCGGGGCGGTACATCGGATCGAGCACGGAAACGCGGCCGTCCTTCGCCTCGGTGAGCAGGATGTAGTGCCCGGAATCCGAGAAGACGCCGATATACCCGTCCGCGGGGCGGTCGCCGTAGGTGTTTGCGATTACCATGCCGCGGCCGGACGCGAGGAATTCGTATGCCTCCTCCGGATCCTCGGTGTCGCATACGTTCAGCCCGAAGCGCTCTGCGACGGCACGCGAGGCGATGTAGAGATTCGTTCCGACCGCCGCACGCGCGCCGCATGCGAGAAAGAACGCCGCACTTTCCTCCGGCGGGAACGGGATGCCCAGCATGTTTTCGATCAGCATCGAGACCGAGAGCGGTCCGCAGCCGTTGTTCTTCAGATCGCCGAATCCGCTCTCCGGCGCGGGAAACGGCACATGCGCGTAATCGAGCTGGCAGTAGAAGACGGGTTCCTTCTTCATGCCTGCCCGCCTTTCGCTCCCTGCTCCATCATGTCGAGCACGAACTGGACGAAGACCTTCACCCCGGTCTCGAGCCCGTCCTCGTCGATGTCCCAGTCCTTCGTATGAGCGGGATGGCACGCGCCCTTTTCCTCGTTCCGCATCCCGAGGCCGAAGAGGAGCCCCGGCTTCTTCTGCTCGTAATACGCAAAATCCTCTCCGCCGGGGGAGGGAGGCAGCAGGATGACGCGCTCGTCCCCGACGACCTTGCGGGCGGAGCGGACGAACACCTCATACAGCGCGGGATCGTTGTGCGCGCTCGGGAGCGGATCGCCGGACCAGGAGAGGGACCATGTCGTCCCGCACTCCTCGGCGACGGACTTCACGAGCTTTTCGAGCCGTGCGCGCGCCCAGGCCATCGTCTCGTCGCGGATGCACCGGATTGAGCCGCGCAGCTCGCATTCGTTCGCGTTCGTCGAGACCGTCGTCCCGGCGTGCATCGTGCAGACGGCCAGCACGCAGGTGTCGAACGGATCGACCTCCCTGCTGACGATCGTCTGGATTCCGTTATAGACCTTCACCCCGGCGGCGAGCGCGTCGATCCCCATGTGCGGCGAGGCGACGTGCACGGACCGGCCGCCGAGCTTCACCGTCCACGCCACGGAGGTGGCATTGGTGACGCCCGGGTTGCTCGAGATCACATGCGTCGGGTCGATGCAGTTCACGTGGCACATCGCAATCGCGTCGATGTCGTCCATGACGCCGTGCTCACACATGATCCGCGCGCCGCTCGGCCGTCCCTCCTCGCAGGGCTGGAACAAGAGCTTCACGCGGCAGGTGATCTCATCCCGGATCTCCCAGAGCGCGCGGGCAGTCCCGAGCAGCATGGCGGTGTGGGCGTCGTGTCCGCAGGCGTGCATGATTCCGTCGCGCTTCGAGCGGTATGGCTTGTCCTCGTTGTTTTCCCGGATCGGCAGGGCGTCCATGTCGGCGCGCAGCCCGAGCGTGAAGCCCGTCTTCTCCGGGTGGATCGTCGCGACGACGGTATGCTCGCCGTACCGGTCCGCCTCGTAGGGGATCCCGATCCGATCGAGCTCCTCCCGCACGAGTGCGGACGTCATCGGCAGGTCCCACCCGAGCTCCGGGTATTCGTGGAGTCGGCGGCGGATCCGGACGAGAGCGTCCTGATCGACGGGGGGAATGCGGCTGTCCATCATGTTACATGCCTCCTTGCGGTGCTGAACTGCCCTTATTATACCACAGCGCGGCGCGGTTGGCAAGGACGCGGACGCGAATTTCAAAAATCCCGCAGAACAAAGGGAGGCGCTCTATGAGCAGGATCATCGAAATCCACGACATCGCAGACCCCGCGCTCGATCCGTACGCGCGTCTGACTGAGCGGCAGCTCCGCCCGAAGCGCGATCCGGAAGCGGCCGTTTTCATCGCGGAGAGCCGCACCGTCGTGAAGCTCGCGCTGGAGGCTGGGATCCGGCCCGTTTCGTTCCTCATGGACCGCAGTCAGTTGGCGGGCGCATCGGCGGACCTCGCCGCGGGGATTCTCGCGGACCGATGGGGCGACGTCCCGCTCTACACCGCCGACGACGGAGTGCTCGAAGAGCTGACCGGGTTCGCGCTCTCCCGCGGGGTGCTCTCGGTCATGCGCCGGCCCGCGATGCCGACGGTCGAAGCGGTGTGCCAAAATGCCCGCCGGATCGCGGTGCTCGAGGACATCATGGATTCCTCGAACGTCGGGGCGATCATCCGGTCCGCGGCCGCGCTCGGGATGGATGCCGTGCTCGTGACGCCGCGGTGCAGCGATCCGCTTCTGAGGCGGGCCGCGCGGGTGAGCATGGGGACGGTCTTTCAGATCCCGTGGACGGTGATCGGCGAGCGGGCGGAGGACTGGCCGGAGCGCGGGGTGGCGGAACTCCGGGAAATGGGTTTCCGGATTGCGGCGATGGCGCTCTCGCACGACACGGCGGATCTCGGAGACCCGCGTCTGAAGGAAGCGGAGCGGCTCGCGGTGATCCTCGGGACGGAGGGAACGGGGCTGTCCCCGGAGACGGTGCGGCGCGCGGACTGGACCGTGAAGATCCCGATGGCGCACGGCGTCGATTCGCTCAACGTCGGCGCGGCGGCCGCGGTCGCGTTCTGGGAGCTCTCCCGGGACCGATGACTTCTTTTTGACGGAATTCGCCCGAGACCGTTGCAATCCGGACGCCGGGCGTGTATAATAGAGACGGACCGGACAGCCCGTCCGAAAGTCCGCCCTCGGACCTGAATTTCAAAAGAGCAACACCGGAGATTCCGAAATCGGAAAAGGAGACAACATCATGAAATACTCGCATGTCATCGTCATCGGCGTGGACGGCGCAGGCACGTTCTTCCGCCAGGCCGAAACGCCGAACCTCGACCGCATCTTCGCGCACGGCGCCGTCAGCTACGACGTCCTCACCTCCAATCCCACCATCAGCGGCCAGTGCTGGGGCTCGATGCTCACGGGCGTCACCCCGGAGATGCACGGGCTTACGAACGGCGTGGTCAGCTCGAAGCCGTATCCGACCGACTCGATCTTTCCGTCCGTTTTCCGCGTCATCCGCGAAGCCATGCCGGACGCCGAGCTCGGTTCGTTCTGCAACTGGAACCCGATCAACTTCGGCATCATCGAGAACAATCTCGGCGTGACGGAAGGGACCGGCAACGACGCCGCGGTCACCGAACAGGTCTGCGCGTATGTCGCCGAGCACGATCCCGTCTTCGTGTTCGTGCAGTTCGACGAGGTCGACGGCGCGGGTCACGGCCACGGCTACGGCACCGAAGGACACCTCAGGCAGATCGGCATCAGCGACGGCCTGATCGAGAAGATGTGGGAAGCCTACGAGGCGCGCGGCTGGCTCGACGACACGCTCTTCATCGTGACCGCGGACCACGGCGGCTTCGACCACGGACACGGCGGCTGGACCGACGGCGAGAAATACATCATGTTTGCGGCGACGGGACGCGGCGTGAAGGAAGGCACGATCGGCGAGATGGGCGTGCGCGACACGGCGGCGATCGTGCTCTACGCGCTCGGACTCAAGCAGCCCGCTTCTTGGACCGCGCGCGTTCCCTCCGGCCTCTTCGAGGGCGTGGAGGCGGGCGAGCGTCCGGTCTTCGAGGTCCCCTATGCCTACGAATACCGCACCCGCAAGCCCGGCGTGACACCTGACGGGGATGACGCCCTGTCCGCCGTGATCGGCCGGGACCGCGTCGCCGCATACCTGCCCTTCGACGGGGATGCGCTCGATGAAAACGGGAAGACGAAGACCGCGGCCTCGGGCAAGATCTATTACATCGACGGCTATAACGGCACGGGCATCCGCCTCGACGACGGGTATGTCTCCCTCTCGTGGAAGCCCGGCAAAAAGAGCTTCTCCCTCGCCCTCTGGATGAAGTCCGACGGCGTGACGGCCGACCCGGCGATCCTCTCCGACAAGGTCTGGTCGAGCGGCTCGAATCCCGGCTTCGTCATCGCGCTCGACAGCACCTCGATCCATTTCAACTACGGGAACGGCAAGGACCGCATGGATTCCTCGTTCCGTCTGCCGCTCGATTTCGCCGGCGGCTGGTTCCATACCGCGCTGACGGTCGACCGCGAGGCCGGTGAGCTCCGGTGCGCGTTCGACTTCGGTCAGCCCGAGACCGCGAAGATCCCCGAGAAATTCGCGGATGCGGACTTCGGCTCGGGCAATGAGGTCCGGATCGCGCAGGACGCGACGGGGAAGTATGCGCCGCTCTCCGCCGTGCTCGACGACTTCCTCCTCGTCGACGGCGTCTTCACCGCGGACGACATCGCTAAGATGAAGGAATTCTACGGCGCATAAACGACACGGGAATCAAGGAGAAAGGCGGGTGGAGCAGATGTTCGGCGTATGGATGTGGCCGGAGAGTGTGCGGCTGCGCGGCGCGGATGCGGTCTTCGGAGATTGCCGGCGCGCGGGGATCACGGATGTATTCTTCCTCACGAAGGGGCTGGCCGGGACGACGGCGTTTCCCTCCCCGCTCGCCCCGCCGACAGAGGAGGGACGCGATCTGCTCCGGGAAGCGCTCGACGCGGCGCATGAGCGGGGGATCCGTCTCCACGCGTGGTTCACCTCGGCGTCGGACGCGCGTTACTGTTCGGCGCATCCCGAGGTCGGCCTCTGCCACTTCACGAAGGGGCCGAGCGAAAAGATCGTGAGCATCGCCGACGCGGACTACACGCGCTATATGCAGTCCGTGCTCGCGGAGATGCTCTGCCGCTATGACGTCGACGGCGTGCACCTCGACTACATCCGCTACAACCACCTTCTCTACGGCTGGAACGAGGCTGACCGGCGGCGGTATCGGGATGCCGGGATCGACCTTGCCCATATCGAGGATCTCCTTCGGAAGACCTTTTACGGCGGGGACGGGCCGACGGAGGCGATCTTCGACGCGTACCGGGCGGGTGACGCGGATGCGGTCCGGCTGGCGGAGATGCGCGCGGATGCCGTGATGCGCTTCGCTTCGTCCCTCGCACAGGTCGTGCGGCAGGAGAGCGGCGCGGTCCTCAGCATGGCGCTCATGCCGGAAGGCGCCTATACCGATTCCGCGTTCGCCGATCTGCACTACGGCCAGCGCTACGAACGCCTCGCCGATCTCGCGGATCTCTTTCTCCCGATGGCATACAGTCAGGCGTATCACAAAGACGCCCGCTGGACCGCCGAAGTCGCCCGCGGCACGGTGAAGAAGGCGGCGGGCCGGGCGAAGGTGGTGACGGGGCTCCACGCCTATGAGGGCGGCACGGGGCTCACGCTCGAGGCGGATCGGCGCGCGGCAGAAGCGGTCCCCGGCACGGACGGCGTCTGCCTCTTCCGCGAAGGCGCGTTTGTCTGGGCGTTTTGCGACGGCCGGAGACTCACGCTCGCCGATGCACTGCCGAAGCCGGTCACCTCGATCACGGTCCGGCGCGGGGAGGCGAGCCTCACCCGATCGATCGCGCTGGAACCCGGCGGGAGCTGCACCGTCGATCTGCCCTTCGCGCCCGACACAATCCGGGCATGGACGGCGGACGGAGAGGTGGGCGCCGAGCTCGTCTGAACAAAACCGAATCAAAAAGGGACTGCTGCAGCCTCCTGAAAACGGAGAAATACAGCAGTCCCTTTTGTTTTGAGGTTATTTGATCCGTTTGTAGACCGGCATCTTTTCGAGCGGGGCGTCCGCCGTGATCCACATGCCCATGCTTTCGATCGGATCGCCGCCCCGGAAGGGTTCCCACGTTCCGGCGGGCAGATAGACCTTCCTCTCCCGCGCGCCGAGTTCCGTGACCGGTGCGACGAGATAATCCGGGCCGAACATGTATTCGTCCGCGATCGTCCAGCAAACGGGATCGGACGGGAATGCGAGGTATAAGGCCCGCATCATCGGAAGCCCTGTTTCGACCGTCTCGTCGGCGATCTTCTTGATGTAGGGCTTGAGCTCGAGGCGGATGTCGAGCCAGCTCCGGAGGATATCGTAGACCTCCTCGCCATAGCTCCAGAGCTCGTTCGGGGAGCCGGAGGAGCAGAATCCGCCGCCGTGATCGACGTCATGCGCGAGCGCGCCGATGTTCGGAGCCCGGTCGCCGTGCATCCGGAGGACGGGCATGAACACCGCCCATTGATACCAGCGCACGAGGAGCTCGCGGAAGGCGGGATCGTGGATGTTTCCGCCGTAGAAGCCGCCCGTGTCGGAGATCCACCACGGGATCCCGGCGGCGCCCATGTTCAGCCCGTTTGCGAGCTGGACCTTCATCTCACGGAAGGAGCATTCGATGTCCCCGCTCCACACGAGCGCGCCGTAACGAGGCGATCCGATCCACGCGCAGCGCACGAGGTTCAATATATCCGGCACGCCGTCGGCCGTCTGCCCGTCGTACACCATCTGCGTGTGCAGGCGCGGATAGATGTTCCCGACCTCGAGGGAGGAGCCGAGGTAATGGCGGTAGTGGTCGTAGTCGTTCACCGAGTATTCCGGCTCCGCCTCGTCGAGCCAGAACATGTCGATCCCGTATTTCCCGTAATTCTCGCGCAGGATGTTGTAGGCGAATTCGCGCGCGGCGGGGTTGGTCGCGTCGTAGAACGCCGTGTGGCCGAGGAAGTCCATCATCGCCGGCATACCGCGCTCCGTGCGGACGAGATAGCCGTTCGAGGCGAATCCGGGATAGTTCTTCGAGCGCGGGTCGACCGTCGGCCAGACGGACACCATCAGGCGCACGCCCATCTCACGGAGCTCCTTCACCATCGCGGCGGGATCGGGCCAGTATGCCGGGTCGAAGCTCCAGTCGCCCTGATAGATCCAGTGGAAAAAGTCGATGAGGATGCAGTCGAGCGGGATGCCGCGGCGGGGATATTCTCTCGCGACG
>JAEEGL017043881.1_pt1 | contig 15933 bp, 13 predicted proteins | sample 9134231 | NCBI WGS metagenome assembly JAEEGL01 (sample SAMN16246548, study PRJNA631951) | gut metagenome | biome: gut microbiome; feature: rumen; material: fiber-attached | host: Bos | place: Iran: Karaj | collected 2018-10 | reverse complement strand
ATCCTTTCCGAACATGAAGATATTGCTAAAGTAAGAATAAAATTTGCTAATGGTTGCATTGCAGACGTTTCAACAAGCAGGGTAACAATAGATAAATACAGAAAAATAAGAATATTTCAAAAGGATAGTTATATTTCCGTTGATTATGCCGGAAAAAGTTTGAAAATATATCAAAAGAAACCTAATGTATCGGTTGTAAAAAGTTTATTGGATATAGACGTTATAAAGCCGAAAGTTCAAACCGGTGAGCCGTTGGCTTACGAATTAACACACTTTTTGAATTGTGTAATCGAAGGTAAGAAACCTTTGGTATCCGGTGAACAGGGAAGAGACGCATTGGAACTTGCTCACGATATTCTTCATTATATGCAGTTTTAATATAAAAAATAAAGATAATACTTAAATTAACTTATTTATGAGTGAACAAAAGTATAATCATAAGATTGAACAATTAACGGAAAGAGAAAAGCTTCTTATAAAGTCTTTGTTTTCCGATACGATAACAAAACAACAAGTTGAATCATTTACCGTCGGATTGAATATTGAACGAGAATATAATAGTTATATTCTTTTGTTGTCTTATTTAGGTTTTCATTGCGATTGGAAGTTTTTTCCCAAAGAAATTGTTCCCGCGATAAAAGCAGTAAATTCCTATTATCAGGCAGAAAATATTTTAGGAATCAAACCTCTTATTGAAAAAATTCGTATTTTAAATCGAGCAAATATTCCGGTTATGTTATTAAAAGGTCTGGCCCTGAAATATTATTACGCAAAGGGTTATACACGTATTATGTCTGATTTTGATGTGGCTGTTCCGCAAGACAAATATGATGAAACCATAAAGCTTTTATCCGACAAGAAAGCCGTATATCAAGGTAGGGCCGCTTCTTATCATGGTGAAATAAAAATTGGCAGAAAGAAAATTGAAGTTCACAGATGGATATTTAAAAACAACGGAGAAAAAGATACGGATATTTGGGAAAGATCTTACCGAATAGATTTTTACGGGACAAGTGTTTATATAATGAACCCGCAAGATATGTTTATTCATCTGTTGGATAATCGTTCTCGAGATATTTTTGAAGGAATACTTGTCAACAGAAAAAGTAATTGGTTGTTTGATATTCGCAATATTTATAATTTTATAAAAAATTTCGATATACAAGAAATTTATTCGAGAGCAAAAGAATTTTCCGTTTTATATAGTGTTATGCACTTGTTACCGATTTTTGCCGAATGTTTTCCTGAACTTGTAGACAAAAAGAAAATAGAAGAAGTTTTCTCATATTCGGATAAATATTATTTGTGGCTTAGGAGAAACTTAAGATTTAGAAGTTTGATGATAAAATACAGAACAAAATATACTCAAGGGGCAATGTTATTGCCTACTCGTGTTAAAGATGCCATTATATTAAATTCAACACATTATGGTATATGGCGATTAGAAAAAGATTTAGGCCCTTTCAATTTAAGTTTGTTTCGATATTGTAAAGAATGTCTTAATGTTGATAGTGTTACGGATTTTTGGAAGAAATATATTGCGAGAATAAGTTTTAATTAAAAATAATAGTGCTTTTTTATGTCATATATAGTTTTTATTATATTCGGAATCATTTCAATTTTTTTGCAAATCTTTTTTATAAGAGAATTTATACCTTTGTTCCACGGAAGTGAATTCGTTTTGGGTGTTGTTTTAGGGCATTGGTTATTGTCTGCCGCAGTTGCAAATTTTTTGTTTCAATACTTTAAGAGGGCAAAAGATTTTTTCAGAAAATCAATCAATTCATCCATTATATTAATAATATTTATTATTTTATCTTTTATATTTATAAGAAGTATAAATGTTTTTTCTTCCACGGATATTACCGTAGGTATATCTTTAAAAAGTTTATTTTGTTACTCGTTTATTGCTGTTTTTTCGATAAGTTTTATATTGAATTTGCTTTTGAATTTTTTAAAACAAAGTTTTTCAAATGTCCTTTATAGAAAGAAAATTAAGAGATATGTCTGCGAGGCAATAGGTTTTGTTATAGGCGGAACAGTTTTTTCTTTTTTTCTGTCGGATATTTTAACAACTTCGTTATTGCTTATAGTAATAATGCTTATTTGTTTTAATCTTGTGTATCTTTGTGAAAGTATTATAGTGAAGTGTTTTTATGTTGTTTTATTTGCAGTATCGTTTTACTTAGTTTGTTATCATGGTTTTGATATAGAAAAACGTGTGATTTTAAACAATTATTCCGAGAACAATATTATTGATATATCCTATTACAAAAATATTCAAAATATATTAACCGAAAAAAACGGTGAATATTTTCTTTATAAAAACGGTAACTGTGAGTTTGCATTACCGAGCCCCGACATTTTTGACGAAGAAGATTTTGCACATTTACCTATACTTCACCATATAAATCCTAAGAATTTGTTGCTAATAGGGGGAATAAAATATTTACCTTCAATTATAAAATATGATTTAGGAAAAATAGATTTTATTGAGGAAGACAAAAGTATATTAGAAATAACAAAACAGTATATAAATAAATTTAACAAAGTTTTTGAAGATAAAAGAATTAATGTGTATGATAACGACGCGAGACTCTTGTTGGAAAAAAGCAAAGAAAATTATGATGTTATACTGATAGGAACCGATATCCCGTTAAATACATCAATAAACAAACTTTATACTTATGAGTTTTTTAATATTGTAAAAGATAAACTTACAGAGGATGGCTTTTTGGCTTTGAGTTTGCCCGGTTCAATGGTATATTCACCTACATTGATGTTTGAACTTAATGCCTCTGTGTATTTCGCTTTAAAAAAAGTTTTTCCGTATATACAGATAATTCCCGGAAGAACAAATATAATGGTAGCTTCGTTATCTAAAATGCCGTTTAGATTACACATAAAAAAGAGATTGAAAAAAGTTGAAAAAGATACGGTTGCTTTGTCGAAATATTATGTCGATGAAAGAATGGATACGCAAAAAACAAAATGGTTAAATTTTCAAATAAAAAAGCATGATAACGAAGATATTATAAATACGGATTTAAATCAAAAAGCGATGTTGTTATCAACAATGTATTGGCAGTCGGGTTTTTCTCCGTTTTTGATGAAGTTTTTGAAAATAGTGATAGAATATTCCTATTTTATTATTTTTGTTGCAATAATATTGTTTTTTGCAAAAGGAATAAAGTATTCCGTTACGGCATTTGTTTCCGGAGCAAGTGCTATGTGGTTACAATTTATATGCTTTTGGGGCTTTCAAATATATGTAGGTCAAATTTATCAATGGTTCGGATTATTAACCGCTGTTTTTATGACAGGGCTTGTTATAGGCTCTTTATATTCTAAACATTTTCAAAACTATGTGGCACTAAACAAAACTTTTTTCAGCAGTGAAATTTTATACCTTTTATGGATACTGGCTTTTATTGTTGTTATAGAATATAAAATGTTAAATGTTTACAGCCTGTATGCTTTATCTTTTGGAGTGGGAGCAATTACGGGACTTGAGTTTGCTCAGTTGATAAAAATCTTTGGTATAATCAAAGAGGGTAAAAATAATGTCAGGATTTTTTTTGCGGACGCATTAGGCGGGGCTTTCGCAAGTTATGTCGGTGGAGCATTTGTTATTCCCGTATGGGGAATAGAAAAAGCCTTGATATTTATTTTGTTTTTAAAATTTTTAATATTCACATGGTGGCAATATGATAAGAAACGCGGTTTGTAAGTTTTTAATAATTGTAAGTTTAATATTTTTAAATAACAGTTTGTTTGCGCAAATTTCTGTGGAATATTTCGGCGGAGCCGGAAGAGTTTCGGGTTCGTGTGCTTTACTAAAAGTTGACAATAACTCTGTTATTATAGATTGCGGGAGTTTTTATGACGAGGGGGATTTGCCTTCGGATAATTCCGTAATCGATAAAAAATTAATAAATGCCGATGCAATGGTGCTTACTCATGCACATAACGATCATTCCGGGAGAGTACTGCAGCTTATAAATGATGGATTTAACGGGAATATATATTGTACCGATGCAACAAAAAAAATTCTTCTTGAAATGTACGATGACGGTTGGAATTACGATTATGTAAAGAAAAAATATTTTTGGTCAAAAACAAAAAGAGAAAAAATGCAGCTTCGTGAAAGTAAAGAAAATTTGACTTTACATTGGCACAGTGCTTGCAAAAATGCGGTAAAAAACAGAGAAGAAAGCAAAACTGAAATTTCTCCCATGCAACTCAAAGATAAATACGGGATTAATTTTAAGGTTTGTAAAAATTGTTTAAATAAAGATTTGGAAAAATTACAGGATAGATTTATATCCGTGGAATATAAAGATAATATAGATATAACCGATAAAATAAATTTCAGTTTGTATAATGCCGGTCATATTTCAGGTTCGGCGAGCGTTGTTTTTTATATTTACGATGATAACAAAATAAAAACAGTTGCTTTCTCCGGAGATTTGGGAAGCGGTTATTCTAAAATAACTCCGGACAAAGATATCATTCCGAGAGTAGATTATGTTTTTGTTGAAACGACTTACGGCGGCGTAAAAAAAGATATAAGCAATGTCGATTACCAAAAATTTCAAGAAACAATTTCCGGTGCAGTAAAAAACAACAAAATTGTATGGATACCATCCTTATCTTTGCACAGAACACAAAAAGTTTTGTTCGAAATAAAACAGGCACAGGTTAACGGTTTAATTCCTTATGATGTTCCGGTATATAGTTTATCTCCGTCATCCAACGGGATTACGGAACGTTATGAGAAAGAAGTAAATTTTCCGTCAAGAGACAGATGGTTTAAAAACGAAGTTTATCAAACAGGCTCTTTTTTGCCTGAAAATTATATAACAAAGAAACCGAAAGAATTCCCTGTACCTTGCATAGTAATTTCGGCAAGCGGTATGATGGATCAGGGAGTTTCTTACGGTTTGATAAATAAACTTTTACCGTTGGAAAATGTTGAAGTATGTTTGGTAAGTTATGTCGGACCTAAAACTCCGGCAGGAAAGTTAAAAAAAGGTGCCAAACATATAAGAACCACATACGGAACTGCAAAAGTTGCTGCTAGTGTAAATATCTTTGATATTTTTTCCGATCATCCGGACATTGATGAACTTATGAAATGGTTGTCAAACCAGGATTCATCAACAAAAATTTATCTTGTTCACGGAGACAAAGATATACTTGATAAAGCGTTGATTTTGTATAAGCAAAAAGGGTTCGAAAATACGAAAATTGCGGTTAAAGGCATAAACGTTTTAAATTAATACTTATATTTAGTGTTTTTTTTGTTTTATATTTTGTATAATACATCAAGTGTAGGGTTGTAAAGATTTTCAATAAGAAGAGAGAAAAAAAATGTTTAATTATCTTTTTAAATTATTTTCAAATGATTTAGGTATAGATTTGGGTACGGCAGTTGTTTTGGTATATGTTAAAGGACAGGGAATAGTTTTAACCGAACCTTCCGTTGTTGCTATGGACAAGGAAACCAAAAATGTATTGTCTATCGGGAAAGAAGCTAAAAAAATGTTGGGAAAGACTCCTGCAAATATCGTTGCGGTAAGACCTTTAAGAGACGGTGTAATTGCAGATTTCGAAGCAACACAAAAAATGATAAGATACTTCATTTATAAGGCAAATAAATCCAGAAGATTGTTGCATCCCAGAATTGTAATAGGTGTTCCTTCAGGAATAACCGATGTGGAAAGAAGATCCGTTAGAGAAGCTGCAGAACAAGCCGGTGCAAGAGAAGTTCATATAATAGAAGAACCTATGGCTGCAGCTATAGGTGCAGGTATTCCTATACAGGAACCTGAAGGAAATATGATAGTTGATATCGGTGGAGGAACGACCGATGTTGCCGTTATATCTTTGGGCGGAATGGTTGTATCAAGAGCTATAGATGTTGCCGGTGATAAAATGGATGAAGCAATAGTTCAATATTTCAGAAGAAAATATAATTTGCTTATCGGAGAAAATACCGCTGAAATCGTAAAAATTCAAATAGGTTCTGTTTTCCCGATGCAGCAGGAACTCAGTATGGAAGTAAAAGGAAGAGATCAGGTAACAGGTCTTCCGAAAACAATAACGGTAACATCCGAAGAAATTCGTTCTGCATTGTCAGAACCTATAAAATCGATAGTTGAAGTTATAAAGGATGTATTGGAAGAAACTCCTGCGGAATTGTCTGCAGATTTGGTTGACAGAGGAATTGTTCTTGCCGGCGGCGGAGCATTGTTGAGAGGATTGTCGGAATTATTAAAGCAGGAAACAGAGCTTCCCATAAATATAGCAGACGATCCTTTGACATGTGTTGTTAGAGGAACAGGCGTCTATTTGGAAGAATTAGACAATATAAAACTTGCACAAAAAAGATATATAGTATAATCTCTTTATATTATCATGAATACAAATAAAAATACTAATAAAGTTTTTTGTTTATTATTAGTAATTTCCATTTTGTTAATCGTATTAAGACTTACACCTACAATTCAAGCAATAAAGCAGCTTGCTTATTCAGTGTTGGTTCCCGATATAAAATTTTCATCAACTTTTTTCAGTAAAACCGGAAATTTTATACTTAATTTATCCAACATAATAAAAGTAAATCAGGAAAATGCGGAACTTAAAAACGAAAATTTTAATTTGACACAACAATTGGCTGATTCTCAAATTATTTTAGAAGAAAATATAAGATTGAAAAATCTGTTAAGTATAAAAGAATCAAAATCTTCCAGACCTGTTTTTGCGAGTGTTATAGTAAGAGAACCTACACAGTGGTACAAATCGGCAATAATAGATAAAGGATCAAAAGACGGTATAGAATTGGATAATCCTGTAGTTGCCGTATTATCCGACGGTCAAACTTGTGTGTTCGGCAGAATATCCGAAGTGTATTCCTCTACGGCAAAAGTTGCATTGATAACAAATCCGCTGTTTTCCGTACCTGTTCAAATAAAGGATTTGAACGTGGATTGTGTTTGTGACGGCTGTGACACTCAATACTTAAAATTGTTTTTTATACCTGATTCGGCCGATATAAAAATAGATGATAAAATAGTTACAAGTCCGTTAAGCACTGTTTTTGAAAAAGGAATAAACGTCGGAACGGTAGTTGATATAATAAAAACAAATTACGGGCAATATCAAGAAGTTATAGTTGAACCTTATACACAAAAAGAATCGATTTATGAGGTAGCGGTACTGATAAAGAAATAAAATGATAAATGTTATTATTTCGATAATTATTTATTTTGCACTTATAATTGTACAATTTGTAATTCCCAAATATATGCCGTTTAATATTTGGATGGTATATCCTAATTTCATTTTGATGTTTATTGTATATGTTGCTTTAAACAAAGGAATAATGAAAGGTCAAACTATAGGATTTCTTTACGGTTTAACATGGGATGTTTTATCTACCGATATATTCGGTGTTCGTACATTAAGTTTTACCATAGCAGGTTATTTGGCAGGAAGTTTTAATAAAAAATTAAATAAAAATCAACCGCTCACACAAATTATAGTTATGGCTATAGGATTGATAGTTACGCATCTTATTTTAAATATAACTTATATTATAATGCCGGCCTCTGAAACAGTTTATGTTCAAAACTTTGAATTGTCCTATTTAATTATATTCAATATATTGATAAATTTGATTTTAACACCGATTATTTTTAAGATTTTTTTACTTATTGATAAAAGAACATTATAAAGTTAAATATAATTGTTCGTGTTGTTTTATCATATGATTTATGGAAAAAGTATAATCAATACTGTTTTTTGCATTTTCCGACATTTGATTTTTTAAATCGGTATCTTTTGCGAGTAACAATATTTTTTCTTCGATTGCTTTTATATCATAAGGCTTTATTAAAAATCCGTTGAATCCGTCTTTAATTATTTCTCTTTGCCCGTCAACATCATTAACTATTGGTACAAGCCCGCAAGATAATGCTTCTATTGTAGATATCGGTAATCCTTCCCATAAAGATGTCATTACAAAAAAGTCACTGGAATTTAATATGTTTGAAATGTCTCTTCTCCAACCGACAAGAAAAATATTTTTTGAAATATTGTAATCGGTTATCATCTTTTCAAAATCAGGTCTTAAAGTTCCATCCCCGACGATAACAAACTTGAAGTTTTTGTTGGTTTTTGATATTTCGTTTGCTGTTTTAATAAAGTCCGGCAGGTTTTTTTGAGGTTTAAACGGTCCTATGGTTGTAACCAAAAAATCTTTTTCGTCTATATTTAATTCTTTTTTTAAAGATGGAGTATCTTTAAAATTTTTAAAATTTTCTATATCTACACCGAGTCTGATATAATGATATTGTTCTTTTTTACCTATATTGTTTTGTAATCCTTTAGTTGTGTTTTCAACACTTACCGGAATAAGATACTTTGAAATTTTTGCTCCGATCTTTTCTAAAGATATAAATAAGTTCTTTTTGAAAAAACTTTGAGTATCATTGAAACTAAAACCGTGAATAGTATGAATTATATTTTTTATACCGCATATCTTTGCTGCAAACCTTCCTACAATTCCGGCTTTTGAAGAATGGGTGTGAACAATATCGGGCTTTTCCTGCTTTAATATTTTATATATTGCATATAATGCTTTTAAATCTTTTATCGGGTTTATTTCTCTTACCAAATCTTTTACGAATATGACTCTTATTTTGTTTTTAGTTTCTTCATCAAGTATCCCGCCGCAACCGCATATTAAAAAAGGTTCGAATTTCGTTTTGTCGAGTTTTTCGCAAATTGAAATTGCAACTTTTTGTGCTCCGCCAAGTTCGAGTTTTGTAATGATAACAGCAACTTTTGTTTTATTCATTTTGATTTATTTAAATATACTGCAAGTTTTTTTCCGTCAGCAATATTTTTTTCTATAAAAGAATATTCCCAACCGCCGTATCTTCCCGTACAATAAATATTATTATCTTTTAAAAATTTAAAAATTTTATCTAAGACTTTTGTCCTTTCTTTATTGAATATAATGTATGCATATTTCATATCGATTACATTTAAACTTACTACTTCGTCATCATTATTCATCAGTCCTGTTTTTTTTAGTATGGGTATTATATCATCACAATTTTTTGTGTCGGACATTTCTACATATAAACTATAACAATTTTTCGGAGCAAGTTTTTTTGATACATTGGAATATATTCCTACTCTGTAAAAAGGATACTTTTTTTCAGGAACATATATCCAGTGAATATTTTTTATCATTTTAGGTAAATCTTTTTTGTATTTTATTCCTAAATTTACACATCTGGTTGAAGTATATTCAAGCTTTTTTATAAGTGTTGAAATGTTCTTAGGCAAATTCTTTATACTCAACAAAAGTTCTTTCAACGGTTGTGTTGATATTATATTGTCGTAGAAATAGTATTTTCCGTTTGCATAAATTTTTTTGTTTTTTAAATCTATTGTTTCAACTTTTGTGTTTTTTATAATATTGCTTTTTAATTTTTTATAGAAACCGTCAATCACTGCTTGGCATCCGTTGGCAGGGGGGTAATAAAATATGCTGTTATACCCGTATTTCTGTTTGTTCTTTTTATAGGCAGAATCTAATATACTCTTTTGTGTAGGTTTAGGAACGAAAGGTGCGGTCCATGCGGCTGTTAATTTTTTTAAATTGCAGTTCCACAATTTTTGATTGTATGGTTGCATAAAATATTTTGTTATACCGTTGCCAAACATTGCCTTTGCCCAATCAATAAAAGGCATATCGTCAAATATTTTTATCTTTTTTCTGTTTTTGATTCCCTTTATACATTGTTGTTTTTGCTTTTCCGTGAGATAATATAAGTTAGCTTGAAAAGGAAAAGGTATTAGTTTGTTATCAAATAAAATAACGGAGTTTCTTTTTACCGTTAAAAGCTTTTTGCCGATAAGTTTTTCTATTAAAGATTTTATTTTTTTATCTTTTATGTGTATGAAATGACCGGAATAATCGAAAGTAAAACCGGTATCTTTTACGGATTTACACAACCCGCCTACGGTATTTTCTTTTTCAAAAATAATGAACGGCTTTTTCGAAAAATATCCGAAAGAAAGTCCTGAAATTCCTGCACCTATAACGATATTGTTCATATTTAATCTACTTTAACCTTAGATAATTTTATTGAAAAAATAATCAGTAATATTATAACTACAGAGAAAATTAAATAAGATATATTATCATTAAGATTTACTATTGTATAAGAAAATATACCTAATATAAAACATAAAATATATACAAATATCAAAATTTGTTTTCTCGAATATCCCATTTTTTCAAGTCTTAAAGGAAAATGGTCTTTGCTTCCCAAAAAAGGATTTTTCCCTTTTAACATTCTCATAATACTTACAAAGGTTGTTTCATATATCGGTACTGCTAAGATAAGCAAAGGTGCAAAAACACCTATCGGATTTATTTTTGTATAAGAACTTCCCATCGCAATTGTTGCAAGAATAAAACCTATGGACAAACTTCCGGTATCACCCATAAATATTTTTTTACTTTTTGATAAGTTGAACGGAATAAAACCCAAACATGCTGCAAAAAGAGCAACAGAACAAAAATTAACATAAATCATTTCGCTTGGAAGGGCTATTATAAAAAAGAAAAATGCGGAGATTGCTGCCGTTCCGCAGGATAATCCGTCCATAATATCTATAAGATTAAAAGCATTTGAAAGACCTATTATCCAAAACATACTTATTATTACGGACAATATATAATTCTCAATAAAATTTATTCTTATATCAAAACCTATTACAACAATAGCACAAGCAATAATTTGTATTAAAAATTTAAACTTAAAACCAAGACCGCCTTTTTTTATATCGTCACATAATCCGAGTATCAACAACATAAAAGAACCTATAATTACCGATCTTAAATTGTTTAATGTTCCTGTAGGAAAGCTGGTTATAAATCTTATAATTACCAAACTTATAACCCATCCGCTCCATATTGCAAGTCCGCCTAAATAAGGAGTGTTTATTTTATGTGTTTTAACTGCGGTTAAAGGTCTGTCGTAAATATTGAATTTCATTGCAATATATCTAAAACAAGGAGTTAAGATAAGAGATAATATATATGCAGAAAAAAAAGTAATTAAATATAAAATTTTATTGTCCATAAACTAAAAAAGTTTTCTCCATTTCTCGGTATCGTATTTTTCTTTGCAAAGTTCTTGTGCCGAACATATTTCTTCTGTTGTTATATCTTTACTTATTGTATCACATTTTAAAGTTTTCGATAAGTTGCCAAAAAATTCTTTTGTAAAAACATTAATTTGTTCAATATTTAAATCTAAATGTATGGATCCTTCAACAATTATTCTTTTGCCTCTTCTTCTTTGACAAGAACCGACTATTTTTTTGCCGTTAAGCATTAAGTCGTCTTTATATAAAGTTTGAACACAAGAATAGTTTTGTATGTTATCGTTATGTAAAACTTTTTTGTCGCAAAAAATATTTATTTTTTCTAAAGATTTTCTAATAGTTTCATGGATTATTTTATAAGTGGCTTCCTGATCATAAATATAAGGCCATAAAGTGTCTGATGCTATCAGTGAATAAGATAAATCTTTATCATGTAAAACGGATAAACCTCCTGTTAATCTTCTTATGACAGGGAAACTATCTTTTTTATCTGTAGGAAATTTTTGAAAATATCCGATAGTGTACGAAGGTTTTGTCCATCTGTAAAAACGAAAAGTTTCATCAAAAATCTCTTTCGTAAAAAAAACTTCATCAAGTGCAATATTTATGTTACAATCTCGTGGTATATCACAAATACATCTTAGTTTCATATATGCTCTGATTTATAGTTCGTTATTATCAAATGCTTCAACAAAAGCATCTACGACTAACGGACTGAATTGCCTGTTTTTATTAGATACGATTTCTTTAGCCGCATCTTTTCTATCCAATCCTTTTCTATAAGGTCTGTCTGAAGTCATTGCATCATAAGCATCCGCAACGGAAATTATTGTCGCAATAAGCGGAATATTATCACCTGCAAGTCCGCACGGATATCCGGTTCCGTCATACCTTTCATGATGGTATTTTACGCCCAAAGATATATCTTTAAATTCTTTTATCGGTTCCAAAATTTCCGCACCCAACGTCGGATGTTTTTCAACCAATTTTATTTCTTCCGGCAGCAATTTTCCGCTTTTGTTTAAAATACTTTCCGGAATACCAATCTTACCTATATCGTGCAATAATGCTGAAATTCTCACCGTGTTTTCAAAATCTTCATAATCCTTAAGCTTTTCTTGAGGAATGTATTTTAATACGGTCATAGAATATTTCATAACTCTTTCCGTATGACCGTGAGTATACGAATTTTTTATATCAATGGCGGTTGCAAGAGTTTCAACAGTATTTAAAAGAAGCTGTTTGTTTATATCCAGTTGTTTTTTTATATCGTCAAACAATCTTGCATTTTGTATTGCCATAACAACATCGGAAGAAAGAATAGTTAAAAATTCCAAATCTTCTTTGTTGAAAAAAGAGCCATCGGTTTTATTTCCTATAAAGAACACAACCATCAAATCTTTTCTGAAAAATCCGGGCACAATTAAATGCGCTTTATACATTGCAGTTTCTTCTTCAAGATCGGAAAGCAGTTTGTAAACTTTTTGATCGTCTTTATATTTTTCTTTTAGAATTTTAATATCCGAAACAATAAGATATTCTTTGTTTTCTTTGATATCTTTGTTTAAAAAGAATTGAATAATAGGATTGTTGTTCGTTATTTTTGTAAAACCTACCGGAATTTTAAGACCTTTTTTCCCGCTTGATACTGTTATGATATATTCTTTTTTTGTTTTATTATATAGAAATAAACCGGAATGTTTTATACCCAGATTTCTTGTAACGGTTCTTAAGACCAATTTAGACAAAAGATTAGGATCGTGAACCAAAATCATTTGTTTGGCTGTTTGTGAAAGGTAAATTCTATAATCTTTTTTTTGTTCCATATTTTATATATATGTGAAAACTTTCTTTTTGAAATCTGCAAGATCTATAGGCTTTTGTATGTAATCTGTAGCGCCATAATCGATGACTTTAGCTTGATTATCGGAACTTATACTACCGGTAATAATTACGACTTTTGCATCGGGATTGATCGCTTTTATTCTTTTCAATACTTCAATACCGCTAATTCCGCCTAAATGCACATCAAGAAAAACACAATCGAACTTATCCGTTTTGTATTTTTCTAAAGCATCTTCTCCGGAAATAGCCAAAACACTGTCTATATTAAGCCTTTTTAAAAACCTTCCCATAAAGGCGACTATTTCTTCTTCATCATCAACAATCAAAACTTTTTTGTTCAAAGCGAATACCTCTTATTTAAGATAAGATTATAACAAATGCTTATAAATTTGGCAACTCGATTGTAATCTCTGTCCCAACCAAATGCTTCGATTCAAACCATATTTTCCCTTTGTGGTTTTCTTCTATCATTCTTTTAACAATATACATTCCTATTCCGGTTCCGGATTTGCAAGAAGCTTTTGTTGTAAAAAAAGGAATAAATATTTTACCGGTATGCTCCTCTTTTATTCCTACTCCGTTATCTGATACTTTTATGATGGTTTTATTATCTTTGTATGTTAAAGAAACATTGATGTTCGGAATATATTTTATAAGTTGTTCCTTGTTTAAAGTTTTCTGTTTTTCTTCTATTGCTTCAAAAGCATTATCCATAAGATTGTAAACAACTTCGGTTATTTGAGATTTTACTCCGAGAATTGTATCGGTATCTTTAAAGCTTTTTGTTATGGTAAGTTTGTCGGGAAGATGGTGTTTTACTTTTAACATTTCATAAGCGACATCTATAACTTCTTTAAATACAAAAGTTTCAAACATTCTGTGTTTCGTTTTCATTTTTGCAAAATCAAGGATGCCTTTTATTACTTCATCTGTTTTTGTTATGTTGCTTTTCAAAGATTCTGCCAGTTCGTTTATATACTTAAAAGTATCTTGAAGCTGTTTGTTGCCGTTTAAAAACGATTCGTTGTTCTCTTCAAAATCTTTAACTTCGAATTTTAATTCTCCGGAAATTAAAGAAAATTGATTTAATCTGTTCCTTATCTGATGTGCCACACCTTCTGCAAGCCCGCCGATGGATGCAAGTTTTTCTGCAGCGAATATTTTTTCCTGAGCTTGTTTATATTCATCGAAGAATAAACAATTTTCCATTGCGAGTGAAGTCTGTCTTGCAAGCATTTTAAATATCGACATATCTTCTTTTGTGAAAACGTCGTTATTGTTTTTTTCTCCGATAATCATAAATCCTTTAACACCATCGGAAAAGGACGGAATTATAAGAGCCGGTCTGAAAGGTAAGACTACCGAATTAGCTATAAATTGCGGTAATTCATCAAATAAAAAAGGATCTTCTTTATGCTTAATAAAATTTATAAAAGGATGATCATAATCATAAGAAAACATTAATTCTTCATTTGTTTGATGATAAAATCTTATTATTTTTATTTCAAAGCACTTTTTATCTTTATTCTCTAAGAAAAGAGTAACAAAAGATACCTTTATAGTTTTTAAAAGAATCATCGATATAAGTTTTAATAGTCTGTCCAAATTATGTTCTTTTGCCATACCGCTTGCAGCATGCAGCAACAATGTTTGGTAATGCTTGTTTTGTGCAAAAAGAATTTTTTCCGTTTTTGATATGATTTTTTTATATACAAGGAAGAAACCTATGGTAAGTAAGAACGTTATAAGATTTGAAACGTGTATGTTTGTGGAATAAATCAAGATATAGTTGGATAAAATAAGAACCAAAAACAGCATGAATAAAAAGATAAGAATTTTTATTGAAGCTATTTTTATATTCGTGAAATTATAACTGGATATTATTATCGTTGTTGCTATCAAGAAAAAGACTGTCGTTAAATAAAAAACCGGTTCAAAACTAAAAATATCGTAAAAGAACAAGTTATCGAATACGAATAATATAGAGTATACGCCATATACCAAAATCAAATAAATAATTCTTTGCTTTTGTATTGAAGTTATTTCATCACTCTGTATGTATTTATATGCTGTACGTATCGAACCTATAAAAACAATAACGGTAAATATGAGGAAAATAAAATGAAATTTTCCGGCAACCGGATAAATACCCCACTGATTAGTTTCTACTGACGATATTATTAAATTTGAGAAAGCTGATAAGAAAATAAACAATACTGTAATTATTGTAAGTAAAACATTAACATATTTTTTCAATTGTATATTTATAAAATTAAACAGAAATTGTGTTGCAAAAAATGGTATAAGAACGATACCTATAAATCCCAAATGTCCCAAAAAATAAGCAGTTTTTTCACCTTGGCTTGAATACATTATCGCATAAGAAATTAACCACAACAAAAAAGAAGAACTTAATGCCGCAAATATATAAGAATTGGAATTGGCTTTGTTTTTATAAAAAACAAATAATGTTAAAAATGTTATTATGACTGCCGATAAATATATGAAAAACTGATATAGAGTGTACATGATTTATAGATTATATGAAAACTCTTTATGTTTTTCAATAAAAAATATTTAATGTTTACTGTTTTGAACTAAAGAGAAATATCAATATTGAAATTTTCTTTTACATATTTGATATATTCTTGTGCGGCATCATTCCAGATATAGTATTTCGGATTGTTTCTTTTGTCTTGTAGATTGTATTTGTTTACAAGAATTTTTGCGATAAAATTTGTGTATTTTTCTGATCCCCAATAATTCAAATGATAACCGTCATATGTGTCTTTGTATGATAAATTTAAAATGTTTAATGCACGATAACTAATAGTATTTATATATTTAAAACCGTTTTCTTTAATTGTTGAGAAAAATAGTTTGTGCTTGTTGCTT